>Ga0209748_1002016_pt1 | contig 9945 bp, 6 predicted proteins | sample BarGraIncu00421A_FD_185490 | JGI IMG/M metagenome (GOLD analysis project Ga0209748, IMG submission 185490) | Arctic peat soil microbial communities from Barrow, Alaska - Barrow Graham LP Incubations 004-21A (SPAdes) (version 2) | ecosystem: Environmental > Terrestrial > Soil > Wetlands > Peat... | reverse complement strand
TTGTTGTTGGTTGATGTGTCGTTGAACATTGGTTTCTCTTGCTCCTGTTCGATTTTATTAAAGTTATAATATTAAACCGCTTATTGTTTTACTATGGGGTTTATTGTAGCAAATGTGGGTGGAAATGCAAGAATGGGTGCAAGAATGCAAGAATGCAAGAATGGGGACGGTTCTCTAAACTATGGCTCAGACGGGTCTTTCATTAAAATCTAGACATTCTTCATTTGTTTCGATGTCGATGAATTTATTAAACTCCTCTATCTGGTTATCTATATTCATCGAGAACATCTGAAGGGCAAAGTCCGTGTCAGTTAGGCCACTTCTGGAAATATAATCATTCCAACTACCCCAATTATAACTGTCTGGTTTCTTACATAATTTAGCTTTTACTGGATTCTGCAGTATATATCTTAGAGTTGTTAGAAACTGCTGCTCATCAACTATGGCTTCGCTTTTAAATCTATCCTGAAATAAATGCCCAATTCTATTGTGACGCTTATTGTACCATGCGGCATACCTAACACCGATTCGTTTCATTATATTTCCAATATCATCTGAAGGCTCTTTGATTAATAAATGGACATGATTACCCATTAACACATAGGCATACAATTCAAAATTTGAATCAGCTTTTATGTCGCCAAGTATCCCTAAATAGCACTCTTTCTCTTCGTCTGTATTAAATATATAATCCCTGTTTATCCCTCGGACCATGACATGATAGATTTCTGTTGGGCTTTTCTGCCTGGCTGCTCGCGGCATTTCATTACCTCTTTGTGTTATTGCTACAATGTTAAGTTTAACATAAGTATATTATAAGTAATAATGGCCATTGACATAAACAAGGGGAACGAGGGGAACCGTCCCTTAGTCCCCTATAGTCCCCTATGAAAGACCCGTGAAAGACCCGTGTGAGCTAGAGGTTAGAGAACCGTCCCCGTAGAATAGAGGAACGTTCTCTAGAAAAGCCAGCCCTCCGGTAAAGCCCCTCTGGTAAGTTATCCCAGAGGATTATCCTCTGGTAACGAAAGGTTAGGAACCGTCCCCTGGCCTCTCGAAATAACACCTATAGAGGAACGTCCTCTAGTAAAATTCAAGCTTATGGAAAGGTCAGGAACCGTCCCTGGAATTCTGGGTATCAATACAAAATTACAAATTCGCTGTACAGCGAATCTCAAATCATCAGCCCGCTACACACCTAACGGAGACGGAACTCGTCTTAAGGATGTTGCTCGTGCTGCCAGTGGAGAAGCTCACGACGTATGCGCTGTTACTGGCACCCTCCGTAGACGACCAGTGCTGCTGGTTAATCGGATTACCACTACCGTATGTGGCAAGACCTGCGTAGATAGCCCCCAGCTCTTGCATATCTGGTAATCTGCCACCATGGTCCTTACAAGCTTGTTGGGCAGAATAATAACCCGAGGTCGGGGAGAAGAAGTCTACGCCAGGATTAGTTTGAGGATCAACAAGAGACATATTCGAAGGATAGTTAGGGTCGAGGCCAGTGGCGCCTTGAGGTGAGGCAACGGCTGAGGCAACGGATTTGTAATACCAAGTCCCTCCAACAGGAGCGCTTTCAACAAACTTGCCAGCCAAAGCAGTAGCAGCAATGCCGGCAATCCAATTAGGGTTTAGTGTGAAATTAGCTGTGCAGGACTTATTGGCATCCATTGTAATGGTATGACTAGCTACTCCACTGCAACCAGTGCTACCAGACCAACTGCTAAATAAGTAATAGGCACTAGGGTTTGCCGTAATAGTTTGGACTGTACCTGAGTTATATGTGCCACCAGTATTAACGGTACCGTTAGCACCAGCAGTGATTGTTAGAGTGTAAGTAATAATTGTAAAGTTAGCCGTACATGTCTTATTGGCATCCATAGTTATAGTATGGCTAGCTACTCCGCTGCAGCCAGTGCTGCCAGACCAGCTGCTAAATGAATAATTAGCGTTGGGGGTTGCCGTAATGGTTTGAACTGTGCCTGTGTTGTATGTACCACCGGCACTGACAGTACCGCCAGCCCCAGCGACTGTTGTTAAGACATAGGTGGTTATTGGGTGGTACCAGCTGGCAGTATTACTTGATGCACTCCATGCACTGCTCGTAACGGTATTGTAACATTGTGCTTGAACCAACACCGCATAGGTGTGCCCCTCAGTTACAGTTGTAAAGTTGATGGATGTGGCAGTAGGCACAGTAGGTGTTTTCCAGCCAGCTGGTGCTTGACTGACACTATCAATGAGGTAGTCGTATCGGTACCTAGCCGTATTACCTGGACAAGATACTGCGCCCCATGACCAAGTTGTCGTGTCTCCGGTAGTTGGCGTAGTAACAGCCGTCATTGTAGGCGTACCTATAGCAGTTGGTGTGAAGTTAGCTGTACATGATTTATTAGCATCCATAGTAATCGTATGACTAGCGACTCCGCTACAGCCAGTACTGCCAGTCCAACTAGTGAATGAATAGTAGGTGCTAGGAGTAGCAGTTATAGTTTGGACTGTGCCTGTGTTGTATGTACCACCAGTATTAACAGTACCACCAGTCCCAGCGACTGTTGTTAAGACATAGGTGGTTATTGGGTGGTACCAGCTGGCACTGCCTGCTACACTCCAGGCGCTAGTAGTAGCCGCATTGTAACATTGAGCCTGAACATTAACTGTGTAGGTTTGTCCTTCAGTTGAAGTTGTAAAGTCTGGGGTAGTAGAAAGAGCGGCCGGGTTGGTAGGTGTATACCAGCCAGAGTCAAAGGGAGTGGGGCTACCAGGTGTAATAGTATAACGCCATTGGTACCTAGCTGTCGTACCGGATGGACAAGTATTTGGCCACGACCAAGTAGTCGTAGCACCAACTGTGTTGGCTGACACGACTGGAGCTGTTGGAGTTGTAATAGGATCAATGTAGGTACTTTCTGTACCAGTGGCTGTTGTACTGTAATGAGAGGCATCAACATAACAACGAGCTTGAGCTTGGTAACCGTATTTGACACCATCATTGGCGGTTCGGCTGGCTGTTGTAGTAGTTGACCAAGCTGTCCAACCTGCCCAACTGCCATCATTAGTTCGGCTGTTGATTTGGTATTGGGTTGTTGTGCCTGTGCAGGTCACTGGAGTGATAGTAGCTAGGACGTTAGGGCTACTGAGAATTACTGTGATGGTTGGAGCTGATGGTGCGGTAATGGTTGTAGCGGCACTGGCTGTAGCTGACCATGGGCTAGTACTACCGGCGTTGTTTGCTCGGACACGATAATAGTAGGTAGTTCCTGGTAATAGCCCGGATGAGGTGTGGGGTGATGACTGTGTAAAGATTGCTAAATCTGCACTTGTAAAAGATGAACTGACGTCACGTTGGAGTGTGTAGCTGGTAGCACTAGTGATTGTATTCCACGATAGGGCTATTGAAGAGCTAGTGATTGTACCAACAGCGATAGTTGGGGCGGAAGTAACACATGAACCTTGTTGAGGACTCTGAGCACCAGTGATTGAGCTGATGTAGTATTGAATAGTTGTGTCTTCTGAACTAGTGGCACTAATGCAGTAGGTTTTGCCACCGTCTGTACTACCACCAGATAATGATACAGTAGCACTAGGGGTAAAGGTTGAAACGGCAGTTATGTCCGCTGGATAACCGTTAGTACCGAACGTACGGGCATTCTCCATAGCGCTGGAAGCACCATTGAGGTCGCTTTTGAGGGTTGCAGTGGTAACTGACCTTTGCCAGTTGCCATAGCTAACAATACTAATCCCTGCCAATATACCGATGATAGAAATAGCCACGACAATCTCTATAAGGGTGAAACCGAATGTTAATCTGTTTCGTTTTGTAGTTGTATTTTTTATATGCATATGCTTAGAATTATAGCGCTTTTATGTAGGTTAAAACAAGCATAGTTTTTGCCGGTCCGATTATTGCCGCGATTTCCGATTCTGAAACGGCTTTTAGCCCGCGAATGCTGCCAAATTTACGAATTAATTTTGAACGAGTTTTGGGGCCAATGCCAGGAATATCTTCCAGTGAGCTGGCTGTTTGTTTGGCGCGTTTTAAAACCGTGTGATAACTGACGGCAAAACGGTGTGATTCGTCGCGAATACGTTGTAGTAATTTAATGATATGAGTAGATCTAGGCAAGTTTATTAATGTAAAACCATCAGAATTAGTGGCATACCCACCGAGTTCTTTTAGCTTTTGTTTTTGTTTTATAGTATGTTTTTTTGGATAGGCGATGACGATTTGTTCTTCCTTTTTTGCCAGGCCGATAAATGGAATGTTGGCTTGCCCGCAGTCATCACGAGCCTTAACGGCAGCGTCAAGCTGGCCTTTACCACCGTCAATCAGGACCAAATCGGGTTTGCCCCAGTTTTTCAGATTTTTCCGGCTTAAACGTCTGGTTATCACTTCATTCATATTATAAAAATCATCATTTTTTTCGGTGCGCATTTTGAATTTGCGATACTGTCCCCTATCGCTGACGCCATTTTTGAAAACGACCATACTGGCAACCACATTAGTACCGCTCATATGCGAGATATCATAACCCTCAATGCGAGCTGGGATTTTAGACAAACCCAGCAAATCCGTTAAATCCCTTAAAGCTACATCTTTACTGATATCTAAAAATTCTTTGTCGCCGAACATAATTCGTTGTTGCAGCTCATATAAATTATTTAATTTGTTGCGGATAATTGCCGCCGTTTCAAAGTTATGTTGTCCGGCGGCTTTTTTCATATCATTTTTCAGATCAGTAATAAGCGTTTTTCGATTGCCTTTGATGTAACTGATTAGTTTTCGTAAAATCGCCTTGTACTCATCACTTGTCACACCAACTGGTGATAAACCAAGATGTGCGTCCAAATCAAGCCTATCTTTTTCAGGGTTGGACCCTGATTTTATGGTGTAATATGGAAAAATCCGGCGCAGATATCGTAAGGCTTTTTTGACAGCGAATGCATTAAAATATGGGCCGAAATATTCTGCCCCGTCATCGGCCGGGTTGCGCGTAAAACTGACGTATGGCCATTCGCTTTTTATATCAATCCGTACAAAGATTAGTGACTTATCATCGCGCAGCAAAATGTTATAGCGCGGCATATAGCGCTTGACCATCTCGGCTTCCAAAAACAGCGCGTCAATTTCACTTTCAGTCTCGACCCAATCAGTATCATCGATTTCAGCCACCAGCGCCCGAGTTTTGACATCCATATCGCGAGTATTTTGAAAATATTGTTTAACGCGGTTTTTAAGCACAGCCGCTTTGCCAACATAAATAATCTCGCCGGTTTTCGACTTATGAAAATAAACGCCTGGACTAAATGGCAAGGTTTTTAGTTTAGAAGAATTATTTGTTAGCTTCGGCATTTGCTTGTTTTGGTTCGGCCTGAGTCTCATTGAGAGTTTCCTCACCATTCTCTACTTCGACTTCAGCCTCGGCTTCGGCCTCACCGCCGGCGGCTTCATTGGCAGCCTGCAAAGCGCTTGGCTCATAAACGTTGGCAATGACGAGTTCCATATCTTGATCAATATCATCAAACTCGACACCGGATGGTAGCACAATATCGCTAACCATTAACCTGTCGTCGGCTTCAGCCAGGTTTAGAATTGAAAGTTCTAATGATTTAGGTAAATCGGCTGGTTTTGCCTTGATTTCAATACTGTCAAGCGCTTGCAAAACTACCAGCCCAGCCCTCTCGGCCACGCTTTCGCCCCGTCCAACAAGTACAATTGGCACTTCGGTCGTAATAATATCGTTTTGTTTGATGGTATGAAAAGCAACATGGCGCAACATATGCTTTACCGGATCCATATCAATACTTTTGATGATAGCCAGTTTCTTTTTGCCATCAATAATCAAGTTAATCGGCGTGTGCTTGCCAACAGTATGCACAACTTTAGTCGTTTCGACTAATGGCGACTGTGCTGACATCGGTTTGGCCTGTCCACCATACACAACACTTGGCACAAAACCACTGTCTCGCAACTTGGCTACTTTTTTACCTTCTGCTGTTCGTTCGTCTAATTTCAATGAAATATCGTTCACCTCTTTGTCCTATCTCAGTCGTTAATAGTAACTGCTGTCATTTAGTATAACATTTTAGATTGCTATCGTGCTAAAATATTGCATAGTCCCTGCAATATAAATTGCTGGGATTTGAGATGATGATCTATGAGTTACAAAACTCGTCTTATTTGGATGAGGCATATCCATAGATACGTCGAATACAAAAAGACAGTTTTTAACCATAGAGGGCATTTCAAATGTTAGTAATTTGTGTTGAAGGGACTATTATATGATACCTGGATTTGACCTTGTGCAGTTCGCGCAAACTGCTGGACCATTAGCGGCGCTTTTGATTGTGGTCGCCATTATCTTTGCCGAGAACGGTCTTTTGATAGGTTTCTTTTTCCCAGGTGATAGTATTCTTTTTACGCTCGGTGTTCTCGTACAAGGAACAAATAGTATTAAGCTTGACTTTAACATCCACCTAGTTGTTATGTTACTTTTTATTGCCGCCGTAATTGGCGCTAGCGTCGGATATGCATTTGGAAAAAAGATTGGACCTCGCCTCTTTAAAAGACCAGACTCGCTATTATTCCATCAAGAGAATGTCCAAAAAGCTCAAAAATTTTATGATAAATACGGTGGAAAAACAATTATTATTGCCAGGTTTATTCCTATTGTAAGAACATTTGTACCACTCATTGCCGGCATCGCAAAAATGGAATATAAAACTTTCTTGCTGTTTAATGTTATAGGTGGTGCACTCTGGACCGCCGGTGTAACCTATCTAGGTTTTTTCCTCGGAGCATGGCTAACCAAAATTGGCGTTGATGTTGATGCAATTCTACTGCCGATTGTTGCACTCATCCTCATAATCTCGATTGCACCCGCACTGTATCACTTTTTGAAAGACAAGCAACAAAGGCAAGCGATTTGGAATGCCACAAAGGCACAATGGCAACAGATTATCAAAGGGAAGAAATAGGGTTTTTATAATGGCATTAGCAATAATCGAAACACCGCCAAAAACTGCCTGGTCAACAAAAAAATGCGTCAGTCTGGCAATTATTAGCCTAATAATAGGGACATTTATCTTTGTATTCGCCTATATCGGCATGCACCAGCATACCGGCATCGGCACGCTCAACCAACCAGTTTTATCCTGGATAGTCAAACATCGTCAGCCACAGATTACGGACGTTATGAAAATCATTACGACGACTGCTAGTCCGCTTGTTTTGACCGCCGTTATATGCATCGGCGCAATTATTTGGGCAGTTATTAACCGCGAAGTCTGGCGACCGCTCCTTTTAGTTAGCGCGACGGGCGTGGCAGCGGCTGCTTCCACTGCGCTAAAAGTTCTAACCAGTAATGGGCGTCCGCCACAAATAGATATGATAAAACCGCTTGAGACAGATTATTCGTTCCCTTCCAGCCACACTATTGGTATAGTAGTTTGCCTTTTAGTCCTAAGTTACCTAATCTGTTCACGCCGCCCCAGCGGCTGGCGAATTTTTGGTTGGACTATTATTACGATTATCGGTGTAGGAATTATTTCAGCTAGTCGCTTGTACCTGGGGTATCACTGGCTAACCGATGTCGTCGCCTCGATAGGCCTTGGTTTTATTATTTTGGCCGTGGCTATAATTATTGACAGACTTGTCGTCCGTCATTTTGAAAATTAGAATAATTTTTTCAAGTATTGACCCGTAAATGAATCTTTGACTTTTGCGACTTCCTCGGGCGTACCGTTGGCGACAATCATTCCACCGCCCAGGCCGCCTTCTGGACCCATATCAATAATATAATCGGCGGTTTTGATAACGTCCAAATTATGTTCAATAATAATCATGCTATTACCGCCTTCGACAAGCTTTTGCAAAATCACGAGCAATCGTTTGACGTCGGCACTATGAAGCCCGGTTGTTGGCTCGTCAAGGATATAAAGTGTCTTGCCGGTAGCCCGCCTGGATAGCTCGCTGGCAAGTTTAATACGCTGCGCTTCACCGCCACTAAACGTCGTAGCGGGTTGGCCAAGTCGGATATAACCTAGTCCAGCTTCCACAAGAGTACCGAGTTTTCTAGCGATGGCTGGAACATTCTCGAAAAATTTGGCAGCCTGTTCGACTGTCATTTCAAGCACGTCGCTAATCGTCGACCCTTTGTATTTAATTTCAAGTGCTTCACGGTTATAACGTTTACCCTTGCAGACATCGCAAGTAACATAAACATCAGGTAAAAAGTGCATTTCAATCTTGATGACACCGTCGCCCTGACAATTTTCGCAGCGACCACCTTTGACGTTAAAACTGAAGCGTCCTGCCTTGTAGCCACGGATATTCGCCTCGGGCGTTGACGCAAACAGTTCGCGAATTGGAGTAAAAACACCGGTGTAAGTCGCCGGATTGGAACGTGGCGTGCGACCAATGGCCGATTGATCAATTACGATAACCTTGTCTAGCAAATTAATACCTTCAATATTCTCGTGCGCGCCCGGAACGTTATGCGAACGATGTAGTCGAGCCGACAATTCTTTTGCCAAGATGTCGTTGACCAGAGTCGATTTGCCACTGCCACTAACGCCACTAACGACGGTCAAAACGCCCAGCGGGAACGCCACATCGATATTTTTGAGATTATTTTCGCGAGCACCACGCACAATCAGGGTCCGACCCTGAATAACTTTTCGGCGCTTTTTTGGCACATCAATTTTTTCTAGCCCGCTAAGATAACGGCCAGTGATACTATCTTTATTGCCAGCAACTTCATCTGGTGTTCCAAACGCCACAACATAACCACCAGCAACACCAGCGCCAGGACCAATGTCTAGCAAATAATCAGCACGCCTGATGGTATCCGCGTCGTGTTCAACAACTATTACAGTGTTACCCAAATCACGTAAGTGTTTTAGAGTCCCAATTAAACGATCGTTGTCTCGCTGATGCAACCCGATCGATGGTTCATCTAGAACATATAGTACGCCCTGTAAACCCGAACCAATTTGAGTTGCCAAACGAATTCGCTGTGCTTCACCGCCCGACAATGTGTTAGCGGCACGCGCTAACTCTAGATAACTTAAACCGACATTACTCATAAAACTTAGCCTGGCTATAATTTCTTTGATAATCTGTTGGGCTATGAATAATTCTTGGTCATTTAATTTTAATGTATTTTGGAATAAATCAAGCGCATCATCAATGCCTAAATTACAAATGTCCATAATATTCAAGCCGTGAACAGTCACAGCCAAAACTACCGGCTTTAGGCGCGCGCCCTTGCAGGTATAACATTGACGTTCACGCATAAAACGCTCAATATCCCTACGCATAAATTCACTGTCAGTTTCTTTGTGACGGCGCTCAAGATTTGGAATAACTCCCTCGTAAGTTGATTCGTACGTTCGACCATTGCCCAACTGAATCGTATATTTTTGATCACCTGTTCCGTATAAAACCTTGTCGAGATCCACCTGTGATAATTGCCCAACTGGCATTTGAATACTAAAGCCATGAGCTTCCGCCACCTCAGCCAGACGTTTCATATACCACGCATCATTATTAACGCGATTATATGGACGAATTGCCCCTTCGGAAATGGTCAAATTTGGATTAAAAACCAGATCGGGGTCGACTTCCAGCCGGCTGCCGAGACCAGTACAAACAGGGCAAGCACCTTGTGGCGCATTAAAGCTAAACAATCGCGGCTCAAGTTCGGGTATGTCTTCATTTGGATGATCCAAACAAGCATAGCGTTGGCTGTAAGCCGTTAGTGAATTATCGTCAGTGTTGATAATCTCGATAATGCCGCCCGCAATTTCAAGCGCCTGCTCGACCGATTGCGTAACGCGCCCCAGTACATCAGCCGACAAAGCAATACGATCAACCACAATCTCGATGTCATGTTTGTAATTTTTATCGAGATCAGGGAACTCATCAAGGGCATAAACGAC
>Ga0209748_1002015_pt1 | contig 9945 bp, 8 predicted proteins | sample BarGraIncu00421A_FD_185490 | JGI IMG/M metagenome (GOLD analysis project Ga0209748, IMG submission 185490) | Arctic peat soil microbial communities from Barrow, Alaska - Barrow Graham LP Incubations 004-21A (SPAdes) (version 2) | ecosystem: Environmental > Terrestrial > Soil > Wetlands > Peat... | reverse complement strand
GGCCGACCATTGCGGCATGCGGACGAAGCGGACCTACAACCTGCCCGAGCGGACAGTTCTCGCCGTCCGGGAGCTGGCGGCGACGTACGGCGTGGCGAGCACCCAGGACGGCGTGATCGAGCTGGCCGTGGACGAGCTGGCACGCCGGCTGCGGGAGGACGCGGAGGCGGAGCGCTGGGCAGAGGCGGCCGCCGATCCGGCCTTCCGGACAGAGGCGGCCGATCTCGCGGCGGCGTACAGGACCGCGGACCGCGAGACGTGGCCACGAGAGTGACGGTGGGGGAGCCCCTGCGCTGGGCAGTGGTCCGGGTCGCGCTCGACCCGGCCACGGGTCACGAGCAGGGCGGGACACGCCGGGCGCTCGTCGTCAGCTACGAGCCGTTCCATCGCTCGGGACTGGCAACCGTCTGCCCCATAACGGCCGCGCGCGACGAGGCGCGCTACCCGGGCGAGGTTGCGATCCCGGTCGGAACGGCGGGACAGACGCGCCCCGGCCTCATCCTCTGCCAACAGGTGCGCACCATCTCGCTGGAGCGGGTCGTGGGCGCCCCGGATGGGCGGCTCGCCGACCCGGGGTTGCGCCGCGCCGTGCGCCTGGCGCTGGCCCACCACCTGGGCCTGGACACCCCCGCCGTCGGCGATGGGGCGCTCGTGCGCGACTAGCTGTCGAGGCCGATTCCCAGCCCGTCGAGCGTCCGCAGGAGCAGGCCGCGCCGCCCATTGTTCGGATCTGCACGCGCCAGCTGGGTCCGCACGTCTGTCCCAGCGTAATCGTGAAGCGCTGGGACGCCAGCGGAGGCGCGGGGCGGCTTCCCTGATCTCCACGCATTGCGCGGTCGCGGTTGAACGCAAGGACACGGATTTCGCACATCGGCCGCGCTCTTCGCCGACGGATATCGTTGACGTGATTCCGGCCCCGTGGCAGGATGCCGACCTGCCCCTGTTCCGTACCGCGCAACGACGTACAGCGCGTCCAGGTCCGGCCGCCCCGGCCGCCCACCCGTCGGGTGCCGGCGTCCCGCACGTGACCGGCCACCGCGACCGGAGGATCCATGAGCGCCGAATCCGCAGCCCCCATCGGCCCGGCGCGAGGGCGCGACGTGCAGCTCGCGACGTGGCGGCGAGCCATCCAGGTGATGCCAGGCGGCACGGATTCGAACTTTCGGGCCTGGGGCGAGGCCACCATCTACGTCGACCACGGCAAGGGCGGCACGGTCTGGGACCTCGACGGCAACGAGTACGTCGACCTGCGCATGGGATACGGCCCGGTCATCCTGGGCCACGCCGACGACCGAGTGGACGACTACGTCAACGAGCGGATGCGGCAGGGGGTGAGCTTCTCGCTCACCTCCGAGGACGAGATCCGAGCGAATGAGCTGGTCCAGGAGCTGACCGGCTGGGTGGAGATGTCGCGCCTGACGGTCTCCGGGACCGAGGCGACGATGCACGCGATGCGGGTCGCCCGCGCGTTCACCGGCCGGAACAAGATCGTGAAGTTCGAGGGCCAGTACCACGGCGTCCACGACTACGCGCTGATCAGCGTCCTGCCGAACAACATCGCGGACCTCGGCGACGCCGAGAACCCGTCGCGACTCGCCTGGGGGCGGGGCATCCCCGCGGCGGTCGCCGACACCGTCATCCCGGCCCGCTACAACAACGTCGACCAGCTCCGGCGGCTCTTCGAGCGGGAGGGCCACGACATCGCCGCGATCATCGTGGAGCCGGTGCTGGGCAACGCGCAGGGGATCATGCCCCAGCCGGGCTTTCACGAGGCGATGCGGGCGCTCACCCGGGAGTTCGGGATCCTCCTGATCTTCGACGAGGTGAAGACCGGCTTCCGGTTCGCGAAGGGCGGGGCCGCCGAGTACTTCGGCATCACTCCCGATCTCGCGACGTTCGCCAAGGCGATGGGCAACGGCTACCCCGCAGCGGCCTTTGGCGGCCGGCGCGACATCATGAGTCTCATGCCGGAGAACGTGAGCCACGGCGGGACGTACGCCGGCAACCGGATCGCCGCCGCAGCGGCCGTCCGGACGCTCGAGATCCTGCGCGACACGGACGCCATCGATACGATCCACCGGACCGGCGAGGCTGTCCAGGCAGGGATTCGCTCGGTGCTGGATCCGACCGGGCTGCCATACGTGATCACCGGGCATCCTTCGATGTTCGGGATCATGTTCACCGACCGGGTGCCCCGCGAGTATCGGGATTGGGCGACCACGGACCACGAGCTCTACGACGCGATCGCGGTGGGCATGCATGCCCGCGGCGCGATGCCCGAGCCGGACAGCCGTGAACCGTGGTTCATGTGCGAGGCGCACGCTCGGGGAGACACGGTGGACCGGATCGTCTCGATCTTCGCGGCCTCGGTCGCGGCGGCCCTGGAGGCACGATCGCGTGGCCATTGAGCTGCGCCCGGCGCCGGCGGACGACCGCGGGTGGTGATCCCGATCGTCGGCCACGCGGTCGCCACCTCGCGGCTGCGCCTCCCCGTGCGGATGCCGATGCGGGGCCGGGTCATCGCGTCCGTCGCGATCTGGGGCCCTGCGTACCTGATCACCCCGGCCCGGGTCTCGGACCTTGCGGCGGAGACGCGCGCCGCGGCCGGCGCGATCTCGATCCGGCTGGGCGGCTCCGCGGCCTGACCCGCGCGCCCGCTCAGCGCGTCGCTGCCGGCGGGGCGAGGCTGGCGGCGAGGAGCTCGGCGAGATCGATCGCCTGGACATCGGCGCCGCGATCGCCCGCGGCGCTCAGCCCGTCGCGGATCATCGTCATGCAGAACGGGCACTCGGTCACCACCGCGTCGGCGCCGGTGGCGAGCGCCTGGCGCGTGCGCTCCTCGTTGATCCGCGTCCCGCGGCTCTCCTCCATCCACATCCGACCGCCGCCGGCACCACAGCAGAAGGTGGATCGCCCGCGCTGCTCCATCTCGCGGAGCTCGATCACGGGCAGCTGGCGCAGCACCTCGCGCGGCTCCGCCGAGATGCCGTGGTAGCGGGCCAGGTAGCAGCTGTCGTGGAGCGTGACGGACCGCTTCGGCGCGTCGCCGTCGTTGGCCAGCGGCAGTCGCCCGGCGGCGAGGAGCTCCCGCAGGTAGACCGAGTGGTGGACGATCTCGAACGTCCCGCCCAGCTGGCCGTACTCGGTGCCGATCGTGTTGAAGCAATGCGGGCAGGCGGTGATGATCGTCCGCTTCTCCAGGCCGTACCGCTTCAGCGTCTCGATGTTGGCGGAGGCAAGGATCTGGAAGACGTACTCGTTGCCCATCCGGCGCGCCGGATCCCCGGTGCAGGCCTCCTCCTGGCCCAAAACGGCGAAGCGGACCCCGGCGGCCGAGAGGCACGTCGCCACGGCGCGGGCCACCTTCCGGTTCCGCTCGTCGAACGCCGCGGCGCAGCCAACCCAGTAGAGCACCTCGAGCGAGTCGAGCGTTCCGGCCCGAGCCAGCTCCGCGGCGGTCGGTACCGGGAACGGAAGGTCCTTCGTCCAGTCCATCCGGCCCGCGCGAGGGCTGCCCCACGGGTTGCGCGCCTGCTCCATGTTGCGGAAGGCGCCGTTGAGCTCCGGCGGGAAGCGCGTCTCCTCGAGGACCAGGTTTCGGCGCAGCCCCACGATCTTGTCCACGTGCTCGATGAGGACCGGGCACGCCTCGACGCACGCCCCGCAGGTCACGCAGTCCCAGACCGCGTCGTACGGGATCGCGGCGTCCACGATCGGGGTCTCGAGGGCCGCCGGCGCCAGGCGATCGTCCAGACCGTACGTCTCGCGAACGAGAGGGCTGTTCGGGATCAGGTTCAGCCCGCGCTCGGCGTCCACCGCCAGATGGCGGATGCCCATGATCATGGCGCGCGGGTCCAGCGACTTGCCGGTCGCGTTCGCCGGACAGGATTCCGTGCAGCGTCCGCATTCGGTGCAGGTGAAGCCGTCCAGCAGGTCCTTCCAGCCGAGATCGGCGATCGTCCGCACCCCGAACGTCTTGCTCTCAGCCTCCAGGTCCATCGCCGGCAGCTGGCCGCGCGGGGCGAGCTTGCGGAAGTAGATGTTGAAGAAGCTTGTTGCGATATGGAGGTGCTTGCTGCCCGGCAGGTAGCAGATGAAGGCCGCCACCAGGACGATGTGCGCCCACCAGCAGGCCACGAACCCGACCTGGAGCAGCCCCGAGTCGAGCGCACGCAGCGGCACCGCCAGTGCATTCGCGACGATCGCGCCGGGTCGGTCGCCCGATCGGGCCGCCTGGAGCGCCATCGCCAGCAGCTCCGTGCCCACGACGCCGCCGATCAGGCCCAGGATGACGAGCGCGCCGCGCGTGAAGGCCAGGCGGCGCGGACGCGAGACCAGGCGACGCCAGCAGGCGTAGCCGATCGCGAGGAGCACCCACACCGCCGCCACGTTCTGGAGTGTCGTCACCGCGGTCCAGAGGGCGCCGTCCAGGGGCCAGCCGACGATCGCCTGCACGAGGCCGCCGGTGATGATGTCGAGCGTCCCGATCGTGAGGGTGACGAACCCCCAGAAGATCGCGAAGTGCATCAGCCCGGCGCGGGCATCCCTGAACATCCTCGCCTGCGCCAGCGCGTACACGACGAGTCCCCAGGCCCGGCGCGGGACGGACTCGAACGGGTTCGACGGCCCGGCGGCCGCGAAAACTCGCAGATGGCGCGCCATCTCGAGCGCGAAGTAGGCCATCGCCCCGTAGAGCACGGGGAAGACGAGCAGGTAGCCGGGCACGTCGGCGTAGGCGGCAAACATCGGCGGCCTCCCGAAGCGTGGTGGGGTCACTGGGCCTGGGGGTCGATCCCCGGAGGATACGCGACCCATGCGCCTCGCCCAACCCCCAAGCGGGGCTCCCGGCCGGCGTGGCGCAACCAGGCGGCGCCATTGGCACCTGCGGTAGAGTCAGCCCGCGATGCAGGATCTCACCGACCGGATGGGCTCGTTCCTCCTCGTTTCGGCGGGCAACGTGCTCCTCGTCGCGATCGTCGTCGGGGTGGCCTGGCTCGCCTACCGCGTGCTGGCCCGCGTGGCCCGGACCTTCGTCGCCCGGGCTGCCGCCGCTCCGCTGCCCGGGGAGGTGGAGCTCGACGCCGAGCAGCGGGCGATCCGGCGCGCGGAGCGGAGCCGGCGCCTGGAGACCGTGGTCGCCGCCGGCCTCCGGCTCGTTCGCTGGTTCACCATCACGGTCATCGCGACCGTCGTCGTCTCGGTCTTCCTGCCGTCGGTGTGGGCCGCCATCGGCGGCCTGGGCGTGGGCTTCGGCGTCGCCATCGGCGGCGCCATCGGGTTCGGCGCCCAGCAGCTCGTGCGCGACTACCTGAACGGCATGCTGATCCTCGGCGAGAACCCGTACGGCGTGGGCGACATCGTCGCGATCGCCGGCGTCCGCGGCACGGTGGAGGAGGTGGGCCTGCGGCGCACCGTGATCCGCGACGCGGACGGGACAGTCCACTCGGTTCCGAACGGCGGGATCGTGGTTGCCTCCAACTTCACCCGCGGGTTCGCCAAGGTCAACGAGCGGTTCGTGGTCGCCTACGGCACGGACATCGCCCAGGCCACGGCTGTCATCAACGAGGTCGGAGAGGCATTCGCGGCCGATTCGGCCTGGGCACCGCGGCTGATCGAGACGCCCGTCGTCCTACGGGTGGACCCGGTGGTCGATCCGGGGATCCCGATCCTCGTCTCGTTCGCGGTCAGTCCCGGCGCGCAATGGGCGGTCGCGGGGGAGTTCCGGCGCCGAGTCCTGGAGGCGTTCGTCCGCAACGGCATCCGCCTCGCGACCTCGCAGCGGCTGCAGCTGGATGCGCCGCCCCCGATCCCGGCCGCGGATTCGGACGGCGCGGAGTCCGGCGCGGAGTTCACGTGAGGGACGCGTATCATCCGGTCACGACCGACGTCGCGGTTCGACGCAGTCCCGGAGGTGCCGCAGCGTGAGCTCCGATCCCACCCGCGCCCCCGAGATCGAGGCACTCCTGCTGGAGCGGCGGACCTTCCCCCCCGACCCAGGCTTCGCCGCCCGGGCGAATGCGACCGCCGCCCTGTACGAGGAGGCGGACGCCGATTTCGAGGGGTTCTGGGCTCGCCAGGCGCGTGAGCGGCTCAACTGGTTCACCCCGTTCGGGACGACGCTGGAGTGGAACCTGCCGGACGCGAAATGGTTCGTGGGCGGCGAGCTCAACGTCGCCTACAACTGCGTGGACCGGCACGTGGAGCGCGGCCTTGGCGACAAGGTGGCCTATCACTGGATCGGCGAGCCGGGCGACACCCGGACCTTGACGTACCGCGACCTCCAGCGCGAGGTCAACCGGGCCGCGAACGCGCTCCGGGAGCTCGGCGTGCGCCGCGGCGACCGCGTGGCGATCTATCTCCCGATGGTCCCGGAGCTCCCGATCTCCATGCTCGCCTGTGCCAAGCTGGGCGCGGCCCACACCGTGATCTTCGGCGGCTTCAGCGCGGAGGCGCTCTCCGACCGGATCAACGACGCGCAGGCGAAGGTGCTTGTCACCGCCGATGGCGGCTGGCGGCGCGGCCGTCGGGTCGGCCTCAAGCACCACGCCGACGAAGCGGTCGCCTCGACGCCGTCGATCCGCCACGTGATCGTGGTCAATCGTTTCGGCGAGGGCGCCCACATGGTCGAGGGACGCGACCACTGGTGGGGCGAGCTGATGGGTCGCCAGTCGGACCACTGCGACCCGGTCCCGGTCGAGTCGGAGCAGATGCTCTTCCTGCTCTACACGTCCGGGACGACAGCGAAGCCGAAGGGGATCATCCATACCTCGGCGGGCTACCTGCTGGGCTGCAGCTTCACCCACGCGGCCGTCTTCGACATCAAGCCGGACGACGTCTACTGGTGCGCCGCCGACATCGGCTGGGTCACCGGCCACAGCTACATCGTCTACGGCCCGCTCGCCAACGCCACCACCAGCATCCTCTACGAGGGCGCGCCGGACACGCCGGACTGGGATCGCTGGTGGCAGATCGTCGAGGACTACAAGGTCACCATCCTGTACACGGCGCCGACCGCGATCCGGACCTTCATGAAGCAGGGCGAGGCGTTCCCCCGGAAGCACGACCTGGGGTCGCTCCGGCTCCTCGGGTCGGTCGGCGAGCCGATCAACCCGGAGGCCTGGCTCTGGTACCGCGAGCACATCGGCGGGGGTCGGGCTCCGATCGTGGACACCTGGTGGCAGACGGAGACCGGGAGCATCCTGATCAGCCCGCTGCCCGGCGTCACGACTACGAAACCCGGCTCGGCCACGTTCGCGATGCCCGGGATCGGGGCGGAGATCGTTGACGGCGCGGGCAACCCGGTCGCGAGCGGCGGTGGCGGCTACCTGGTCCTGACGCGGCCGTGGCCGTCCATGCTGCGCGGCATCTACGGGGACCCGGAGCGCTACCGCGAGACATACTGGAGCCGCTTCCCGGGGATGTATTTCGCGGGCGACGGGGCGAAGCGCGACGAGGACGGCTACATCTGGCTCCTTGGCAGGGTCGACGACGTCATGAACGTGGCCGGCCACCGGCTCTCCACGATCGAGGTCGAGTCCGCGCTCGTGGACCATCCCTCCGTCGCCGAGGCGGCCGTGGTCGGCAAGTCGGACGAGGTTTCCGGCCAGGCGATCTTCGCCTTCGTCACCCTCAAGGCCGGCCAGGCGCCGTCGGACGCACTCGCCGTCCAGCTTCGCGAGCACGTGGCCTACGTGATCGGACCGATCGCGCGCCCGAAGTTCCTCCTGTTCACGCCGGACCTGCCCAAGACGCGCTCCGGGAAGATCATGCGCCGGCTCCTGCGGGACATCGCCGAGGGCCGGACGCTGGGGGATACCAGCACCCTGGCGGACGCGGCGGTGGTCGATACGATCCGCGAGCACTCGGGCCGGGCGGAGGACTGAGCGGATGCCGTTCGGGTTCCATCGCCGCGACAGCGCGGCGAACACGAAGGCCACGCCGGACGGGGCGTCAGCCCCGCCGGCCCGATCGACCGGTGCGGGCCGGGACGCCACGCGGACGGGTGTCCCATTCGACGGGCTGACGGAGGATTGGCGGCTCGTCGGGTTCATGGAGCTCGACGGGCGGCTTCTGGACATCCTGAACCGGCGCGAGGCCATCCCGATCGGGGACGTGGCATGGTCGACCCTGGACGCCGTGGCCGACCTTCAGCCAGCGCCCGGCCTCCAGAAGGTGGACCCGTACGACCTGATCGTGGTCCTCGCCGGTGACCGGACCCTTCCGGCCCTGAACGACGCGGAGAAGACGGCGCTCCGGGTGCACAAGGTTGCCTACGACGTGACCCTGGAGTTGCCGCCGTACCGGGTGATCGGCACGGTGTTCCTGCACCCGGGATCCGAGCCCGAGCGGCTGATGGATCGTGGCTCCGACCTCTTCTTTCCGGTGACGAACGCGGTCGCGCTGGTCGGTGACATCCCGCTTGGCGATCCGGAGACCGACGTCGTGCTGGTCAATCGCTCGTACCTGCGCGGTGTGGAGCAGGTCGATCAGTTCGTGGTCGCGGCTGCGCGCGAGCGGCGCCCGGTCCGGCCAGCCGGCTGACAGTCGGACGGGCTTCAGCCCGTCCGCACGGGTTCCTTCCGCCCGAAGAGGCCGCGGATCGACGCACGGCCGGCCTCCTTCGCGCGGGGCATCCCGACGACGCGCTCGGCCAGGGCGCGGAAGTCCCCGGAGACCTTCTCGGTCGGGAAGAGGTCGATCACCGTGCGGCCCTCATTGGCGGCCTTGACCAGCTGGAGCCCGGCCGAGCGGATCATGGCAAACGACGACATCCCGACGGTGCGTTCCATGTCGGCCACGCTCACGCCGCTGTTGGCGCGGTTGATGACGAGCGCGAGCTTGTCGCGGAAGCCGAGCTCGTCGGCCACGTCGCGGAGCTGGACGGCGGCGCGGAGCGCGGGCACGTCCGGCGTGACGGGGACGAGGATCCGGTCCGTGCGGCCGAAGATCGCGCGGTTCAGCACATCGTAGTCGGGGTGGAGATCGACGACGATGACGTCGAAGGAGCGGCGCGCGCGGTCGATCGCGTCGGCGACCGCCGCCGGGTCGAGGTGGTCGGTCTTAAGCGGGCTGGACGAGAGGACGAGCACCTTCAGGCCGGACGAGTGCGCGGCGACCAGCTCCTCCAGCGTCTCGGGGACGGCGCCCGGCCCGCCCTCGTGGGTTTCGGCGAGCGAATCGACGAGGGTTCGGACGTTCTCCAGGCCGAGCGAGCTCGCGATGTGGCCGGTCACGGTGTCAGCATCCACGAGCAGGACTTTCCGGCCCATCGCGACGAGCGAGGCCGCCAGGTTGACGGCGATCGTCGTCTTGCCTACGCCGCCCTTCGCGTTGAAGACGCTCAGGAACGCGCCCCGCCGCGACCAGTCATCGGCGGAGAGCGAGCCCGACTGGATCACCGCGCCGCTGCCGTCGTCGACGGTCATCTGGCGGATCAGCATCGCCTCCACGCGCCAGCGGAGCGCCTCCGGCGAGTAGGGTCGGGTGAAGTATTCGTCGTGCGCGCCGGCGCGCCCTGCCGCACCGGCCAGCCGGTCGAGCGTGCGCGGTGAGACGATCATGAGGGCCGGGATGTCCCGCCCCGGCTCGTGGAGGAGCTCGTAGTACTCGAGTGATTCGTCGAAGTCGCTCTCGCCGTCGAGGATCGCAACGGCGACGTCGTGGCGGCTCGCGAGGAGCGCCGCGAGGTCGCTCGGGCACCCGACGACGACCGGCTCGAAGTCGGCTTCCTTGAGCACGTCGACCACGTGCGGCTGTTCGTCGCCGGGCAGTGCGATCGCGATCGCGGGGCGGGCCATCCCTCCAGGTCCTTTCGTGTCGTGGACTGGTGTGCTCAGTCCTCGGGGTCGTGGGCGCTCGCGGTCACGATCCCGTCACCGCCGCCGGTGACCCGGGCCTGGAAGCCGGGAAGCGTCGGGATCAGGTCGCGGAGGGCGACCTCCGCCT
>Ga0209748_1002014_pt1 | contig 9946 bp, 7 predicted proteins | sample BarGraIncu00421A_FD_185490 | JGI IMG/M metagenome (GOLD analysis project Ga0209748, IMG submission 185490) | Arctic peat soil microbial communities from Barrow, Alaska - Barrow Graham LP Incubations 004-21A (SPAdes) (version 2) | ecosystem: Environmental > Terrestrial > Soil > Wetlands > Peat... | reverse complement strand
AGTTGGAACTACTGTTTACACGGAGGCTTCAGCCGCAGCCTATAAAGAGAATGTAAAATACATTACGAATATGTTAGTCAACGGTGATCCGGGACGTGGATATAAAGGAGGAGTAATCAAACCTGAAGAAGCGGTGAAGATTGCAGCCTTTTTTGATTGGGGTCAGTTAGTTGCTTCGTCGTTCCGACCCGGAACCATAAGAACCTGGTCGAATAATTGGCCTGCTGAGCCTTTGGTTGATCAGAATTTAACGTTCAATTCACACAAAGTATCGTTATGGGAATTTCTTATTCTATGGGCAATGACTATTGTCGTTATTTTTCTATCGTACGAATATCTGTTTAAGAAAGAGCCGGACGAAAAATTGGAAGAACCATTGGTTGTTACAACCATGTTTAAATCGCAAAAAAAATTATTGAAATATATTCCAATTGTAGCGGGTTTGTTCTTTGTTCAATTAATACTTGGAGGCTATTTATCACATATTTATTCTGAACCTGCCAAGGATTTAATCTTATCACAGTCTATCATACCTTTTAACGTTTTGCGTTCGATGCACGTGCAATTAGCCATTTTGTGGGTTGCCGTAGGCTGGCTCGTGGGGGGATTGATTATTGCACCCTGGATAGCTAATCGAGATCATAAATATCCATGGTTGGTAGATGTTTTGTGGCTTGCATTATTAGTGGTTGCAGTAGGAAGTATGATTGGGTTGTACATGGGTGCTACAGGTCATATGCGTGATGTCTGGTTTTGGTTAGGAAATCAAGGACGAGAATATCTCAATTTAGGTCGTGTCTGGAGTATTGGATTAGTAGTTGGACTGGTATTTTGGTTTATACTCATATTTTCACTTATCCGAAAAGCAGCATCAAACAATCCAATCGTAAATACTATTATCTGGTCGGCTTTTGCAATAGCTACACTTTATATGGCAGGAATGATGCCAATAAATAAAATATTTCCAAACTTCACTATTGATGATTATTATCGTTGGTGGGTGATCCATTTGTGGGTAGAGCTTACGTTTGAACTTTTTGCGGCAGGTGTTATAGCATTCTTCACCGTTTCATTAGGCTTAATTTCACACAAAACGGCTATTCGTGTTATGTTCTTCGAGATATTTCTTATTTCTTTAAGTGGAACATTAGGAGTTGGCCATCATTATTTCTGGCAAGGACTTGATGAATATTGGATTGCAATAGGCGGTATATTTTCTGCCCTTGAACCACTACCAATTGCATTAATGATTATCGAAGCAATAAAAAATCAACGTGAGAAGTTGCATTCAGGGGAAAAATTTAGTTTCGGTGTTCCATTTATGTGGATTGCAGGTTCTGCGGTATTGAACTGGATAGGTGCTGGATTCTTTGGTATGGTAATAAACACACCTACTATAAGTTATTATGCACATGGAACTTATTTAATTATGCCTCATGCGCATGTTGCTTTGTTGGGTGCATTTGGATATATTTCTATTGCGTTCCTTTATCTGACTTCCAGAGCAAATGCATTGGCAAATAATTATGTATGGAGCGATAAATTCAGCAAATATGGATTCTGGATTTTGACTATAGGTACATTGTTATATGCTATACCAACCTATATTATCGGAATTCATCAGGCTCAGGTTGCCATGGAATCTGGTTACTTCTTTGCACGCACACGTGAAGCCATTGAAAGTCTTCATTTCTGGATGTGGATTCGTCTTGTACCTGATGGATTAATGATTATTGGCGGTGGATTAATCTTTTATGATTTAGTACAAAAAACATTCTTTGCAAAAACAATAAAAGCTGAATAGAGTTTTAAAACATACAGGAATATCGATTTTGATATTTCTGTATGTTTTATTTAACTATTAATTAGAAAATAGAAACTTAACCAATAAACCAATTAAAGAAATGAGTGAACTAATTAATAATTCTCGTATCAGAAAAGAAAAACTCAAAGAGCTTTTACTGAAAATTCATCATGGCGGATCTGAAGAATTGGTACGTAATGAATTATTACTTTCATTAAGCCAAATTCCTTATGGGGAAGTTGTTGAAGTAGAACAGGAACTAATAGCAGAAGGATTACCTGAAGAGGAAATTCTTGATTTATGTGATGCGCATTCGGCTGTTCTTGAGGGGCGTGTTGACCTTTCGGCCTTAAAGCCGGTGTCTGAAGGGCATCCGGTTGATGTTTTTCGAAAAGAAAATATGGAAATCAGAAATCTGACCAATTCTATTTTATCTTTAATTTCAGAAATCAGACGCGGGTCCGATGAGATGCTGAGCAGCAAAATAATAAAACTGAGAGGTCTTTTCAATAATCTTTATGATGTTGATAAACACTATCAACGTAAAGAATATCTTCTGTTTCCTTATTTGGAAAAAATGGAAATTACAGGACCGCCTAAAGTAATGTGGGGAAAACACGATGAAATCCGCGAATTGATTAAAGGGAGTATCGAAGTGTTACAAACAACTGAAATGACGAAAGAAGAATTCGAGGCAGTTGCTGAGATTATACTCAATGTTGCAGCTAATAGTGCAAAGGAAATGATAACCAAAGAAGAAGAAATTCTATTTCCTATGTCATTAGATGTCCTGACAGAAGCTGATTGGTATGAAATAAGCAAACAATCTCTCGAAATTGGTTTTTGCCTGTATGATCCTGTTGTAAACTGGAAACCCGAATGGGCAGAAGAACAATCAATCAATGAATCACAAAAAAGCGGAAGTCATATACAATTACCGAGCGGAAGTTTTTCTGCCGAAGAGATTATGACTATTTTAAATACCTTACCTGTAGATATAACTTTTGTGGATAAAGATGATAAAGTGAAGTACTTTTCACAAAGCGCCGAACGGGTTTTCCAACGCAACAGAGCTATACTTAACCGAGATGTTCGTCATTGCCATCCGCCTGCAAGCGCTCATATTGTGGATAAGATTATTGAAGATTTTAAAAGCGGGCGACAAAACAGCGCACCATTTTGGATAAATATGGGTGGGAAAATGATACATATCGAGTATTTTGCCTTGCGAAATGATAAAGGTGAATACCTCGGAACGCTTGAAGTTTCTCATAATATTACACCGTATCGAGAATTAGAAGGCGAACAGAGAATTCTTTCTTATAAATAAAACAAACTTACAAATACACGAAAATGAAAAATGAAGAACTGATTATAACACCCAAAACCAAAGTTTTTGATATAATAGAGGCATATCCTGAACTGGAAGACATACTAATTGCTTATGTGCCAACATTTGAGAAACTAAAAAATCCGGTGTTACGACGAACAGTAGGAAAAGTTGCCACATTGCAACAAGCAGCCATAATCGGGAATGTGAACGTTGGAGAACTTGTAAACCATTTACGGGAGAAAATCGGACAAAATGCTGAAGAAATTAATTCTGAAAATCAACAGTATAATTACCAAAAGCCTGAATGGTTCGATGCAGATAAAGTAGCTGTACAATTTGATGTAAGAGAAATGCTTGCAAAAGGAGAACATCCGGTAGCTCAGGTTATGGAAGACCTGAAAAAGCAAAAAGAAGATGAGATTTATCAACTTATTGCTCCATTCCTTCCGGTTCCGTTAATCGATAAAGCCTCCAGTCTTAATTTTATCCATTGGATAAAAAAAGAGAATGATGAATTGTTTTTTATCTACTTTATTAAGAACAAGTCTCTTTGATTTCTTTTAATTAGCAGAATATTACTAGGTCAGAATTTACCAACACCTCCGAATGCAGGGCTGCCGAACTGGCCGACTATATGTTGGGATTATTGCAGGGCGAAAATGGGTTACAATTAATAGAAAAACACGCACTTAAAACAATTAAGCGTATTCCGCACGATATTGTCAATGCCTTTGATGTTTTGTTTGTTGACGAGAATGATTCAGTCCGGTTTTTCTCTAATCCACCTCACCGTATATTTCCACGCACAATGGCAATTATTGGAAGAAAAGTTCAGTTTTGTCATCCACCCGAAAGCGTTCATGTGGTAGAAAAAATAGTGAATTCATTTAAAATCGGAAGTTATTGGACTGATAAAATAGGGATATGTATAAATTTTTCAAAAAGACCCATAAATGGGTGGGAGTTTTTATTGCGTTGTTAGTTATAATTTTTTCACTGTCCGGTATCTTTTTAAATCATCGTCAGACATTCTCCTCGGTAGATATAAAACGGAGTATCCTGCCAAAAGAATATCAGTACATTAACTGGAACAACGCTGCTATACGCACTTCCTTAAAAGTGGAAACAAATCGATTTCTGGTGTATGGAAATATCGGTATATGGCAAACCGATTCGAACTTCGTAAAATTCAATGATTTCAATGTTGGTTTACCGAAAGGTATTGATAACCGTAAGATATTTAAAGTTCTAAGAACAAACACTGCATTACTGGCGGGAACATTATTTGGGTTATATGAGTTCAATCCAACAAAGAAACAATGGACTAAATTACGGCTACCTGTACATGAAGAAAACGTGGTAGATATGTTGCAGAAGGGTGACAGTACTTTTGTGATGACACGTTCTAACTTGCTTATAAGCACCAATCTGAAGCAATTTAATATCATTAAGCTACCACAACCTGAAAACTATGATAATAAAGTAGGATTATTTAAAACTCTATGGGTCATTCATAGTGGCGAAATATATGGTGTTGCGGGGAAATTATTAGTCGATCTGATAGCCTTGGTTTTTATTTTGTTGAGTGTAGGTGGATTAATTTTATTTTTCTCGAAGAAGCGTTTAAGAATAAACAAAACAGATAGAATTAAACGTGACAAAATAAAGAAAACATATAAATGGAACCTAAAGTGGCATAACAAAATTGGTTGGATAACCGGTTTGTTTCTCTTTGTAACAACGCTTACAGGTGTTTTTCTTCGCCCACCACTGTTGATAGCCATTGCCAATGCAAAAGTAAAGAAAATACCACTGACAGAACTTGATACACCAAATCCATGGTTTGATGTGTTGCGACGAATTATTTTTATTCCTGATCAAAATATCTATATTATTTCTACTTCAGATGGATTTTATTATTTTGATAAGAACTTAAAAATGGAAGCAAAATTATTTGATCCTCAACCTCCTGCAAGTATAATGGGTGTAACGGTATTAGAGGATTTGGGTAATGATAATTTAATGGTTGGATCATTTGAAGGGCTTTTTAAGTGGAATTATAAAAATGGTGATGTTTATGATTTAATAAAAAAGCAACCTTACATTCGCCCTGTAAAAATAGGACCTCCTATTGGTGATTATAAAGTATCCGGATTTAGCTCCGATTTTCATAATCAACCTATTGTTTTTGACTATGACATAGGTGGAATAAATCTCAATAAAGGTGATGAGTTTTCCACTATGCCTGAGAACATAATTGATAAATCGCCCATGTCTTTGTGGAGTCTTGCTCTGGAGGTCCACACAGGAAGAATTTATGGTGTGTTTTTAGGTATGTTTTATATTTTAGTTGTACCGCTGGTTGGTATCTTTATTCTTTTTACACTTATTACAGGTGTTGTCATTTGGTTTAAATACCATTTTAAACAGAGAAAAATGAATAAAACAGATATTATTACATAAAATACATCTTTTTTTTTATAACAAACAAGCTGTTTATAGACAGCTTATATGCTTTCTAAGTAAGTGATATTATTTATTGATTTAAAGAAGAAATCAATTAATATTTTAGATCGTTATATTGGATCAGAAACCTTAAATTAGTTTAAGATTTCCAGAATTTCACAATCTTTTAAATGGTTGTTGACCCTATTTGTTTTCATTACTTATTTTAAAATGAGGTTATCGAGCAAACAGATTGCCGATGAAGTTGTTTAAGCTTATTGAAACAGACTGGTAATATGGATTTAAAGATCAAAAGGGTGTATGAAAAGTCGTCTGCAGAGGACGGATTTCGAGTTCTTGTAGACAGATTATGGCCCAGGGGGTTGACAAAAGAGAAAGCATCTGTAGAGGAGTTACCGAATTTAGGCATCATCCTAAACAGAATAGGAAATGCAATACCTTGGTAAACAATTGCAATAACCAAGATATTGATATTCGTTGAGCCAAACTTCCAGTTTGTCCTGTCCATTGCCAGTCGATATGGTGGTTTGTGATGCAAAAGAGAGAAAACCAAGCGAGCTATGATATCTGTATCTAGCAGATAATCTGACATAAATCGTTGTATTCTACGTAAAGAAGAATCGACTCTTACATCTGTATCGAAGCTGACCGCTAACTTCTCAAAACAAACCGTTTGCACTTTGCAAAGAGCACATATAAATAAACCAAAGAACTTAATTCGGACTAAATTCATTTTTTCCCCGAAGACTTCTGTTAATATTGTGAATAAAATGGTATTTTTACTCTCAATCTTGGTGTTAATGTATCTTTGTGCCATATCTGACAGTATTTCACATAAGATACTGAATATCAGGATTGTAAATATATTTATTTTATAAAGTTATCACCAAGTTATTAACACATATTATTGATTATTAGGTATTTGTAATTTTTGTCATGTATTAAAGAAAAATATATAAATTTGAAATAAATATTCATGAGCGATAGTGACCATGGTCTTCATATGGTTACCCACTTAGTCTGGTCTGCGGAATTTGTAATTTAACCTAATATATTTTCCAATGCAAAACATTAACGACAGCTCCCAAAGTCAAAATTTGTCTCCTTGGTGGAGAAGAGGTCTGGCCATAATTCTTCTTTTGGAATTTGCTGTACTATTATGGGTCACAACCGGGAATTACTACCGGAATTCGAAACCTCCTGTACCTGAAAAGGTCATTGACAAAAACGGTATAGTGATTTTCACAGGTGTAGATATTCAGAAAGGTCAACAAGTCTTCCTAAAAAAAGCACTCATGAACAATGGAAGCATCTGGGGACATGGCGCTTATCTTGGCCCAGATTTCTCTGCACAATATTTACATAATCTTGCGCTTGAAGTCCGGAATTACATTGCTTCTGAAAAGTACAACGCCAACTTTAAGGATCTATCCCCGAATCAGAAAGAATCGCTTGTCGGCTTTACTGGTGTGTTTCTGGCCCGAAATGGATACAACTATGACAGTCATTATCTGCTATACACCGAACCGGAGATAAAGTCGTTTAATGACCAGATTTCGTATTGGACAGACTATATTCAAAAATCGCCGGCTAACAGAGGCTTGTCAAAAACATTGATCATCGACAAAGAAGAACTCAGGCAGTTGACTGCTTTCTTTGCATGGGCGGCCTGGGCTTCTGCTGTACATGCACCCGGTAAAAACTATTCCTATACGAACAATTTCCCTTACGAACCATTGATTGGAAATGGTCCTTCGAGTGCTGCCATATTGTGGAGTGCACTAAGTCTTATTACCCTTCTCTCGGGTATAGCGCTGATACTGGCTTTCTTTGGGCGTTTTAATTATCTGGGTTGGCGAGAGACCAAAAGCATACATCCACCACTGATGATACCGGGCACTCCTTCAAGAATCGAAAGGGCATCAATCAAATTCTTTATCGTTGCTGTCATCCTTCTGTTGTTTCAAACATTTGCCGGTGCAGCAATGGCTCATTATATTGCTGATCCCAAAAGTTTTTTTGGATTTGATTTATCAACAACACTCCCATCGAATATTCTAAGATCCTGGCATCTGCAGTCGGCTATCCTATGGATTGCAACAGCTTTTATTGGAGGAGGCTTATTTATCTCTACCGTATTATCTAAAAAAGAACCCAAAGGCCAGTTGTTTTTGATAAACTTTCTTTTTACCGCACTTGGAATCCTGGTCTTTGGAAGTTTGCTGGGTGAGTATCTGGGCGTAAACGGTCTGCTGAAAAATCTGTGGTTCTGGCTTGGAAACCAGGGTTGGGAATATCTTGAAATAGGTCGTGGTTGGCAGGTCTTAATGGTAATTGGACTTTTCCTATGGGCGATTATACTATACAGATCTGTAAGACCTACTAAGCTAAATTCTGAAGACAGGGAATTGAAAAATATCTTTCTGATCGCTGCTGTCACGATTCCACTCTTTTATATTCCGGCATTTTTCTTTGGTTCTACGACTGATTTCTCTAGTGTTGACACCTGGCGTTTCTGGATTATACATCTATGGGTAGAGGGCTTTTTTGAAGTCTTTGCAACGGTTATGGTGGCTATCATGTTTTATAAACTGGGACTAATAGAAAAACAAACTGCCACACGTATTATATATCTGGATGCTGTATTGTTTTTGGGAGCCGGTATTTTAGGAACCGGACACCATTGGTACTGGAACGGCCAGACCTCTGTTTCGATGGCGCTGTCGGCTTCTTTTTCGGCATTGGAGATAGTTCCATTGGTACTGCTGACCCTTGAAGCTTCTGACTTTGTAAAGCTGATGCGGTATAAAAGCAATGAAAAGGGCGAAAAACTACCTTTCCCCCACAAATGGACCTTCTACTTTCTGATAGCAGTAGGTGTCTGGAACTTTATAGGCGCCGGTATCTTTGGTTTTTTGATCAATCTTCCTGTGATCAGTTATTATGAAACTGGTACAAACCTCACACCAAACCATGGACATGGTGCATTGATGGGGGTATTTGGCATGTTGGGCATTGCTTTTCTTGTTTTTGCCATACGGCAGGTTTCAACTGAGCTCAACTGGAAAAAGATTGAAAAGTATGTGAAAGTTTCGTTCTGGGGATTAAATATTGGTCTTGCAGGTATGATGATTCTACAGCTGTTTCCCAGTGGGGTCTTGCAATTGCTTGATGTAATTAGCAATGGATACTGGCATGCCCGCAGCCTTGAGTTTTCGGGTCAGCAGTCTTTGATTAATCTTGCCTGGTTGAGATTGCCTGCTGATGTAATTTTTATGGTTGCCGGGGTAGTTCCGCTTTTGGTCGCTGTAGTCATGACATACTTTAACATGCGGAAGTCGTCTAAAACGATTGTTGATATAAAGGACCCTAAATAATTCGTACGTAAGTATTATTAAACAAAAGCTCTCTGAAGAAATTAGGAAATTATAAAAATCACCAAGTAATAACCAGTATTGTAAACCCTATTTTTTTAATTATTTGCTGATGAAAAATTAACAAAATGGGACTGAAATTGTTATCCTTTAAATATTGAAGGCTTTATTCTTTGATATTAAAAATTGATTTCAATGAAAGATCATATTGTAAAAGTCAAATCAATCATACACATCACCCATGATGTATTGCAGATTAATACTAAAAAACCTAATGGATTTAGCTTCACTCCCGGACAAGCCACCGAAATATCAATAAACAAAGAAAGTTGGCAGTACGAAACCAGACCATTTACTTTTACAAGTATACCTCAAGATGATTATCTGCAGTTTACTATTAAAACTTATCCTTCGCAAAAAGGTGTTACCAACGAACTTCTGCAATTGAAAATAAATGATGAATTGATTTTGCATGATGTGTTTGGGGCAATTGCATACAAAGATAAAGGAGTATTTATCGCGGGAGGTGCAGGAGTTACCCCTTTTATCTCCATCTTCAGGTATCTGAAGTCGACAAATCAGATAGGCAGCAACAAACTCATATTTGCCAATAAAACGAAAGATGATATTATACTTGAAAAAGAATTTAAATCTCTATTAGGCAATAATTTCATCAATATTTTATCCAATGAAACAGTAAGTGGGTATGAACACGGTCAAATCACCGAAGGTTTTCTCAAGGAACATATTAAAGGCTCCGACAAAAATGTTTATTTATGTGGACCTCCACCAATGATGGCCGCAATTGAAAAGCAATTAGCCAATTTGCATGTGGCTGAAAATTCAATTATCAAAGAAGCATTTTAGTTGAATATGTGTTTGCAATTATGGATTCAGAAAAAGAACGTAATTTAAAAATATTGAAAATTATGTTCTTGGACACGCACAAGAAGACACAAAATGGAAATT
>Ga0209748_1002012_pt1 | contig 9953 bp, 9 predicted proteins | sample BarGraIncu00421A_FD_185490 | JGI IMG/M metagenome (GOLD analysis project Ga0209748, IMG submission 185490) | Arctic peat soil microbial communities from Barrow, Alaska - Barrow Graham LP Incubations 004-21A (SPAdes) (version 2) | ecosystem: Environmental > Terrestrial > Soil > Wetlands > Peat... | reverse complement strand
CGAGGTGACGAGCTCCTCGTGCGTCGGTCCGAGGCAGAACTCGCGGCCGTGGCGGTCCTTGAAGCGCATGAGCTCCGGGCCGTACAGGTCCCAGCGGCCGGATTCCTCCCACAGCTCGGAGGGCTGCATCGCCGGCATGAGCATCTCCTGCGAGCCGATGGCGTCCATCTCCTCGCGGACGATCTGCTCGATCTTGTGCAGGCTGCGCCAGCCCAGCGGCAGGTACGAGTAGACGCCCGCGGCCGCCTTGCGGATCATGCCCGCGCGCAACAGGACGCGGTGCGACGGCAGCTCCGCCTCGGCGGGGACTTCCTTCAGGGTTGGCGCGTACAGAACGCTCATGCGGAGTGCGACGGTCATGGTGTCTGTCTCTCCCGTTATCGTTTGGCCGTACATGAAGGTCGACCGCGCCTCGGCGACGGTCGGCCGCGCCGCGCACGTGCGTGCTTCCCCATGGTTCCCTGGCGGCGCGAAGACCGGCCCGCGGAGCCGACGCATCGGTTCGCGAACGGGACGTGATGCAGGATACCCCATAGCCGTCGCCGCTCCGTCTCCGCGGCACACCTCGGCCCCGCACTCTCCGCTGCCGGGCGGGAGTGCGGGGCCGGTGAGACGACTGCCGTTCGGGGGCTAGGCGCCCGCGTCGGCAGCCTCGGCCATCGCGGACTCGTGCGAGGGGATCTCATGCGGCGCCTTGACGAACGCGGCGAGCACGGTCGCGACCACGAGGAGGGCCGCCGCCGTCCAGAACGCGTTGTTGAAGTTGCCGAAGACGTCCTTGGCCAGACCCGATCCGATGGAGCCGAGAACGCCGCCCGCGCCCCAGGCCGTGAAGACGAGTCCGTAGTTCACGCCGCTGTGCTTGGTGCCGAAGAAGTCGTAGCACATGGACGGGAACAGGGTCAGGTTCGCGCCGTACATCGCGCCGACGAAGGCGCCGAGCACGAGCAGGACGGTGTAGTCCGCGACCATGCCGGAGGCCAGCAGCACCATGAACGCCGCCTGGAGCATGAACACGCCCATCATGGTCTTCGTGCGACCGATGCGGTCGGAGACGATGCCGGCGATCGGGCGTCCCGCGCCGTTGCCGATGGCGAGCGCCATGACGAAGGTGAAGGTGGCGCCGGCCTTCGCGACCCAGTCAAGCCCGCCGCCCTTGAACCCGTTCGTGATGCTCGTGAGCTGGTCGAGTACGGCAGGGATGCCCTGAGCGTACTTGGCGATGATCCCGACGACCATGAGCCCCGCGCCGGCGGCCACGGCGTACATCGCCCACATCAGCCAGAACTGCGGCGTGCGGACCATCTCCTGCCACGTGTAGTCGCGGCTGGGGCCCTTGGCGATCGCCGCGGCCTGGTGGGGCCGGGTATCGGGCGCGGGCATATAGCCGGGCAGCGGGTTGCGGAGCAGTTGCGCGAACAGGGTGATGGCGACGAAGAAGCCGAGACCGAGGAAGAGGAAGGTGTCGTTGATGCCGGCCGTCGCGAGCAGGTTGCCCGTCAGCGGCGCGGTGTAGACCGATGCCAGTCCGAAGCCGGCGACCACGGTGCCCGAGATCAGGCCCTTCTTGGTCGGAGCGAACCACTTGACCGCTGCCGGCGTGGCTGCCGCATAGGCGAAGCCGATCCCTGCGCCGGTGAGGATCCCGAAGCCGACGGCGAGCCACGGCAGCGACGCGCCCACGTTCGGAAGGAGGACGGCCTTGGCGGCCGCGAACGCGGCCTTGGACGTGGCCTCGAAGCTGGCGACCACGGCCGGATCGGCTCCGACGGCCGCAGCCTTGTCGGCGAGCGGCTTGAGCGCGGCGAACGTGGCGGACGCCGCAGCATCGGCCTTGGGCGCGAAGCTCGCGATGATCATCCCCGCGCCGACCAGGACGCCGCCGATGGAGGCCGCGACCCTCGGGCCGATGCGGTCCTGGAGGCGGCCCGCGAAGACCATCGTGAGGCCGAACACCCCCAGGGCGATGGCATACGGGGTGAGCGCTTCAGCCGCCGAGAACGCGAGCTTGTTCGTCAGGGCGCTCGTGAACATGCTCCATGTGTACAGAACGCCGAGACACAGGTTGATGCCCACGCCCGCAAGCACGACGATCTTGCCCCAGGACGCGTAACCCTTGGTCTCCGCCACCTCGACCACCCCTCTCATCTGCATGCGGGCATTCCGCCCGCGACTGCGCCGGACTACATATCGGATTCTGGGCGTGCAGAAGGAGAACCCCTATGGAGTGGTCGCGTGTGGTGGTGGTGCGAAGGTGAGCGGCGGTATGTGAGCCGCGAGCGGCAAGACCCCGGTCATCCGACGGGCAGCGGCGAGAGCCTAGAGCGCCGCCTCGAGCCGGGCGATCTCCTCGAACAGGGCGTCGACGATCTGGGACTCCGGGACCTTCCGGACGACCTCGCCCCGGGCGAAGATCAGGCCGACGCCCTTTCCCGATGCGACGCCGATGTCGGCGTCCCTGCTCTCGCCCGGGCCGTTGACGATGCAGCCCATGACCGCCACCTTGATCGGCGTGCGGACGCCCGCCAGCCGCCGGGAGACCTCCTGGGCGATCGGGATCAGGTCGACCTCGCATCGACCGCAGGTGGGGCAGCTGACCAGCTCGGGGCCGTTGCGCCGGATGTCGAGGGCCGCCAGGATCCCCCACGCGACGCCGATCTCCTCGACCGGGTCGGCGGTCAGCGAGACGCGCAGCGTGTCGCCGATGCCCTCGTCGAGCAGGATGCCCATACCGACGGCCGACTTGACGGCACCGCCGAGCAGCGTGCCGGCCTCGGTCACGCCGAGATGGAGCGCGTAGGGCACGAGTCCCGAGAGCTTGCGGTAGGCGTCCACGGTGGCGCGGACGGAGCTGGCCTTGGCCGAGACCACGATGTCCGCGAAGCCGCGCGACTCCGCGTGCTCGCAGAAGGTCACGGCGCTCGCGACGAGCTTGTCGGCCAGGTCCCAGTCGCGGTCCTGCACCTCGGGAGCGAGCGACCCGGCGTTCACGCCGATGCGGACCGGGATCCCGGCCTCCCCCGCTGCTTCGAGCGCCGCATCGAAGCGGTCGAGCGAACCGATGTTGCCCGGGTTGATGCGCAGCTTCGCGGCGCCTAACCGGGCGGCCTCGATTGCAAGGCGGTGGTCGAAGTGGATGTCGGCGACGACGGGGAGCGTCGAGGCGGCGCAGATGGCTCCGAACGAGCCGAGGACCTCGGCGCGAGGGATGGCGACGCGGACGATCTCGCAGCCGGCGTCGGCGAGACGGCGGATCTGCGCCAGGGTCGCCTCCGCGTCGCCCGTGTCGGTGTTCGTCATCGACTGCACGGCGATGGGAGCCCCTCCTCCGATGCGTACGGAGCCGACCCGCACGGGTCGCGTCTCGCGGCGGAGCAGGGGCATGGTGCCGTCCTTCGGGGTCTTGGTGGCGGGCGTCGCGCTAGCCGGGGTGGACGATGTAGCGCATGACGTCAGCGTACATCAGGTAGAAGATCAGCGAGAACAGCAGGAGCGTCCCCAGCGCGGACACGGCCAGCGACACCTTGCGCGGGATCGGGCGGCGGATGACGCCCTCGATGAACTCGGCGGCGACCTTGCCGCCGTCGAGCGGAGGGATCGGCAGGATGTTCAGGACGCCGAGGGACAGGCTGAGCAGCGCGACCATCCAGGCGTACGCGAGCGGGCCCTCAGCCGCCGCGCTGGCGACCTCGTAGGATATCCCCACGATGCTGCGCGCTCCCTGTATCGACACGGCGAACGTGCGCGGGTTCAGGAGCTTCCCGACCGCCACGAAGACCTGGCCGATCATCGAGAACGACAGCTTGAATGCCTCGCCGACCGGCATCGGGACGTCGATCGTGTCAGCGGTGACGCCGAGCATCGCGCCGCCGCCGGGCCGGGCCGTGAGCACGGCGTCCACCGTCATCGGGCGGCCTGCGCGAACGAGGCCGATGGAGACGCGCGTGCCGGCCGTGCTCGAGAGCATCGTGTTCCTGAACTGGTCCCACGCGGTGATCCTCGTCCCGTTGAGCGACGTGATCGTGTCGCCCGCCCGGATGCCCGCCGCGGCGGCCGGCGTGCCGGCTCCCACCGAGGCGACGGAAGGGATGGCCGTGGGAACGCCCCAGACGGTCAGCGCGATCACGAGGATGAGGACGGCGGTCACGAGATTGGTCAGCACACCCATGGAGAGGATCGTGACGCGCTTCCAGGCGGCCTGGCCCCGGAAGACGTTCGACCGCACGCGAGTCAGGAACGCGACGTCGTCCTCCCCCGCCCCGCGGGCCGACAACGGGACGGAGCTCTTGCCGTCCGGCGCCGGCTCGGCCGCGCCGTAGTCCTCGAGCGTGGCGAGCAGGGCCGAGGCCCGTCCGCGATCGACGTCCAGGGCGATGGCCAGGTCGTCCGCGTCGGTCTCAGGCCGGCCTGCGACGAAAGCCAGGGCGGCGGCCAGCAGCGCGTCCTCGGCGCCGGGCTCCATGCCCGCGATGCGTACGTAGCCGCCCAGAGGGATCATCGTCACCCCGTACCGCACGCCGCTGCGCTTCGAACGCCACGTCAGAGCGGGGCCGGGCAGTCCCAGCATGAACTCGTGGACCTTCACCCCGAACGCGCGGGCCGCGAGGAAGTGTCCCCCTTCGTGGAGCAGGATGAGCAGGGAGAAGGTGACGATCCCCCAGAAGAGGGCCGCGCCCCCTGTGGGCATGGTGGTGATGGGGTTCATGGTCCGGACGGTTCCTCTCGGTCTGCCGCGGTGAACGGGACGCCGCGCGACGATGGCTGAGCAAGGTGACTGCCATGTGCAGCCGCGCTCCGGCGATCGCTACGAAGCTGCTATGAGCTCGTTCGCGCGCCCGCGCGCGGCAGCGTCGATCTCTTCCAGCTGCTCGAACGATTCGACGGGCTGCGGTTCATGTTCGTTCATGACGGTCTCTACCACCGCGTCGATGCCGGTGAAACCGAGCCGGCCCGCGAGGAACGCGGCGACCGCGACCTCGTTGGCCGCGTTCATGGCCGCGGGGAGGGTGCCGCCCGTGCGCCCGGCTTCGAGCGCGAGCGCGAGGCATCGGAACGTGTCGAGGTCGGCGGGCTCGAACGAGAGGCTGCCCAGCGCGGTGAGGTCGAGCGGCGGCACCGGGGCGTCCCACCGGTCGGGGTGCGACAGGGCGTACTGGATCGGGACGCGCATGTCCGCGACGCCGAGATGTCCTTTGACCGAGCCGTCCGAGAACTCGACGAGCGAGTGCACGGTCGACTGCGGGTGCACGACGATCGAGATGCGGTCGTAGCCCACTCCGAAGAGGTGGTGCGCCTCGATCGTCTCGAGGCCCTTGTTCATCAGGGTCGCCGAGTCGATGGTGATCTTCGGGCCCATCGTCCATCGGGGATGCGCCAGCGCCTGCTCGACGGTCACGGAGTCGAGAGCGTCGCGCTTCCACCCGCGGAACGGCCCTCCCGAAGCGGTGAGCCAGATCCGGGCGACGCGGGCGGCGCTCTCGCCCAGAAGGCACTGGAAGATGGCGGAGTGCTCGGAGTCGACGGGGAGCAGCTGGCCGGGCGCGGCGAGCGGCATGAGGAGCTCGCCACCGACGACGAGCGATTCCTTGTTGGCCAGTGCGAGGCGCTTGCCCGCCTTGAGCGCGGCCTCGGAGGCGCGCAGCCCCGCCGCGCCGACCAGTGCGTTGACGACCACGTCGACGTCGTCGGCCGAGGCCAGGGCTACGACGGCCTCGGGGCCGGTGCCGCACGTCGCGCCTGTGGGAAGGTCCGCCGCGCACGGGGCGCACCCGGGATCGCCCACAGCCGCGCAGCGCACGCCGAGCCGCCGGGCCTGAGCGGCCAGGACATCGCCGCTGCGGTTGGCCGCCAAGGCCACGATGCGGACCCGATCGGGGTAGCGGGCGGCGATGTCGAGCGTTTGTCGCCCGATGGAGCCGGTCGAGCCGAGGACCGCCACGCGCAGGGGGGCCGTCGGTCCGCTCACTTCGCGCCGCCGAAGACCAGCATGTAGTACGCGACGATGGAGACGACGATCAGCGAGTCGAACCGGTCGAGGAAGCCCCCATGGCCGGGCAGCCAGCGTCCGGAGTCCTTGACGTTCGCCTCACGCTTGAGGCGCGACTCCGCGAGGTCGCCGAGGAGCGCGGCCACGGACACGACGCCACCGATGGCGAGGAACCACCACAGCGGGAGGCTCGAGCGCGTGATCCACCAGCCGACGCCCCAGGTCGCCACGGTCCCTGCGAGGCCCGCGATGTAGCCCTCCCATGATTTCTTCGGGGACACGTGCGGCGCGAGCGGATGGCGGCCGATCGAAGAACCGACCAGGTAACCCAGGACGTCCATCGCCCAGACGCTGACGAGCGTCATGAGTACGAAGACACCACCGTCCCCCAGAGCCCGCATCAGCACCAGGTGCGACAGCATGAAGCCCGTGTAGAGCGCTCCGAAGATGGTCGTGGAGGTGTCAGAGGCGCTGACCTGGCGGAAGAGGACCTGCCACAGCAGCGCGGCCAGGACCAGCCCCCCGATGACCGCGGTGAGGCCCATCGCGCCCTGCATGCTGGCGCTCGAGGCACCGTCGCCCGAGAAGGACGCGTAGAGCGCTGCCGCCAGCGGCATGAGGCCCACGGCCACGACCCCGAACATCTCATTGGGCTTGCGACGTCCCGTGCGGATGATCGCGTAGACCTCGATCGCGCACGGGACCGCGAACGCCGCCACGACGATCGCCCACGGGAACATCCCGGCCAGGTCGCCGGCGATGAGCACGATCCCGAGCAACACCGCAGTCAGCGCGCGGATGCCGAAGTTCTTCAGCGCCCCGGGCTGCCGTGCCTGGACCTTGATCGGAGCTTCTCTCACAGTCCCCCGAACCTCCGCTCGCGTCCTTGATACTCCACGATGGTCTCGAGCAGGTCGTCACGTCCGAAGTCCGGCCACAGCGTGTCGACGACGACGATCTCGCTGTACGCGATCTGCCACAGCAGGAAGTTCGACACGCGCATCTCGCCGCTCGTGCGGACGAGCAGGTCGGGGTCGGGAATCCCGACCGTGTAGAGGCGCGCCGCGATGGTGTCCTCCCCGACCTCCGCCGGGTCGAGCCGTCCTGCCGCCACGTCCTCGGCGATCGAGCGGGCGGCGTTGGCGAGTTCCGCGCGTCCACCGTAGTTGAGCGCGATGATCAGGTCGAGGGTGTCGTTGTGGGCGGTCGTCGCCATCGCCTCGCGGAACGCCCGCGCGGTCCGCGGAGGCATCTCGTCCAGCCGGCCGATGACGCGGACGCGGACGCCCTGCTCCATCAGATCGGACATCTTCGCACCCAGGACCTCGACGAACAGCGACATGAGACCGGAGACCTCGTCGCGAGGCCGTGTCCAGTTCTCGGTCGAGAAGGAGTAGAGCGTGAGATACCGGACGCCGGACTCGATCGCCGCGGCGATGACCTCCTCGATGGCCTTCGCGCCCGCGCGATGGCCGGCCATGCGCGGCAGGCCCCTCTTTGCCGCCCAGCGGCCGTTGCCGTCCATGATGATGGCCACGTGCACCGGCATCCGGGCCGCGTCAAGGCGCGCGAAGAGCTCCCGGCCACGCGGGGAGGAGAAGAAGGCGGTGGGCGTCGGCTTCGGCATCTGCGGAGGTCAGACCTCCATGATCTCCTGTTCCTTCTTCTTGAGCAGGTCCTCGATCTGTGCGATGAAGGCGTCGGTCTTCTTCTGGACCAGCTCCTCAGCGCGGCGGGTGTCGTCCTGGCCGATGTCGCCGGCCTTCTCCTGCTTCTTGAAGGCGTCGTTGGCATCGCGGCGTGCGTTGCGGACGGCGACGCGGGCCTGCTCGGCGTAGCCGTGGCACAGCTTGACGAGTTCGCGGCGGCGCTCCTCGTTGAGCGGGGGGAACGGCACACGGATGACGGTGCCGTCGTTGCTCGGGTTGAGGCCGAGATCGGAGGCGAGGATGGCCTTCTCGGCCGCCTTCAGGATCGTCTTGTCGTACGGGGAGATCACGACGAGCTGAGGCTCCGGCGAGGAGACGGCGGCCAGCTGCAGCAGCGGCGTGGACGCGCCGTAGTAGTCGATGTGGATCTTGTCGAAGATCGCACCGGACGCGCGCCCGGTCCTGACCGTCGAGAACTCGTGGCTGAGTGCTGAGATGGCCTTGGCCATCTTCTCTTGGGCCTGGGCGATGATCGCTTCGGGCATCAGTTGCCTCCTCGTACGATGGTTCCGACGTGTTCTCCGGCGAGTGCGCGGACGATGTTGCCGTCCGTCTCGATGTTGAAGACGATGATCGGAAGATTGTTGTCCATGGCGAGCGTGATGGCCGTGCTGTCCATGACCTTGAGCTCGAGGCGCAGCACGTCCATGTAGGTGAGCTCGTCGAAGCGCACCGCGTCCGGGTCGATGCGCGGGTCGGCGGTGTAGACGCCGTCGACCCGCGTGGCCTTCATGATGCAGTCGGCCCCGATCTCGAGGGCGCGCAGCGCGGCGGTGGTGTCGGTCGTGAAGTACGGGTTGCCGGTGCCCGCAGCGAAGATGACGACTCTCCCCTTCTCGAGGTGACGTATCGCGCGACGCCGGATGTACGGCTCCGCGACGGACTGCATCTCGATGGCGGACATGACGCGGGTGAAGACGTCCGCCTTCTCCAGGACGTCCTGGATGGCCAGCGCATTCATGACCGTCGCGAGCATGCCGATGTAGTCGGCCTGCGCGCGGTCCATGCCCTTGGCCGACGCCGCGACGCCGCGGAAGATGTTGCCGCCGCCGACCACGATCGCGAGTTCAACGCCGGCGTCGCGCGCCGTGCGGATCTGGACCGCCAGGTCCTGCACGATCGCGGCATCGATGCCGTAGCCAGCGTCGCCCATCAGCGCCTCACCGGAGAGCTTGAGCAGGACGCGCTTGAACCGTGGTTCCGACATCGCATGACCCCCGTGTGTCCGTTCGCCCCGGGCACCCCTCGCGGAGGGCCCGGCGCATGTCCGCCATATTGTAGAACGGGGCGGCCCTCTGCGGACCGCCCCGTTCATCGAATCGTTGCGAAGAGCTAGGACTGGGTGTCCGCTGCTCCACCAAGGACCAGGCGCTCGAAGCGCACGACGCGCAGAGGTTTTCCGACCGCCTTGGAGGTCTCGGCGACGAGCTGCTCCACCGTCTTGTCGGGGTCCTTCACGAAGGGCTGCTCGACGAGGCAGACCTCCCTGTAGAACTTCTCGAGGCGACCCTCGGCGATCTTGACCTGGATCGGCTCGGGCTTGCCGGAAGCGGCCGCCTGGGCCTTGTAGATGCCAGTCTCGTGCGTGACGATCTCGACGGGCACGTCCTCGCGCAGCACGCAGATGGGCTGCGACGCGGCGATGTGCATCGCGACATCCTTCGCCAGGGCGACGACCGCCGGGTCGGTGTGGTCCGATCCGCCGATCTCGACCATGACGCCGATGCGGCCAAGGCCGTGGATGTAGTAGCTGACCATGCCGTTCTCCGGCACGTCGAAGCGCACGAAGCGCTTGATGACGATGTTCTCGCCGAGCTTGCCCACGAGCTCGCCGAGGGCGTGCCCGATGGTCAGCGACGGGTTGCGCTTCCACTGCATGGCCGGGAGCGCGTCCACACTCGACGGCGCGTCGATGGCCACCTGCTGTGCGATGGCGGAAGCGAAGGTGGTGAACTCGGCGTTGCGGGCCACGAAGTCGGTCTCGCAGTTGACCTCGACCATGGCGCCGACGCGGCCCAGGTCGTTCGTCCATGCGGCGATGACGCCCTCGTTGGTGGCGCGGCCCGCGCGCTTCGCGAGGTCCGCGAGCCCCTTGGTGCGCAGGATGTCGACGGCCTTCTGCATGTCGCCTCCGGACTCCTCGAGCGCCTTCTTGCAGTCCATCATGCCGGCGCCGGTGAGCTCGCGCAGCTCCTTGACCATGCTGGCGGTGATAGCCATATCTTTCACTCCTTCGGTGCGGTCACGTGTCGCCCAAC
>Ga0209748_1002011_pt1 | contig 9953 bp, 7 predicted proteins | sample BarGraIncu00421A_FD_185490 | JGI IMG/M metagenome (GOLD analysis project Ga0209748, IMG submission 185490) | Arctic peat soil microbial communities from Barrow, Alaska - Barrow Graham LP Incubations 004-21A (SPAdes) (version 2) | ecosystem: Environmental > Terrestrial > Soil > Wetlands > Peat... | reverse complement strand
ACTTCTTTTCTGAGTAAATCAAATGCACCCTCCAGAGAGAACATTAAATGGGAAGATGGGAATGAATATCCTCTTATTAAGCTTGAGATTTCAAATACATCTCATCCTTTCTATACCGGTAAAATGAAACTTGTTGATACTGCCGGTAGAGTTGATAAATATATGAACCGTTACAAGGATCATATTGGGAAAAAGAAATAACTATAAGATTAAACTGTTTTAAAGTAGGGACATGCCATGGCATGTCCCTACTTTTTTATTTTTATTAATTCTGTGGCACAATCATTGCATTGCTCAATTTCACATAAGTTGTAAAAATATTATGTAATTTTGGCACTTCGTGTACCTCATACCGCAAACCGCAAACCAAAAGCTAGGAGTAAAATATCAGATGGAAAAGAAATTCAGGAAACCTATTAACGAGATATTACTTCCGGATATTCTTGATGGAGAAGGAGATATAATACCTATTATTGCCGACGGTGACGATGGTGAACTTGAGGATGTTGAGGTTCCGGAAGCTATTCCGATACTGTCACTCAGGAATACAGTGCTTTTTCCAGGTGTGGTTCTTCCGATTTCAATCGGTCGCCCAAAATCAATCCAATTAATTAAAGATGCATACCGAAACAACAAAATAGTTGGAACAGTTGCACAAAAAGATCCTGATATTGAAAACCCTGAATTTCATGACCTTCACTCTGTCGGCACTATTGGTCAGATAGTTAAGCTTCTTGAGATGCCCGACGGATCAACTACTGCAATTATCCAGGGAAGAAAAAGGATGGTGTTGCAGGAACTTATCTCCGATGATCCCTACTTTATTGCAAAAGTAAAGACAATACCTGAAACGAAACCTGAAATCCTGAATAAGGATTTTGACGCTATTGTTGGATCCCTGAAAGATTTGTCCCTTAAAATAATTAAAATCAATCCCAATATAAGCCCTGAAGCCTCATTCGCTATAAAAAACATTGAGAATAATACTTACCTTATAAATTTCATCTGCTCCAATACCGATATTAAGGTTCAGGATAAACAAAAGCTCCTTGAAATTAACAGCTTACGAGACAGGGGTTTTATGTTGCTAGAGTTTCTTGTTCAGGAGATTCAGGTTCTGGAACTTAAGAATGAATTACAAACAAAGGTCAAGAGTGACCTTGATCAGCAGCAAAGAGAATTTCTGCTTCATCAGCAAATGAAGACGATCCAGAACGAACTTGGAGGGAACCCTGCTGAAAAAGAGATTGAAGAGTACAGTAAGAAAGCTGAAACCAAAAAGTGGAATGGTGAAGTCAAAAAGGTATTCGATAAGGAACTGGATAAACTGCATCGGCTAAACCCTGCTGCAGCTGAGTATTCTGTTCAGGTTAACTATATTCAGACCCTTCTTGATCTGCCCTGGGACCTTTATACTCCGGATAACCTAGATCTTAATAATGCGCGGCGTGTTCTTGACTGGGATCATTTTGGGCTTGATGAGGTTAAAGAAAGAATCCTCGAACACCTTGCGGTTCTTAAACTTAAAGGTGATCTGAAATCCCCTATTCTCTGCCTTTACGGTCCTCCGGGTGTCGGGAAAACTTCACTTGGCAGGTCCGTAGCTAAAGCACTTGACAGAAAGTATGTCAGAATGTCACTTGGAGGATTGCATGATGAAGCAGAGATAAGAGGCCATCGAAAAACCTATATTGGCGCAATGCCCGGAAGAATAATCCAGAATATTAAAAGAGCTGGTTCTTCTAATCCTGTTTTTATTCTTGACGAAATTGACAAAATCGGACAGGATTTCAGAGGTGACCCCTCTTCAGCCATGCTGGAAGTACTTGATCCGGAACAGAATAGTACCTTCTTCGACAACTTCCTTGAAATGGAATACGATCTGTCGAAAGTGTTATTTATAGCTACTGCTAATAATCTTGCTACAATCAGTCCGACTCTGAGAGACAGGATGGAACTGATCGAAATAACAGGTTACCTGGTTGAGGAGAAACTTGAGATTGCACAACGGCATCTGTTTCCGAAGCAGCTTGACAATCATGGTGTAAAACTGGATCAGATTACCATAGATAATAAGGTGATGGAGACGCTTATTGAAAAATACACCAGAGAATCGGGGGTACGTGAACTTGATAAACGTCTGGCAAAAATAGTCAGGGTTACTGCAAAAAATATCGCATCTGATACAAAATATGATACTGCTCTTTCACAATCAGTACTGAGTGAAATGCTGGGACCCCCAAAATATAGCCGTGATCTCTATTCAGGAAATGAACAGGCAGGTGTTGTTACAGGCCTTGCCTGGACAGCAGCAGGAGGAGAGATCCTGTTTGTTGAAACCAGCCTGAGTAAAGGTACCGGGAAGCTTACTCTTACAGGTAATCTTGGGGAGGTTATGAAAGAATCGGCAATCATTGCTCTGGAGTATCTGAAATCAAATGCAGAAATGCTTGACCTGCCGGATAATTTCTCAGAAAACTGGAATATTCATATACATGTCCCGGAGGGAGCAATTCCGAAAGACGGCCCATCTGCCGGAATTACTATGGCTACTTCCATAGCATCTGCATTCACCCAGCGAAAAGTAAAGAAATACCTCGCAATGACAGGTGAAATAACATTGAGAGGGAAAGTTCTTCCTGTTGGTGGGATCAAAGAAAAAATCCTTGCAGCAAAACGAGCCAGTATTAAGGAGATAATTATATCTGAAGAGAACAGGAAAGATGTTGAAAACATTAAGGAAATATATATCACGGGATTGAAATTCCATTATGTGGAGACAATCATGGGCGTGCTTGAACTTGCATTGCTCAAACAAAAGGTTAAGAATCCCAAAAAAATATCATTTGAATGAAGAAGATAGCAGTTTTTCCCGGATCATTTGATCCTTTCACGATCGGACATGAAGCAATCGTCAGTCGGGCAATGAGTTTGTTCGACACAGTCATTATTGCCGTTGGCGCAAATGCATTGAAAAAAAACTTATATTCCCTTGAAACAAGGAAAGAGATGATTACCAAAGTCTTTAAGAATGAACCAAGAGTAAGAGTAGCTCATTATGAGGGACTTACTGTTGATTATTGTAAAAAAAACGGAGCCGGTTTTCTTCTGCGAGGGCTCAGGACGGCTGCTGACTTCGAGTTTGAAAGAGCAATTGGACAGGTAAATAAATCAATGGCGCCGGACATCGAATCAGTGTTCCTTCTTACAGTTCCAGAACATTCTTTTATTAATTCCAGTATCGTCAGGGATATTATAAAAAACGGAGGTGACGCTTCCAAATTCGTTCCTGCAACAATTAATCTTAAAGATTATAAAGGGATTGAGGAACATGACATCATCACCTGAGAATCGAACAGTTGATGAGATCCATCAGTGACAACCATGCACTGCTTTTAATAGAATTCAGTTCATCAGGGAAAAGCCATTCAACTTTTGTAATACCCTCAGATTTCTGAGGTTCAGTTATCATCTTCCCGTCGTATTTCATAAGAAACCAGCTTGTTTTCTTAAGATAAGAAATTCCTTCCCATGTATATGTATGATAACTGGGACATATCGGCTTTATGATAGTATGACCTGTGATCCCGCATTCTTCACTTACTTCCCTTAAAGCACATTTCTCAGGTTCTTCACCTTTTTCAATATGTCCTTTGGGAAGATCGAGCTTTCCTTTCTTTTCAATAAAAAGATATCTGCCTGAAAAATGTTTTACCAATCCGCCTGCAGCTCCAACTTCTGTAAAATAGATTCTGAAGATCTTCCAGATATGTTTAATATCAGGGCCGTAAATATTGATAGCGGTAATGCTCTTATCTGATTGAAAATCAGCGATTATTTTATAAAGTTCATTTGTGTCATGGAATTTATGGAATAAGCCGTATTTTTGTAACCTGTCAGGTTCAGGACTTATCATTATAAATCTGTTTTCGAAATGAACTTTATACATACTCAAATGGGGAATTGTGCAATAAAAACTGCTGAATATCTTTTACAAATTAAAGCAATTAAATTGCAACCATCAAATCCTTTTACATGGGCATCGGGATGGAAGTCTCCTATTTATTGTGATAATCGCAAAACTCTCTCATTTCCTGAAGTGAGGTCCTATATCCGCGATTCCTTTGCATCACTGGTGAGGGAACTCTACCCGCAGGCTGGTATAATCGCAGGTGTTGCAACAGGTGCAATTGCACATGGTGCACTTGTCTCCGACAAACTTGGATTACCATTTATTTATGTCAGGTCAGGAGCAAAGGAACATGGACTGGGGAACCAGATTGAGGGCTATTTTGTACCTGGCCAAAAGGTGGTAGTAATTGAAGATCTGATATCAACAGGAGGAAGCAGCCTGAGTGCTGTAAGGGCACTGAGGGATGCCGGTTGCGTTGTCCTGGGCATGGTTGCAATATTTACCTACGAATTTAAAAAAGCATCAGATGGATTTGCAGCTGAAAATTGTACACTACATACGTTAAGCAACTACTCAGTTCTTGTTGACGCAGCTGTCAGTACAGGGTATATTGGTCAGTCGGAAGTGGAAACATTGAAAAAATGGAGAGTCGATCCTTCAATATGGGGAATCGAAAAGTAATTTACCGGTAATTCGGTTTAATCAACAACAGAAATGCAGTACTCCTGATAATAATGAATACAACCTGGCATTGGTCCGGGTTTGTGGTAAATGTTAAAACCAACTAATTTTGGAGTAATTTGGTACTTGATTTATGATAAACCTCTTACAAGAAAAGAATCATTTTTTTTCAGATAGTCTGTCTGATCACTTGAAATCAGTGAAAATTGCATTGGTATTTTCAGTTCTGGTGGTATTCAATTTTATATTTACTCCGTTAACCTTTGCTGACGGGAAAACCAATATACTCAGTTTCGATTACTTTTCACAGACGGATGGTTTGCCGAATAACCAGATACAATGCATATTTCAGGACAGAAAAGGATGGATATGGCTTGGTACAAGCCAGGGTCTGAGCAGGTTTGATGGTTACCGTTTTGTGAATTTTATACATAGTCCTGAAGATTCAAGCAGCTTGTCAGGAAATCTGGTAAGGGTAATCTTCGAGGACAGCAAGGGAAATTTGCTGGTAGGGACAGAAAATGGCGGACTAAATGTTTTTAACCGCGAAAAGGAACGATTTATTCACCCTTTTAAAAATCACCCTGAGTTTAAATCTAAAGAAGTCTCAGTTAATACGATAACAGAGACTCTAAAGGAAATCTTTATATAGGAACAGACAGAAACCTATTGAAGGTTGATAATTACGGACACTTAGTAAAGGTCAGTCCATTGAGTGGCGCACAAACAATAAATTTCTCCGGGAGTTTTGTCCGCGTGGTTCAATTCGATAACTCTGGTAACTTATGGGTTGGCACAACTGATGGGCTTTTCCTGTATCATCCTGATTCTAATTTTATTGAAGAAATTTCGCTTCCATTATTTAATGAGCAATCAAGAGAAATATTTGATATACTCAAGGAGGACGACGGACTTCTATGGATCGGAACTTATTCTAACGGATTATTTATTACAGATCCTGTCAAAAAATCAGTTCATCATTTAAGTCTTGGTCCATATTATGATAGGACCGAAACTATAAGAACAATCTCAAAAGGTATCCTGGGTGACTACTGGATAGGGACACGTGGTGGCCTCTACGTTTATTCAAAAATCAGGGGTGTTACAGGATTTTTCAGGCACGATGACAGAGACAGCAGAAGTCTTGCCAACAATTCAGTTCTTGATATTTTTCAAGATGCCCATGGGGAAACCTGGATCGGAACACGCAGAGGGCTTAATTTACTTACAAAAAGTAAGCAGGTATTTCGTAATTTCAGTGCTTTACCAAATGATAGCCATTATCTTAACAGCAGCATAATTTATGCCTTTTGGATAGATGAAAAAGAAAGGATATGGGTGGGTACTGAAGATGGGGGGATAAATGTCTATGACCCCGCGAAAGGAACATTTGAGTACTTAATGGCGCAGGCTAATAACACAAACTCAATTTCGCAGAATTGTATCAAAGCTTTTTTAGATGACAGGAAGGGTAACCTGTGGATAGGCACATTCTGGGGCGGGATTGATGTCCTGAATTTGAAGACAGGAATGATTTCCCATTACCAGCATTCACCATATGACCCGCGTAGTCTTTCTGATAACAGAGTATGGGTCATGTGTCTTGACGATAACGGAGGTAAATGGGTTGGAACAACCGGAGGCATTGACCGGTTTGATCCTGAGACAAAATCCTTCAGTCATTTTCCGAATCTTGCACAAAACAATCAGGTTAACTGGATCAGCATTGATTCAGATAAAAACATCTGGTTGGGAACTTCAGATGAGGTTATAATATATGATCCTGATAATGATAATATATTCCGGTACAATGAACATTCCAGGTCATTTCTGGAAGACTCAGAGAAAAGGTACTGGATAGCAACTCTGGATAAAGGAATAGCTCTTTATTCCAAATCAGAAGGAGCTGTAAAGTACTATGATGAACGTGATGGTTTGTCAAACAATCAGGCATTGTCCATTCTTGAGGATGATAACCATAATTTGTGGATCAGCACCTCCAATGGATTGTCGAAATTTGATATAGAAAAGAAACAATTCCGCAATTTCACAAGCAGAGATGGATTACGAAATGACCAGTTCACTTATGGGGCAGCATATAAAGCCGGTAATGGTAGTCTACTTTTTGGAGGCATTGCAGGATTTAATATGTTCAATCCTCAAGACATACTTACAGACGATCTCCATGTACCTTTGGTCTTTACTGAGCTAAGGATGTTCAACAGACCTGTTCCGATAAGAGATGATAAAGATGCAATACTTAAGAAAAGCATTTCAGAAACCTCTCACCTGATATTGAAATATGACCATAATGTTTTCACCCTGGAATTTGCAGCACTTGATTTCATTAACAGTACCAGTAACCTGTATTCATACTACCTTGAAGGATTTGACAAAGGATGGAATGAACCCAGCACTTCGCGTACAACAACATATACAAATCTGAACCCTAATGACTATATCTTAAGAATAAAGGAAATAGTGCCCGGAGATCCCTCTGGTTATGAGGAACTGGTACTCAATATAACTATACTGCCACCCTTCTGGATGATATGGTGGTTCCGTGCTCTGATAATGTTGATAATTGCTGCTCTGGGTTACTCTCTGATCAGGTTCATTATCACACGTGAAAAGATCAAGAATGAACTTTCATTTGAAAGAACAAAAGCTAGAAATCTTCATGAACTTGACATGCTTAAACTGAAGCTTTTCACAAATATCTCACATGAAATAAGGACACCACTTACTCTTATTCTGGGTCCTCTGGAAAAGCTGATCTCTAAAAAGGTCCCTGATGAGGAAATACCTTCACATCTGGCTTTGGTATACCGTAATACAAGGCAACTTGACAGACTGATAAATCAGTTGCTCGACTTCCGCAAACTGGAAACCGGAAATCTTAAACTTGAACTGACTCAGGATGATATGGTCGATCTGATATCAAATGTTGTCAAGTCTTTCGATGAATATGCGAAAGATAAACAAATCACATTAAAGTTTCATACACTTAAGAAAAAGCTTATTTCATTATTCGATCCGGATAAAGTTGAGACCATACTTAATAATCTCATTTCAAATGCCTTAAAGTATACCGGAGAGGGAGGGATGGTCTCTGTCCACCTTTCACTTGTATTTGCTTCTGATGATGAAGATATTCTCAATAATCAACCTGAAAAACAATATATCGAAATTTCAGTGAAAGATACCGGAAAGGGAATTTCAGAGACTAATATCGATAAAATATTCACAAGGTTTTTTAGGATTGACTCTAAGAATGAAAGTTCCGGAACCGGGATTGGTCTTGCTCTTGTAAAAGAGCTGGTAAAGCTGCACAGAGGAAATATAGACGTTATCAGCAAGCCGGGCAAAGGGTCAAAATTTACAGTACGTCTGCCGTATGAAACAGAAATTACTGAAGAGCTATCCAAGCCTGCTGATGAAATCATATCAGAAAATGCATACCGCACAGATTATAGTAATTTTACGGATGAGCTTCTTGAAGAATCCAACGCTCAGATAATGCTTATTGTTGAAGATAATCCTGATGTAAGATTTTTTATCCGGGATCATTTTGATTCTGTTTATACAATTTTCGAATCAAAAAACGGACAGGAAGGATGGGATCTGGCAATAAAATACATCCCTGACGTGATCATCAGTGATATTTTAATGCCGGAAGTTGACGGCTATGAATTCTGTAAACGTATTAAGAAGGATGAGCGGACATCTCACATACCAGTATTGTTGCTGACCGCACTCCATTCAAAGGAGCAGGAGATCGAAGGGTTATCATGTGGAGCAGACGATTATATTACAAAACCATTTGATATTTCGATCCTTCAGACTTGGATATTGAACATTTTGCCACCGAAGTGGGTGTCAGCCGGATGCAGCTTTACCGAAAGTTCAATGCACTGACCAATATGACCGTTAAGGAGTTTATAAGGAGCATCAGACTGAAAAGGGCAGCCCAGCTTCTTCCGGAAAAGAAAATGACTGTATCTGAGGTAGCATATGCCGTAGGATTTAAGGACCTTTCACATTTCAGAAAGTGCTTCCACCGAGAATTCGGGATGAGCGCCTCAGAATATATTAATCAGAATTCACTCTCTTCAAAGAATTAAAATATCATTCACACATTGATATCTTGTTGAAATTCAAGAAGTGGCAGAGACTATTCCGGTTTTAGTTAATATTACCTGAGAAAATTACCCCTGCTATTTGGGAATTATATCCCGCTTCGGGAAACAGGACACCCTTGTTTGGGAAGAATTTTACTAATTCTTAATCAGTAATGGTTTAACTTGTATAGAATTTCATTTTGGATAAAATGGATAAAACTGATCGTGATCTGAAAAAACTAAACTGGTTTATCATTTTTATTTTTATTGGTTTGATATCCGCAATAAGTGTATTGCTTTTAATTAGTTTTTAAAATTCAAGTTAAATGGGAATTAAAGTTACTTTTTAGATTAACCCATCAGATAAACAGTAATTATAAAACACTTAAAACCAACCTAAACAAAAAAACTATGACAGAACTAATCATTGAAACAAGAAAAGCCCCGGTGCGAAAGTTCAATTACCGTTGGGTTTTATTGATGTTTGCTCTCATGTTGCCTGCATTTTCCGCCTATTCGCAGAATATAAACGTTAAAGGAATGGTGACAGATGCTACGACCGGAGAAGCATTAATCGGAGTGAACGTTGTAATTAAGGGTACAGTGCAGGGCATAACAACAGACGTTAATGGCCAGTACATCCTTAGTAATTGCCCTCAGAATGCAATATTGACTTTTTCTTATATCGGTTATACAGCGGTTGACGTCGAAGTGCAAGGAAGAAGTGTTGTTGATATTCGACTTGAATCAGGTAGCAGCCAGTTAGAAGAGGTCGTTGTTATCGGTTATGGAACTGCCAAGAAAAAAGACATAACCGGCTCTGTTTCGTCTGTGCAGGGCAAAGATATTGCCAGAATCCCTGTTTCAACTGTTGCAGAAGCGCTAACTGGTAAAATGGCAGGGGTGCAGGTTGTTACGACTGAAGGATCTCCGGATGCAGATATCAATATCCGTGTTCGTGGCGGTGGTTCTATTACACAGGACAACTCTCCTCTATATATTGTTGACGGGTTTCCTGTAAGCAGTATCTCTGATATTCCACAATCGACAATCCAATCTATTGATGTGTTGAAGGATGCGTCCTCAACTGCTATTTATGGTGCACGTGGTGCCAATGGCGTTATTATTGTAACTACCAAAGGGGGCAGCCAGGGCAACGTAAAAGTGAACTATAATGCCTATTATGGTTTCAAAAAGGTTGCCGATCACCTGAAATCATTAAGTGTGGAAGACTATAT
>Ga0209748_1002009_pt1 | contig 9962 bp, 9 predicted proteins | sample BarGraIncu00421A_FD_185490 | JGI IMG/M metagenome (GOLD analysis project Ga0209748, IMG submission 185490) | Arctic peat soil microbial communities from Barrow, Alaska - Barrow Graham LP Incubations 004-21A (SPAdes) (version 2) | ecosystem: Environmental > Terrestrial > Soil > Wetlands > Peat... | reverse complement strand
AGGACTTGAGCTCAACCACCCCTCCGGCAAGCCCCGACAAAAGGAAACGGCCGGAAGCCTCCGGCCGTCTCAGGTGGCCCCCTCGAGGGTGCACCGCGATTCGCCCGTAGTATACCCAGCGGCGTCTGCGCCGTCTACGTGGCCCGCACCCATGCCTCGAGCCGCCTCACCTTGGCGCGGTTGTCGGTGTGAACGATCAGGTCGAACACGCGAGCGGGCACGCGGCTCCTCAGCTCATCAGTCAGGGCTGCGTAAGCTGTAGTCGCGCGATAGACCTCCCGCTTGGGGAAGCCAAGGCCGGCCGACAGGTACACGACCAACACCAGGTAGTCGGTGATCGTGTCGAAGCCGACGTGCAGCGCAGGTTCGAACACTATCTCGCGGCCGAGCATTCCCGCGACCTTCTTGCGAATCTTGGCGCTCGCAAACCGGGTATCGAACACGACCCCGTTGTGCCCCACCGCATTGCGAAGGTCGGTGATGGCGAACACCAGGTGTGGCACGAGATCCGCATCGCGTCTCCGCACGCCCCAAGCGTCTGCGATGCGCACCAGCATGTCAGGCGAGAGCTGCTCGAGCAAGCGGCCGAAGTGTCCGAGCGTGACGACCTCAAACAGCGCCCAGAGCGGCACGACCTCGCCGGGAGTGTCGAAGTAGTGGGTGACGATTCGATCGCCACGCCTGTATCGCTCAAGTAGCACCTGATTGCCGGCATGGATGACTTCGAGTTTGCCCTGCCGTCCGTTCTTCTTGGTGCCGGGCATCAGCCGGCCGTAGACGCCCGTGAGAACGGAGGTGTCGGCGGCCTCCAGGAGTTCGACCAGCGCGAGGTTCTTCATCGTCATCTCGAGCTTCATCAGCAGGGGATAGAAGAGTGCTTTCAGGCCACTGTCGAAGCTCACGACGGCCGACAGGTCATCGAACCCGGCATACGGGATTCTTCTGGAAGGCGAACCGCTGAAACGGTAGCCCTTGTAGCCATGGAAGTAGCCCATGTGCGCGAGCGCCCGCTTGTGAGCGGAGCCACGCACGTCGATGCCGGCACTGCTGCGCATGTGCCGCATGAGAGCATTCAGCGACTTGTAGGTGGGACTGCTCATCCTGGGGAAGCGAGACTCTCATCGACCGTAGCGGCAGCCGGTTCGCGGCACAAGGATGACGATTGATCAGAGGAACGTTGTCTGGCACGTGGTGATGCTCGCTTGACCTCGATGACCACGAACCCGTAGCGCCCGCCCTCGAGGCGCCGCAGCCCGAGGAGGTCGAGGCGGCGGTGCATGTGGTGGTCCGTGACCTGGCGGTCGATGAGCGGGAATTCGCGAGACGGAGGGTTGTCCGCGATGAGGATCGGCCGAAGGTGAGCTCCTCGCTGTGGTTGACGTCGCGGACCGCCTTGACGGAAGTTCCGATTCGCCCTTGAGACTGAGACAATGCTGGAATGGGGAACGCCGATGGCGAGATGGATGACCTCACCGCTCTGCGCGCCGAGTGCGAGCAGCTGCTTGCGGAGAACGCTCACCTGAGGTCACTGCTCGGACTCACCGAGACCGCGCCATCTCCGGCGAAGCTCGCGTCCCTACCGACGGCGCTCACGGCGACTGCGCCCAACCCTCCCGACACCAGTGCCCCACTGACCTCCGACTCTCCCGTCGCCGCCAAGCTTGCGCACTTTCGCACACTCTTCCGCGGCCGCGAGGATGTCTTCGCGCTGCGCTGGCAGAACAAAGCGGGTCGGTCGGGCTATGCACCGGCGTGCGCGCACGAATGGGATCGCGCCCTGTGTGGTAAGCCCAAGGTCAAGTGCGCAGACTGCCCCAGCCGGGCACTGCTTCCCCTCAGCGACGAGGTGATCCGCGACCACCTCACGGGCAGGCACACCGTCGGTGTCTACCCGCTGCTGCCCGACGAGACCTGCCACTTTCTCGCGCTCGATTTCGACAAGGCCGAGTGGCGGCAGGATGTCTCGGCCTTCACCGAGGTGTGTCGGCAGTTCGATGTTCCAGCCTACGTGGAAGTCTCGCGGTCCGGCGACGGCGCGCACGTGTGGGTGTTCTTCGACGAGGCGATCGACGCTGCACGGGCGCGTCGGCTCGGCTCAGCCCTGCTGACGCGAGCAACGGCACAGCGCCATGAGGTGGGCCTCGACTCATACGACCGCCTCTTCCCCGGCCAGGACACGCTCCCCAAGGGCGGGTTCGGCAACCTGATCGCCCTACCACTGCAGCGCGAGCCGAGGGACGAAGGCAAGAGCGTGTTCGTCGATGCCGACTTCCAGCCCGCGCCCGATCAGTGGCGGCTGCTCTCCGGCGTGATGCGGATGTCCACTGCCGACGTCGCACGGGCTCTCGAGAAGGCGCTGGACGGAGCCGACGCCCTCGGCGAGCGCATCGCCCTGGATGACGGCGCAGAGGAGCCCTGGACCCTTCCGCCCTCGGGGCGGCGAGCGGAGTCCCTCATCTTGGGACCCTTCCCGGACGCGACCGACATCGTATCGAGCAACCTCGTGTACGTGAGCAAGGCTGGTCTTCCCCAGGGCCTGCAGGACAGGCTCGTCCGCTTGGCCGCGTTCGAGAACCCGGAGTTCTACCGCGCCCAAGCGATGCGACTACCCACCTTCGCGAAGCCGCGGCTCATCTGCTGCGCGGAGGAGCTGCCCGGTTACGTGGCGCTGCCGCGAGGCTGCCTCGACGCGGCGCTGGACCTTCTCCAAACCCATGGCATCGAGCCGCGGCTTCGTGACGAGAGGACGGATGGGCAGCCGCTCGACGTGACGTTCCACGGCGAGCTGACGCCGCAGCAGCTCGAAGCGGCCGAGGCGATCCTGGCGCACGACAACGGCGTGTTGTGCGCCGCCACCGCGTTCGGCAAGACAGTCGTCGGCGCCTGGCTCATCGCCGCCCGACAGGTCAACACCCTGGTGCTGGTGCATCGCCGCCAGCTGATGGACCAATGGCACCAGCGACTCTCGGCCTTCCTCGACCTGCCGCCTGCGGCCATCGGCGTGATCGGTGGAGGCCGCGCACGGCCTACCGGCGCCATCGACGTCGCCGTCATCCAATCCCTCAACAAGAAGGGCGTCGTGGCCGACCTCGTGGCCGACTATGGGCAAGTGATCGTCGACGAGTGCCACCATCTCTCCGCCTTCAGCTTCGAGCAGGTGTTGAAGCAGGTGAGGGCGCGGTACGTCTTGGGCCTTACTGCTACGCCAGTGCGCCGGGACGGGCATCACCCGATCATCACCATGCAGTGCGGCCCGATACGGTACCGCACGGACGCCAGAAGCCAAGCCGAAGCGCGTCCGTTCGACCACAGGGTCGTTGTGAGAGGCACTGCCTTCACGATGCCCGTGGCCGACGCCGAGCCGGGCATCCAAACGATCTACTCCGCGCTCGCCGCGGACTCCGCACGCAACGAGCTCATCGTCGCCGACGTGCTCGCCGCCGTCGCCGCGGGGCGCTCCCCGCTCGTGCTCACCGAGCGCACCGAACATCGGGACAGCCTCGCCGCAGCGCTGGGCAAGTCGGCGGCGGCAGTGTTCATCATGTCAGGCGGCATGGGCGCCAAGAGGCGGCGGGCGATCGCGGAGGCGATGGCAGCGACGCCACCCGAGGCCCCACGAGTGATAATCGCCACCGGCCGTTGCGTCGGTGAGGGGTTCGACGATGCGCGGCTGGACACGCTGTTCCTGGCCATGCCGGTCGCCTGGCGAGGGACGCTTCAGCAGTACGCCGGCCGGCTGCACCGGGTGCACGCGGGCAAAGCGGACGTGATCATCTACGACTATGTGGATGATGGCGTTCCCGTGCTGTCACGCATGCATCAGAAGCGGCTCGCGGGTTATCGCGCGATGGGCTACGCAGTGGCAAGCAGAGCCTCGCCGTCCGATGGATCGTAGCCGCGCAGAGCTACCCGACGCCGCGTCCCTTGCTGATCATCTTGGACCAGTGCCGCCGCGCCGCCAAGACCTCGCCGTGCGGTAGGCGCGATCCGGAGGTGACGATGGTTTCCAAGGCGGTCAGAGCCCCAGGCGGGTCGATGATCACCGCGGCGACGAGCCTCTTGAGCTCGCCCAGCACACCGCGGACCTGGACTCCGGCATCGAGGGCCGCCTTGCGCAGCGACCCGTCTCCCGTGAGCACGACGGCCTTGTCTGCTCGTGCGATCACGAGTGCTTCGGCGTCTGCGACAGACAGCGCGCGATAGTGTACTTGCATCGTCTCGTGCTGCCGTAGCTCCAGGCTCGTTAGAAATCGGACTCGCACTCCGTAGCGCGCGAGATCGGCCATGCGCCAAGCCAGCTCGGTGTCCGCGCTGGCGGCGAACCCGCCAACCACCGGCTGCTCGAGGTTCGTGCAGCTGGCGGCAAGCAATCCCGCCGTCCGCAAGTCCTCGACGAAGCATGCGTCAAGCACATGCCCGGGCATCGACCGCCTCCCAGGCATCACTCCTCATGCGCCGGAAATGCTCGCGCGGGCAGCCCGAGAGCTCGGCGGCACGGCTCTCGGAGACGATGCCTTCGGCCCACGCGCGAAGGGCCAGCCGCGTCATCCGCTGCGGTTCCTCGAACGCCACGTCCACAGGCTCCTTGTCCTCCCAGCCGGCGCTCCTGCCTGCCGTCAAAGCCGCCTTGGCGGCAGCAGGCCGGAGGATGCCGAGCTCCTCGGATCTGCGGATCCAGGCCTGCATGCTGAAGCCGTACTTGCGCTTCAGCAGGGCCAACTCGGCGGTGGTTACATTGCTGCGGGACTCCCCCAGCTCTCTGCGCGCAGCCTCGGCGGGGACGAGGAAGGCGGCCGCGAAGCGGTGGGCGACTGCCTCTCTGTCTTCCGCGCTCGAGTCATCGTCGAGAACGAAGTGCCCGAGCTCATGAGCGAGAGAGAACCGCTGGCGATCCCCGGGGCAGTCGCCACCGCTGTCCGGGAGAGTCCGGCTGACGACGATCGCCGGCTGCCCCTCGTTGAGCTCATATGAACAGGCATTCATGGGGCCGGCCTCGGGCAGCACCAGCACCTTGACCCCGTTATCCTCGAGGACTTCAACCATGCTCTCAATGGCATCTCCGCCGATTTGCCAATGGCCACGAAGGCGCTCCGCTGCTTGTTCGGGATCGCTGGTGAAGCCGACCGCTGATCGCAAGCCGGCGACAGTGGTGTGAGGCTGCTCGTCGAGCAGCTGTTCGATCACGACATACCGCTCCAGCCAGTCGTGGACTTTGGCCTCGACCACGTCCGCAGCTCTGCGGCTTTGTCGTTTCAATGGATGCCAGCGATATGACGCGACCGAGAGTCCCAACTCCTCTTCTTGACGCAGCAGCTGAGCAACGGCAACGCCCAAAGCCTGCGAGAGGCCGACCAGACGCTCCCCGTCTGGGGTCACGAGACCGCGCTCATACTTGGACACAGCGACGTTGGTGACGCCGATCCGGCGCCCCACCTCAGCCTGAGTCAAGCCCGCCACATGACGCGCCGCCTTGAGCCGCTCGCTGATCATCTCCACCCTCCAGTGATCGCTATGCTCAGTTTAGAGCATCACCAGATTGATCCAAGTTCTAAACCAGCCCATCGCCGTCAGCATCGGTGTCGGGGATCGCTCGGAGCGAAGGCGACGACCCAGTCGTCGCGATGCCGCGGTCTCGTTGATGCTGCCTTCAAGCTTGGCGAAGGCCGCCGTGCAGCGCAAGGATGACGATCGCGCGACAGGGGTGACGCTCGCGCGTGGAACGGGGCGGTGGGCGACTACCCCAACTCACTCGCGTGGACCTCAGATCGCCTGTGGCCCGCGGCCTGCCAGACTCGGTCCATCGTGGCTTGGACGATGCTCACGGCGTCCTCAGACACCCTGTCCACAGAGGTCTCCGCCTGGTGGCGGATGAACTCTGGAGCCCGAATCGTGCTGCCGGCGATGGCGTCCGAGATGTGCCAATCGTTCAGCCCCTGATACTCCGTTCTGACCTGCAGGAAGGAGTGGTAGCTCATAAGCCCGTAGAGCTCGCCGGCGATGTCCAGGGCGTCGAGCATCGCTAAACACTCGAGCTGTGGCGCGATGGCGTGACCCGCATAGCCGCCCGCATCCCTGACCGCGTGGTGGTACTCGAACACTCCGGAGCGATGGAGCCGAAGCAGGAACGCGTAGCCGCCGGGGCATGTCGGTTCGTGCCCTCGACGCCACGGTATGCAGCGGCGGCGCCGTGAACTCTGCTGGGTTGAAGATGCGTATTCCGCTTGCGGGCAGTCATCTCTCGGAGCGCTTCATTGAGCGAGAACTCCTTGCGCACCGCGTCTTGCGATTCGTGAACGTAAGCCACGAGTCGGGACAACCCCGAGTTCCTGTCATCAAGGCTGAAGGCCCCGATCACCTTGCCTCCATGCGTTGACAACTCTTCCTCGATAGCGGCGCGCATTTGCGCGATCTGACCGTCGGCACGCTTGGGTCCAGGGTCTTCATGAGCTTGCTCTGGACCGCCGCCCTTCTCGCCCTGTCGGGTCACGCCTCATCACTGCCGGCGGCGGCCCTTCCACGGTTCGCCGGGAAGGCGAGACACGAGCCGGTCGTGCACGACGGCGCCCGCAGTCCGCACGTCGTATGTGTCTCCGTCGCGCAGCAGCGGCAGAACGTTATCGCGGAAGGCGGCGGAGGTCAGCTTGCCGGCCAGATTCTCCTCGAACATCGCCCTGCTGACCACCGCCCCGTCGGATGCCAGGTACCGCCGGAAGCATTCGAGAACGCCGTCGGCATCGACGTCGAGCGTCGCCAGCGCCGCCCACAGGTCATAGAGGTCGCGCCCCTTCTTGCGCTGGTAGAGCGCCCGCAGTTTGCTGCCCAGCAGTTCCTCCACGTCGTAGGTGGTGATGGGGGCCGAGGCGCTCAGCCACTGGGTGGCGACCGAGTACTGGCGCGTGCGAAGGCCGCGGCACGTGAAGTGCTCGCGAGTGTCGATCTCGACCTTGACCCGCATCCGCTGCCGGGGCAGCGCCGTGGTCTCGAAGCGGTAGAGCACCTTGACGCTGTCGGCGACCTGCCTCCAGCTCGGGTCGCCGAGCCAAGGGTCGAGCGCCGCGCGTACCTCGGCCAGGGCCGCGCCGATGGGCCCAGCCTCGATCTGCACCAGGTCGATGTCCTCTGAGTAGCGGCCCGGCGAGTCGAAGTGGAGCTTGTGCAGCGCCGTGCCGCCACGGAACGCGAGCGCCTCGGCAAGCTGTGGACGCTGGTACATCTCGACCAGAGCGCGCGAGATGATGAGGTCCTGCTCGACCTGCGCGTCCGAAAGCCACGGTACGTGAGCGCGCCACGCCGTGATGTGGGCGCGTGGGATCACAGCGAATCCGGGTCGATGCTCTCGTTCGCCGCCACTCGCCAAGGCGGCGTCGCCTCGCCCGTGCCGCTCGGCGATCCTGGAGCCAGGAAGACCGTGCGGACGCGCCTGCCCGCGAGCGCCCTCGCCAGAGGATCAGCGAGATCCTCGCGGCCGATAGCGTCGAGGAGGTAGCCGAGTCGCTGGATCTCGGAGGTTGGGCGAGTTGCGGCGAACCCGCGCAGCGCGTCGGTCTGCAGACTCTCGGCCAGATCCGCGAGGACGGTCGCGATGTTACTGGTGCCTCCCGACGCCGCGACGAACCGCACAAGATCGAAGGCCGTGACCTCGGGTGTGGACACACTCATGTAGCCGGTCTCCGTCTGTACCTGGGCGACGGGCGCAGACGCGGTGGAGCGGCTGACGTGGAAGTCGATGCGCACGCGCCCGGCGCCGGCCGGCCTCATCGGCCGGTCGGTGACGACCTGGAATCGCATGGGCTGGTGATGGGCTGCGCCGTGAACTGCGGCGGCGCTCAGAAGAGCCACGTAGTACGGCCGCCCCACGAAGCGCATGAGGTCATCGACGAACCAGCTCGCCGGCGGGCATCCCGCCCCGCGGTACTCGGGTGGAACGATGACATCGAAGCCCCTCCGGGGCGTGGCGATGCGGCCGCCGGCGCGGAGGCGCTGCAGCGCTTCGGCCGCGGCGCGGGCGGACGGCTTGACGGCGTCCCGCGCCTCGGCGTCCGTGAAAGAGTACCGGCCCCGAGTCTGCAGATCGTCGATGAAGCCCTGCATGTCAACCATATCTGCCATTTGATTTGCACAAACTACCATATTCTGCGTGTTTATGCAAATGAAATGGCTTCTTAACGAGAGTCAGCCGCTGGGGCATGCCGCTTCGTGCCCTCGGCGGCACCGTGAACTCTGCTGGGTTGAGGACACGGCTCACCCGACGACGATGGTCGACACACGGAGGGTCCACCACTCAGAGCTGTCCCGAAGATGGAGACCGACCTGGCCCCGGGGGCTAGCCCTCTTCTCCCCGATGATAGTGTGCCCGCGGGTGCCATGGCGGTTGCGCAGCGAGCTCAGCGGCCCGCCTATCGCCCTTCGCGGCATCCCGCGCTGCGAGCAACGGGTAGACGCCGTCGTTCTTGAGGCCGAGAAGGACGCAGTCGTCACCCCAGATGTCGGCGTGCCAGCGATCATCGCGGTACTTGGCCGAGGTCTCGCCGCATCTGCAGGTGGTCATCTGGACTGGGTTCAGCGCTCGGATGTCTTTGCAGAAGCCGCACAGCAGTAGCTTCATCGGTCCTCCGTAGGAATCGGGACGCGCCGGCGCTCGCCTACCACGTGCGCCCCGCCTTGCTCATGTACGTCCAAATGCTGTGGTCGAGCCGGGCGGCGGAGATGCCGAGCTCCGCCGCCGCCCCGGCGATCACCTCGCGGGCCTGCTCGTAGCCGCTCACGCGCACGCCCGCCTGTTCGAGAAAGCGCATCAGATGGACGTCGACGGCCGCCGTGTCCTGCTCGCCGCAGAGGATCTTGAAATAGTCGATGGTCTTCGGGCCCATGCCGCGCACGGCTGCCAGCTTCGCTACGTTGGCGCGGCAGGCGACTTCGGCGTCGTCTGCGCCAGCCGACTCGCCACACAGCGACACGCGCAGGTCCGACTCTGTCTCTACGTGCTCGGCGATGAACAGCTCGGCCACCGCCTCCATGCGGCCGAGCTTCTCCGGGTGCGTCCAGTGCACGACCTCTTGCCCGCCGCGCTCGCGAAGCACGGCCAGGAAGCCTGACGTCGTGGCCGCCTCCGGGTACGCCTCCATGACGTGCTGCACCCGCGGCCACACGACCGTCTCGTAGCGCAGGCCGGCCTGCAGCACCGCGTCGGTGATGGTGGCGCCCATGTGGTTGTAGGGCAGGGCCAGGTCCTCGACGATCTCGAAGTCGCTGAGGCTCCCGATGTACGCAGCGATGCGCTGAGCGTCTGTCACGCGAGCCGCCTCACATGACCATCTCCATCGGCAGCCCAAGGGCGTGCCGCGGTGGATCCGCCGGGATCACCCGGGCCTCTCAGCGGACGATGCGGGCCGCGGTCCACGCGCCAGCTCCTCTCAGACAGAGAGCCTCAGCCCCGCCACCGCCTGCCGCACCTCCCACTCATCACCCCGGCTGCAGCGCGCTACGCGTTTCTCGAAGTCGTCGAGATCGCGCAGAAACGCAAAGCGCGTGACGACCGCAGTGACCCAGCGCGGGATGTCGACCAGCGTCGTCAGATAGCCGATCGCTTCGGGCTGGAACTCGCGCTCCGCCCGCTGCCGCAGCACCTGATCGACATCGAAGGGCGCCTCCCCGAGCCCATCGTCGATCACGTCGTGCCAGACCTTGAGCACCGTGAGCCGCCTGACGAGCGCCTCGTCAAAGGGCCGCGACGCGAACCACGCCAGGTCGTACAGGTCGCGGGCCAGGCTGGCGCGCCGGTAGCGCGCCAGCTTCTCGGCGATGATCTCTTCCACCTGGGCGGCCGGAATGGCCGGCACCGCGAAGTCGTAGCGCTGATGGATCGGCAGTGCGATCGGCTGGGCCGGCTGCGCCTCCAGCCACAGCGGCCGGCGGCCGAGGTCCAGGCGCGCGGGCACGTCGGGCGAGCCGAGCGGGCTCGT
>Ga0209748_1002008_pt1 | contig 9962 bp, 8 predicted proteins | sample BarGraIncu00421A_FD_185490 | JGI IMG/M metagenome (GOLD analysis project Ga0209748, IMG submission 185490) | Arctic peat soil microbial communities from Barrow, Alaska - Barrow Graham LP Incubations 004-21A (SPAdes) (version 2) | ecosystem: Environmental > Terrestrial > Soil > Wetlands > Peat... | reverse complement strand
AGGCGTCCGCGTGACGACAGAGGCTGGCCTCCGGTGAACGTCGCGCCGGCCTCCGGAGCGGCCCGGAGGCCGACCGCGGCGAGAGCGCCGGTGGCGGGACCGGTCGAGATCAGGCGCTGCGGAGCGGCGCCGGCGAGAGCGAGCTGGGGTTCCACGCGCCGCCTCTGCGCGAACAGCCAGTACGCGAAGCCACCCACGACGAGCGACACCACCGCCAGCAGCAGGCCTGCCGCCGAGTAGAAGGAACTGCCCGAGGTCGAGATGCCGAGCCAGCTCACGGCGATGTCGGAGCGCAGCCCCATGCTGACGAGCGCCGGGGCCACCGCGTACGTGACCGCCAACTGCGGCGCGACGCCGAGAACAACGCTGCCGGCCGCCAGCACGCCCGAGCCGACGAGCATCGTGCGCGGCGATTCGTGCGCGTTCGCGCTCGCCTCTCCGTCCTCGCCGAAGAAGATCGCGCTCGTCGCCTTCATCATCGTGAACATCGTCATGATGCTGACGACCCACGCGACGAGGGCCGGCACCGCGTAGCCGGCGTTCAGTGCGGCCACGTAGATGAGCCACTTGCTGACGAATCCGCTGAGCAGTGGGACGCCCGCGATGGATGCCGCGGACACCATCCACAGCGCGGCGGTCACCGGCATCCGGCGCTTCAGGCCGCCGAGGCGGTCCATGTCGCGCGTGCCGGTGGCGTGCTGGACTGCGCCCGCCCCGAGGAACAGCCCGCCTTTGAACATGCCGTGGTTCAGGCAGTGCAGCAGGCCCGCGACGATGCCGAGCGGCGTGCCCAGCCCGAGCCCGAGGATCATGTAGCCGATCTGGCTCACGGTCGAGTACGCCAGCATGCGCTTGGCGTCGCGCTGGATCATCGCGAACAGGATGCCGACCACCATCGTGATCGTCCCCACCCACACGACGGTGGCCTGCCATGCGACCGGCCAGACCGCCATGCTATGCATGCGCGCGACGAGGTACACGCCGGCGGTGACGTAGCAGGCCGAGTGCAGCAGCGCGCTGACAGGCGTCGGCGCGGCCATCGCCGAAGCGATCCACGTGTTGAGCGGGAACTGCACCGACTTGGCCATCGCGGCGATCAGCATCAGCACGAACACGCCGGTCGAGAACGCCGCGCCGACCTTGGGATCGGTCCACAGCATGCTGCCGGTGCGTGCGAAGAGCGTCAGTATCGCCGCGAGCAGCGCGTATCCGGCCACGTGCGTGATGACGAGCACCTTGCGCGCGCCGGAAGCGGCCTCCTTCTTCTGGTACCAGAAGCCGACGAGCAGGAACGAGCAGATCCCGATGATCTCCCAGCTCGCGTAGAGCAGCAGCAGGTCGGACGCGTAGACGAGGTTGATGAGCCCGGCGATGAAGACCTGCATGATGATGTAGAACCGCGTGGCGCTCCGGTCGTGGGACATATAGCCGACCGAGAACAGCAGCACGGCGGAACCGATCGCCGTTCCCATGAGTGCGAACAGCTCCGAGAGGCCGTCCACGTGATAGGACAGCGAGATCGGCCCGTCCCACGCGGCGAGGCGCAGGTCGAGCGCCGCCCCGTGGAAGACCGTCGGCCACACCGCCGCGACCGCGATCATCGCGGCGACGCTGACCCCGAAAGCGAGCCAGCCCTTCGCCTTGCTCGACAGCACGCGCGCCAGAAGGCCCTGGAGGACCACTCCTGACAGGAGCACCGCTATCGGCAGAGCAACAAGGTCGTTCGGTTGCACGTGCGACTCCTCACTGTGGTCGGGACGTACGCTCGGGCACCGGACAGACCGAGATCACGACCCCAGGGCGCCTCCCACATGACGCACGACGCTGTCCCAGATCGCCGCGACGTCCGCCGCAAGCTCCGGCGACACGTCGTACGGAGCGCGCCCCTGCCGAACGGCCGAGTGGATCTCGTCTGAGTACGAGATGTAGCCTATGACGGTACTGTCTTCGAGCTCCCTCTCGATGAAAGCCCTGTCCTCGGCATCCCTCACCATGTTGCCGACGTAGAAGACGTTCCGTATCCCGATCTTCTCCGCCAGAGCGTGGATCCGATTCGCGGTGAGAACGCTCTGCAGGCTGGGCTCAACGACGATGATCATGGCGTCGAAGGCCTGAGCAGTGCCTCGCGTCAGATGCTCGAATCCGGCCTCCATATCCAGGATCACCGTCTCGTCTCGCAGGAGGACGAGGTTCATGAGCAGGCTCTTCAGAAGCGCGTTCTCCGGACAGTAGCAGCCTGCCGACGGCTCCTTGATGGCACCGACCTGCAGGAACATCACACCCCTGTGCTCGAGCTTGAAGCGGTCGGGCAGATCGCCGACTTCAGGGTTCACCTTGAAGTAGGCCCCCATGCTGCCCGGCTCCACCCCGGTCCGCTCGGCGATCAGGTCCCTCATCTCGCTGATGGGGACGATCTTCTCCGACTGCGCTCGCGACAGACCGAGCGAGAGCGCGAGGTTCGCGTTGGGATCGGCGTCTATGGCGAAGACCTTCTCGCCCTTCTCGCCCAGGAAGCGCGCCAGCGACGCGCTGATCGTCGTCTTGCCCACGCCACCCTTGCCTGCCAAGGCGATCTTCATGAGACACGGACCGTCTGACCCACGGTCTGACCGGAGAGAAGCTCGACGTGGTGCCTCTCGTAGAAGTCGTCGCCCTTCAGCGCGAGCCTGCCGGTGTCGACCGTGCCGGCGAGGCGCTCGGCGAGGAAGCACGGGGAGTAGGCCCGCTCGGCCTCCGGGGAGAGGAGGGTGACGTCGCACGCCCCATCCTTCTCCCGGATGGCCTCGACCGAGCTCAGCGCCGCCGGTCCGTCGCCGACGATGACGATGCGCATCGTCAGATACCCAACGCCGCCCGCTTGGCGGCGATATGCGCCACCAAGCCGGCTGCGGCCTTGGCGGGATCGTACTCGACGTATGCCCTCCCGCCGGTGATCCCCTCCAAGTCCTCGGTCAGGACCTTCGTGGCCACAGGACTGCCGAGGATGTGAGGAGCCGGGGCGATGTGGACGGTCATGCCGAGCGCGAGAAACCAACTGCCGATGGAGATCGCCTTCTCCGCAACGAGTTCAGGAGCCGAGCCGGCGACGGGCAGCTGACTGATCTTCACGTCCAGCGTGTCCGCCAGCGCCGCCAGCAGGGTCACGATCCTCGAGTTGTCGACACACGATCCCATGTGCCATACAGGAGGCAGAGGACCGTCCATGCCCGCGGCCCCGCCCAGGGCCGTCAGCACGGCCTTGAGGCCTTCACCGCAGTACTGCTCGGTGGCATCGGGGCTCATCATCCCCGCCTGGGCAAGGATGTGCGCCGTACACCCCGTGGCCACGACAAGGACGTTGTTGGCCAGCAGCTCCTTGGCCATGGTCTCGGTCATCGCGCTACTGCGGATCTTCGGATTCGGGCACCCGGCGAACCCCACGGCGCCGTAGATGTTCCCGGCGACGATGTTGTCGATCACCGGCTTGAGCGGGTTCTCGGGATCGATCTTGGAGAGCACCCCGAGAATGGCCTCCACCGAGAATCCGGCCAAGGCGGACGCCTTCTGCTGCGGGATCTCGACCTCTTTGCCCTTCCTCGCGACGAAGGCCTTGATAGCTACGCGGACGATCTTCTCAGCGGCCTCGTCGGCGTGCTCGGCCTCGAAGGGGACGTGCATCGCACCGGTGATCTTCACGTTCGCCTCAGTGGTGATGACCTTGGTGTCGAAGCACTCCGCGACCTTGACGTCCCCGGGCCAGATGCACTGAACGTCCACGACCAGGGCGTCTACAGCACCCGTCACGATCAGTAGTTCCGACTGCAGGTTGTGGCCCGCCATCGGCACGCCGTGCCGCATCGTGAGCTCGTTACCCGTGCAGCACACGCCGACGACGTTGATTCCGTCCGCGCCGGCGGCACGGGCCTCGCCATCAAGCTTCGCGGACCACTCGAGGATCTTCTCGGACAGAACAGGGTTGTGTCCGTGCATGGCGAGGTTCACTCGCCCCGCCTCCAAGACACCCACGTTGGCCTCGACCGCGCACACCTGAGGGGTGCCGAACATGATGTCCTGCAGATCGGTCGCCATAGCGAGACCGACACCGTCGGCGATACCCATCCTCAGTGTCCCGAGGAGCAGGTTGACGGCATCGGCGTCGTTGCCGCCGGAGGTGCGGTGCATCGCCTCTTCGATCTCGTTGTGCACGTTGGAAACGACAAGGCCCAGTTCACGCCACATCTCGAACTCCTTGTGCGGCGTGTGCAGCTTGAGCCAGTTCCCGGGCTCCCCGTCCTGGCGGGCGAAGTCCTCGAGGGCCTTGGCCACGACTTCCTCGGCGATCTCGGTGTCGGACTTGCCGTCGGTGGCGATCCCGAGTCCGCCCGCCACAGCGATGAGCTTGCCTCTATCGACGATTCCATAGGGAGCGTTGCCGCGGATCGCCTCACGAAGGGTCAGGGCGACGTGGCGCGCGTGCCCGATGTGAGAAGCCGTCCCGCCGGTCGCCTCGCGCAGGAGGTTCCTGGTGACGATGACGTCCGCCGTGGCGCCGCACACGCCCCGCGAGCTTCCATCCGTCGCGAACGGGTCGATACGACACGGCCCCATGTAGCAGATCCGGCAGCAGGTGCCGAGCTCTCCGAAGCCGCACTGCGGCTGCTGGCTTTCGAGCCGGTCCAGGCCGATCTCGATCCCGAGCTTCTCCGCCCGATTCTGCAAGGCTTGGGAGGCCCGATCCATCATTTCGCGAGACATGTCAGCATCCTCTCAAGCTTCTCAGGGTGTCCAATGGTGTAGAACCGGGCTGTTGCACCACTGCTGCTCCGCTCACCGCCTGTGCCACGCGGGCAGCCGTGCTCAGCCTCTTCTCCTTCATCAGATCCTCTTCGTCGCCGAACTGCAGCGCGTGAGTCGGACAGGCATCCACGCAGGCAGGCTGCTGTCCCCTCTTCTCCCGGTCGGGGCACCTGTCGCACTTGACCGCCACTCTCTTGGCGGGATGCGCCGAGATGGCGCCGAAGGGGCAGACCATCGCGCACATGAGGCAGCCGAGGCACCGGCCCTCGTTCACGACCACTGCGCCCGAGTCCGCGTCCCTGCTCATGGCCCCGTTCGGACACGCGGCGATGCACGGAGCATCGCCACAGTGCAGACAACACGCGGGGTAGGCGTAGGCACGGGCCGACTCCACATGAACCCTCTTCTGTGGGGCGGGCCGCTCGGACACGGCACCGAACAACTCTTTCGAAGTGGAGTGCTCGACCGCGCAGGCGATCTCACACGCCTTGCATGCCGCACATCGTTGGATGTCGACGAAGAGCTCCTTCATCCCGCCACCCGCCTCCTGAGCAGTTGATATCAGCACGCCGTGTGATCGCATGAATCCTGGCCCTGACGGGACAGCCATCGTCGCCGTGACTACTCAGCCTCATCGCCACCCTATGAGCGTTGACAGGCGCCAGCAACTCACTTCTCCCGAACAGCAGGATGCCTGCACGAATGGGTCTATGGCTTCCCGAGACCCGGCACGAGTCGTGATCGCCGGGGGCGTCAGTTGCTGTTCGTGGCCTCTGTTGCTGGTATCCCCGCAGCACCGGGGCAGCAAACGTCGACGCGACCCGGATGTACACTGCTTCGGAAAGTCGACCAACTCGGGCGGCAGCAGCGAAAGGGAGCGGCCATGTCCAATCTGCAGTACCTGCTGGACCGCCTGCCCATCGGCCTGGTGGTACTCGACCGGGATCGCCGCGTGCTCAGTTTCAGCAAGGAAGCCGCAGCCCTGTTCGGCGCCAAACGCATACGCGACAGCTTGGGCAAGTCCTTCCAGGCGATGCACCCCAAGCAGTCACACGGCAAGATCGACTGGATGCTGGCGAGTTCTGAAGATGATGAGGCGACCCGCTACGCCTCGATGCTCATCAACGTGCCCGAGGCGATTCTTCAGCTGCGCATCACCCGCCTCCACGATGCCGACGGCGTCAGCGGCTACTGCCTGATGATCTATGACATCACTGAACTGACCTCGCGCCCGGCGAACGGAGATTCGACCGCGGAGGAAGGGCCTGCCGCTCACCACCTCATCAAGTTGCCGGTTTCGACACAAGGCCATATCGGACTGCTGGACATCGACCAAGTGGCATTCCTGCGTGCCAAGGGGCACTACACGCAGGCCTGCACCTACGAGGATTGCTACTTCTGCAACATGTCTCTCGGCCAACTGGAGTCGCGCCTGCCGCCGGACAAGTTCATGCGGGTTCATCGCAGCTACATCGTCAACCTTGCCTACGCGAGCGAGGTGCATCGCTGCGACAATGAGTTCGTGATCTGCATGAAGGGCACAGCCAAGAACAAGATCCCGGTCAGCCGGGGCAACGTACCGCGCTTGCGCCAGCTGCTCGGCGTGTGAGTCCCAAGCGGAACCCGAGCACGCCCTGGCCCCTGCAAGAGTCTTGGACGATCACTGGGACCCCGATCCACCCGGCAGAAGAACGTGCACACCACGGAGGCAGGCGGACACTCCCGCCCAGTGGTCGTAGGACCACCCGCTCGTGCCGACCCTGATCCGTCCGACGGTCATACTCGCTCGCCACCCGACTACCTCGGCCCCCACGGGTACATTCCCCCCAAGAAGGGAAACCATGAGCGCTGCGCTTCATATCGGGCGACGCCTCGCGTACCCGATCGCCATGTTCGCGGACCGGGCCGAGGCGGGGCTCACGCTCGCCGGCTGGATAAGCCCGCAGCCGGACCCCGACGCCGTCGTCTTCGCGCTGCCGCGCGGCGGCATCCCCGTCGGCCGCCCACTTGCCGACGCGCTGAGATGCGAACTGCGGCCCGCCCTCGTCCGAAAGCTGCCCATCCCCGACAACCCCGAGATGGGGTTCGGCGCCGTCGCCGTCGACGGGACCGTCCGGCTGAACCGGGCGGTGATCGAGTCCTTCCGCATCTCCGAGCGCGCCGTGCACGACACGGTCGAGCAGGTACGCGCCGAGGTGGAGCGCCGCGGCGCGGTCTACCCGGGCGGATGGCCGCTGCCCGACCTGGCCGGCCGGAACGTCTGGCTCGTCGATGACGGCCTGGCCACCGGGCTTTCGATGCTCACCGCAGCCGACATGCTCCGGTCCCTTGGGTCCGCCTCGCTATCGATCGCGGTCCCGTGCTCGCCGGCGGACTCCCTCGCGCGGGTACGCGGAGCAGCGGACTCTCTTTGGTGTCTCGCCGTTCAGGACGGTCACCCGTTCGCGGTCGCCTCGTTCTACCGCGACTTCCACGACCTCGACGACTCAGAGGTGCGCGCGGTCCTGCTGGGCTGACGCGAGCGCTACAGTCTCCGGAGCGTCAGTGCGTCTCCCGGAGCGCTTCCCTGAACTTCTCCGCGAAAGCGCGATGTTGCTCAGGCGTCCGGTCCTCGTCGTCAACGAACTCCAGAGCGCCGTTGGGGCACAGCGCGGCGCAGTTCGGTGCTCCGGCGCAGGTGTCGCACTTGGCGATGACCTTGCCCACGGAATCGTAGTGGACGTTGCCGAAGGGACAGACCTGGACGCACAACTTGCAGCCCATGCACCGCTCGTGGTCGAGCTCCACCAGACCGGGCACGGTCGCGCTCTGGTGCATGGCGCCGGTCGGACAGATCTTCACGCACGCGGCGTCGGCGCACTGTCGACACATCACGGGGACCGAGAAGCGCGGCGTGCCCTCCTCGCTCTTCCACGTGAACGTGTGGACGCGCGAGGCGCCCGAGCGTCGGACGCCACCATGCGCGATCGCGCAGGCGAGTTCGCACTTCTTGCACCCGGTGCACTTCTCAGGGTGGATCCTCAACATCTTGGCCATGAGGCCCTCCCCTTCGATCGAGGGACGCCGGGTGTCTTCGTCCGATGGCGCGCGCCAGCGGGATGTCAGCAATGCTACTGCCAACATACGCGGTCCCGGCAGCCCTGAGGGCTCCGGGACCGCATCTGATGATCCTTCTGGCGGAGAGGGGGGGATTCGAACCCCCGTAGGAGGGGATACCTCCTAAACAGTTTTCGAGACTGCCGCAATCAACCACTCTGCCACCTCTCCGCGGTGGCGACCCTTTCGGGCGCGAAGGCGAGTATAGCGACCACCGCGGGGAGCGGCAACGCGCCCAAGCCCGCTTCGGGCATAGTAGTTGGAAGGCGAGCGAGACCGGCCTCGGCCCCTTCGGATGCGGGAGCACACGACCCATGGACCTTCGACGCATCTGGAACCCATCCGAGTACCAGGGCGGACGCGTTTCGCGACGCTACTTCGAGGGCTGGTACTTCAAACAGGTCGACGCTGCGGAGAGCCGGATCGTGTCGGTCATCCCCGGCATCTCCTACTCCGCCGACGGGGTGTCGAAGCACGCGTTCGTCCAGGTCGTGCCGTCGTCCGGCGAACAGTCGCACTACTACTCGTATCCCGCTGACTCGTTCGGCGCGTCGCCAGGCACGCCGTTCGCGATCCGCGTCGGCCCGAACTCGTTCAGTCCCGGAGGCATGACTCTCGATCTCGAGGACGGCACACACAAGGTCAGCGGCGAGTTGCGCTATGGTCCCTGGTCGCCGTGGCCCGTGAGGCTGCTCTCGCCGGGCATCATGGGTCCGTACCGCTTCGTCCCCCGCATGGAGACCTACCACGGGGTGCTGTCGATGGACCATGCGGTGTCCGGATCGCTCACCATCGACGGCGACACTATCGACTTCGAAGGCGGGCGCGGCTACGTCGAGAAGGACTGGGGCCGCAGCTTCCCGAGTTCCTGGATCTGGGCGCAGTCCAACCACTTCGACCGGCCCGGGACGGCGCTCGTGCTCTCGGTGGCGAAGATCCCGTGGATGACGGGCGCGTTCGTCGGCAGCATCGCCGGCCTGCTGGTGGACGGCTCCCTCCACCGTTTCGCCACCTACACCCGCGCGCGTCTCACCTGCGTCGAGACGGGCGACAACGAGGCGCGCATCGCCCTGTCCGACGGACACGAGGAGCTCGACGTCCACGTGCGGGGGTACCGCGCGCTCACCCTGAAGGCACCGGTGCTCGGCGCGATGGAGGGGCGCGACGCCGAATCGCTCGGCGGGACCGTCGATGTCACCCTGCGCGCGCTCCGAGGCGGACGGGCGGGCGTCGTCTTCCGCAGCACGGGCGGGCAGGCCGGCGTCGAAGTGATGAACGAGAGGGACGAGCTCGGCCGGATCGAGTGCGGCGAGACGCGGTAGCGCGGGCGTCAGGCTCCGGCCGATCGCCAGCGGTCCAGCCACACCTGCACGGACCGGTTCATCTCGATCGTGAAGCCCGCTGTGAACTTGCGCGCATAGACGTCTTGCGCGCTGTTCTCGATGCCAGGCCGGAAGCCCTGCGGTGCGTGGTCGCGGGCCAACGCGTCCGAGAACCGACGCAGCGCCTGCTCGTCCATCCGCCGATAGGTGTTCGTGTGGACGACGTTCGCCTCGTAGCGGGGCACCTGCGAGCGGGTCACGGCCGGACGGCCGAAGCACAGCATCGCCACCGGAAAGGTGTGGTTCGGCAGCGCGAGCACCTCGGCGTGGACCTCGGCGTTCTCAAGGATGTCGCCGATGTAGCAGGAACCGATGCCGAGCGACTCTGCAGCCAGCACGGCGTTCTCCGCGGCGATGAGCGCATCGCAGCACGCGAGGACCAGGTCCCCCGGGCCCGGGACGCTGCGATGCTCGACTCCCGGCACGCGCGACACCTTCGAGAACCCGAAGAGGTCGATCCACTTCTGGTAGTCGGCCACGAACACCAGCACCCACGGCGCCTTGGCGATGAAGGGCTGGTTGTCGCACGTCTCGGAGAGGCGCTGCTTCAGCGCCGGGTCCTCGACATCGATGATCGAGTACAGCATCAGGTTCCCCGCCGTGGGCGCGCGCATCGCGGCGTGAAGGATCGCCTCGCGCTCCTCGGGCGTGATCGGAGTCTCCGCGTAGCGGCGCGTCGAGGTGCGGGCTTCGATGAGTGCGAGCGTC
>Ga0209748_1002007_pt1 | contig 9965 bp, 14 predicted proteins | sample BarGraIncu00421A_FD_185490 | JGI IMG/M metagenome (GOLD analysis project Ga0209748, IMG submission 185490) | Arctic peat soil microbial communities from Barrow, Alaska - Barrow Graham LP Incubations 004-21A (SPAdes) (version 2) | ecosystem: Environmental > Terrestrial > Soil > Wetlands > Peat... | reverse complement strand
AGTTTACCGATCTTTACAGTTTATTGATATCTTAGAGAATCAGGCGGTAAGGTCAAGCCGGACATCGATTACGGAATCTTCATTTGCCTCAATTTTGGATATTGTCAGCAAATTACCTTTTCTTCCTAACAATGTCGCTTTAGTTACCTGAACCTGATGACCATCTACCTGCTTCTTATTGTTGTTTTTGTGAATAACCAGGATTTTCTGGCCTACTTCAGCCCCTTCTCCTATTTTGGAAACAATATTTCGTATGACCTGTTCAAAATCAGAATAAATTAAAATTTCCGACTTATTTGCAACCTTCTTGATAATTCCAATCGGTTCCAGATTAAGGTGCATATTAGCTTTCCTTCTCTACCTGCTTACACAAGTAATCAAATAATACTAACTCTAGGTAATAATAACTTGCGATACTCGATTTCTGATCCATTATATTTAAGGCGACTTTGATTTCAGATATTCTGAGTAGTACAGAAGAGCCGATATATATAGCTTACGAGACTATGGAGCCTGCCCTTGAAATGTTTTTATGGGTATGAATTATATGTAAAAAATTAACATACTTTATTATTAAACTGGGATTAACGAGAATATACTCATACTCAAAACCAAGTAAAATCAGGGCTTCTATCTAAAAAACTATTGATCTACTTTTATTATTAATTAACTATGTCCGGAGAAGAGATTCATGCATCATAAAGGATGCACTGTCAGGCTATTATATAACTTAAAATCAAAAATTATATTTAATTGTAAGAAAAATTTCAATACCCAAAAAATGGGATTATGAAAAGAGTCTAATGGTATTTTCTGCGGTTGAGCTCATAAATCGCATTATCAATTTTGTTTGAGAGCTCATTCATCCTTTCTTCGATCTTTGTCCCCGTACCATCCATGTTGACCTTAAGGGTACGATCCTTTGCTTCTATTCTATTTTCAAACTCCTGGAGCTTGTTGTTAATAGAGATAAGCATAACAGCTAATGTTCCGACCAGGATCATAACCGAGAGAATTATCAGTGGATTTGCGGATTTGTATTCAAACCTACTAAGCCACTCAAATGACAAAATGAAGGATGACAAAACCATCACAACAAGAAATATCGTATCTCTAGTCTCCATCGTATACCTCAAATATACCTTAAATTTCTTGCACATACCAAAGTTTTCATGATATAGCATGTTTCAAAATTACTGGATGGAGATATTTCCATTAAAGTGTTAGTCCATCGGGAAACATATCTATATCATCATGAAATCTTTTTTTTTGCTAATTGATGAGCTGCGGAACGATCCGGTTACTAGAGTGGATTGACACCTTAAACCCGAGACCGAACACGGAAAGGAACTACTTGCTAGCCATGAAACACTTTGCTGAATGGACCGGAAAAACTCCGGATGAACTGTTAACTGAGGCTGAGCAGGAAGTAAAATCTGGTAAAGTGATGCGACAGTGCGATATAAAAAAGTATCTAATTGAGTTTAGAAAGCACCAAAGGGTGTCTTAAAATTAAACTTAATTCCACAATTGGGATAAAGTGCTATCATATAAAGTCTATTTGTACCTAAAGTTGCACGATCTTGATTTTCCCTAAACTACTAAATATAGCTTGAAAAGTTTCTATCCAATTCCCAAAGATAAATATATCTGAGGGGCATCTATAACGCCGGCATGTCAGCGATATTCGAAATTCTCGACAAGGACGCAGGCGGCAGGATAGGAAGGCTCAGGACCCCCCACGGGACTGTTGAGACGCCTACGGTTATGCCTGTAATTAATCCTAATATTCAGCTCATCTCCCCGAAAGAAATGAAGAGCTTCGGGGCAGAGATCCTGATTACAAATTCCTATATTATTTACCGTAAGGAAGAGCTAAGAAGTGTTGCCCTTGAGAAAGGGCTGCACGGACTCTTGGATTTTGACGGGCCGATTATGACTGATTCAGGTTCGTTTCAGCTTTCGGTGTACGGGTCTGTTGAGGTAACGAATGAGGAAATCCTTGAGTTCCAGCAAAAGATAGGAAGCGACATTATTGTGCCCCTTGATATTCCCACACCTCCTGATGTTCATTACAAAAGGGCTGAAGAGGAACTCGGGATCACAGTTGAACGCCTGGAAGCCGCCAGAAAGCTGATTCAGGGCGAGCAGCTCCTTGCAGGCCCAGTCCAGGGCTCAACACACCTCGAATTAAGGGAAAAAGCTGCATCTCACCTCAAAGATCTGAATTTTGAAGTATATCCCCTGGGAGCAGTCGTCCCGCTTATGGAGTCTTACCGTTACACGGAACTTGTTGACATAATTGCAGCATCAAAAAAAGGGCTTTCTCCTGCCTCGCCTGTCCACCTTTTCGGTGCAGGGCATCCCATGATGTTCGCTCTTGCAGTGGCTCTGGGCTGCGACCTCTTTGATTCGGCAGCCTATGCACTTTACGCCAAGGACGGGCGCTATATCACGGTAAATGGGACTTACCACGTCGAAAAACTGAATTATCTGCCCTGTTCCTGTCCGATTTGTTCAAAATACACTGCCGAAGAACTTAAAAAAGCGGATAACAGTAAAAGGGAAGAGCTTCTGGGAAAGCATAACCTCTACGCAACTTTTGCTGAAATCCGGCTGATTAAACAGTGCATAAAGGACGGAAAACTGCTCGAACTTGTAGAGCAGCGCTGCCGTGCTCACCCACGGCTGCTTGATGGGTTGAAGAAACTCTATACGCACTCCTCCTGGCTTGAGCAGCTTGACCCTGCCACAAAAGGGACTTATTTCTACTGCGGACCGGAATCCGCCTCCCGTCCCGAAGTCCTGCGCTTTGGAAAACGGCTTGATAGGTTCAGCCTGGAAGGCTCGGTGCTCATCCGCCCAGGCCCGATAAAAGGAGAAAATGATTATGATCAGCTCCTTACTTTTAAAGCACCTTTCGGGGCATTTCCTGTTGCAATGGAAGAGGTATATCCATTCAATGCCGAAGTACCGAAATTTCCGGACTACGAGGCTCTCAGCACAGCCCTATCAAACACCCTTAAATTGATGGACCTGAACCCGCAAGCAGAATTTACCTTTGTCTGCGAAAAGGAATTCAAGCATCCGTTAATTGAAAAAATAAGTAATAGAGCAAAGTTGGTGTACAGGGAACCTGAGAAAAAGAATGAGAAATAAGTTTTTAGAAAGCCGATAAACGCTGCTGACCATTCATAAAAGATAAAAAGAAAAACTTTTTGAGATGCAAACCTTTATAGCACTACCTGTAAACAATCCGTAAATCGATAAAGAGCTGGAAATAAAATTCCTGATACAAAGCCTCAGTAAAAACTAGAAAATGCAGGTGAACCAATTGTCCCTTACAGCAAGAATCGGGGAACTCAGCCCTTACCTCCGGCTTTTAAGACCCGAACTCTACTACATGGATCTTACCCTCCCGGCTTCAAGTGCAATCCTGGCTTCCTATATAGCGACCGGAGGTCTTCCAGAACCTGTTCTCTTCCTGATTGCAGTTATAGGCGGCTTTGCGGCAATTACCAGTTCATACGTATTTAACGATTGCTGCGACGTTGATATCGACAATATAAACGTGCCGGACCGTCCCCTGCCTTCTTCCAGAGTGTCGAAGGGTTCAGCGCTCGTCTATGCCCTCCTGCTATTGCTGATCGCAGGCGCAGCAGCCGCTTATCTGAACCCTGAGTCTCTTCTAATCCTCATTATTGCAGCCGGAACTATCACTATTTATTCGATCTTTGCAAAAAGGAATACCTTCCTCAGTTTTTTGCCTGTGGGAATCTCCTATGGGCTTGTGCCTGTAGGCATCTGGCTTGCCTTTGACCCTGCAGGGCTCCTTAAAGGTGGAGACGGGGTAATTCTCCCCCTGCCGGCTATCTGTTTCGGGCTCATGATGTGCGTCACGGACTGGGCGTTTACCCTTGGAGGGGTTGCCAGAGATGTGGAAGGAGACAGACTGAAGGGCGCTCCTACGATGCCAGTGACTTTTGGAATTCAATTTACTGCCAGATTCGTCACCTTCTGGTGGATTGTCGGGGTTATTGCTTCGGTAATCATAGGCTGGTCTGCCCATCTTGGGCCCGTATACTTTGCAGGAGCCCTTGCCTCAGGGCTCTGGATGCTTGTCCAGTGTTTTGGTTTTATCAAACACCCTACTCCGGAGAGAGGCGGCGCTCTCTTCCTTAACGGATCAAATTACAGGGCGATCATGTTCGGGTCAATGATCCTTGACGTGGCGCTGTGCATCTATGCAGGAGCTTACACTTCCATTCTCTGGTGAAAAAAGGTAGAGAAGGTAGAAAAAATGGATGCGGATATTATTGTAATTGGGGCATCCCCTGCAGGGCTGATGGCTGCAAGGAATGCCTGTGAAAAAGGCTCGTCAGTCCTTTTGCTGGAAAAAAAAGAAGAAATTGGAAGTCCTCCCCATCCTGCAAATTCTTTTTTTAAGGGCATGCTGGATAAATGCGGAGAGGCAGCAGACCCATCCTATGTGGTGCATTATCTCAAAGGCATGCAGATCATTTCTCCGTCGGGAAGGATAGTTGAGGTTGAGACGCCCGGATATGCCATTGACAAGTCAAGGTTCGACCGGTTTTATGCGGAAAAAGTAATGAAAACCGGTGTAGACATTCGAAATGGAATTGAAGCTCGTAATATTCACCGGGAAGGGGAGAAATTTTCTGTAAGCACATCAGCCGGAGTTTTCAAATCCAAACTCGTTATCATCTCCGATGGTATAAACTCAAAAATGGCATCCCTCCTCGGGCTGAAAACAATGAAACACCCGGAAGATATTGCCTGGGGAATGGAGCTGGAAGTTAGAGCTCCAGCCCTTGGGAAGCCGAAAATGTTTGAATATTACATTGGGAACCATGCCCCTGGCTGGAAGACCACATACTCCCCGCGAGGAGGCGACAATGCCGCAATCGGCGTTTACGTGCGTAGGTGCGGAAGGGATGCAACACCCTACCTGAATGCATGGGTTGAAAGGTTCAAAAAGCTTAAAGGGCTCAAAGAGTTTGAAGTCGTAAAAAGGCTTTCCGGCGGAGACCCTATAGTAACACTCCCAAATGAGTATATAACCGATGGAATTATGGTTGTTGGCGGGGCAGCCGGTCAGTCCGGAATAGGCTATGCAATGAGAGCAGGCCAGATTTGCGGAGACGTAGCTGCAAATGGTATAAGAAAGGGAGACGTCTCAAAAAACGTTCTCTCAGAGTACCGGAAGACCTGGGAAAAGGAATTCAAGGCAGAGCACTACCTGGGACGTATAGGACTTGAGACCCTCAGGAAGATGACGGACAGGGAAATTGACGAGATGGCAGCAGTTTTTGAGAGGGAAGATCTCTCATTCGTTCATGGAAGTTCAATTGAGCAGGCAATGCAGGTCTTTGCATTCATTCTGAAGAAAAAACCCTCTGCAATTCTAAAGTACAGGGCACTTCTCAGGAACAAATGAGCCCGACATTAAAAGAGCAAGTGAACAAATAACAGGCGGGAAAAACCATCGGTGCAGGAAAAAGCATGCAGTACGATTTTTATAAAAGCCCTCTTCTCAGAGTTTATACCGAAATAGAAGGCGAATACATGAGAATGAAAACCAGCGGGGCTGCGTCTATTATCATGAGAAAAAACCTTGAGAAAAGCCTTTCTATTTTTGAAGGAGAGAAACCTGCAAAATTAGAAGTAGATAGGCTAATCTGTTCGACCTGGATGCCTCCGGTCCCGAGCCCGGCTTTCGACCGCCTGGTTAAAAGCCAGCTTTCCTCGATTCTGGGAAAAATGATTCCGGACCAGGTTACAATCTCCATTACTGAAGAGTGCCCGAACAACTGCATTCACTGTGCTCTCCCTGACACAAAAAACAAGGTGAGGCTTACACTGGAAACCGTTAAATCTGCAATTGATCAGGTACTTGAAATGGGCACAACCTTCATAATATTCGACGGAGGCGAGCCCCTGACATATCCTGGATTAGAAGACCTGATAAATTATGTGGACTCCGGAAAAGCCATTAGCGGAATGTTTACCTCTGGAGTCGGGCTGACCGAAGAGCGAGCCAGCCGCCTGAAAGAAGCAGGCCTTTATTCCCTGACTGTTAGTTTTGATAGCGCATACGAGGATAAGCACGATTATGTAAGAGGCAGGAAAGGGGTTTTCAAGTGTGCAGTTGAAGCGGTCAAGAATGGGCTTAGAGCAGGGCTGCTTGTAAATATATATGTGGTGCTTTCCAGGGACAACGTAAACGAGCTTGAAGAATTATACAGTCTCGCAGCAAAACTTGGCGTTCATGAGCTCTCCTTCTACGAAATAGTTCCCACCGGCAGGTGGATGGATCATGCTTCCGAAATCATGACCTCAAAAGACTTGAGAAAATTTGACAATTTTGTATCCGGAGTAAGGGAAAAAGAGGGTCCCAGAGTTTTTGCAATTCCGCAGGTCATGAGGACAACTGGCTGTATGGCAGGCAGGAAGTGGCTGCATATCACCCCGGAAGGGAACATTCTCCCCTGCGCCTGCATCCCTATTCCCTATGGAAATATACATCAAGACAAAGTAAGGGATGTCTGGAAAAAAATTAGAGAAGATCCTGCATACAATGCAAAGTATTGCCTCATGAGAAATCCGGAGTTCAGGGAGAAGTACCTGAAAATTTTAGAGTGAAAAAAGGACGCAGGTAGAATTACCTGCAACCGAAATTAAAGCGCTTAGGCAGCGCAAATTTTGTTTTGTGAGACGAATTAGACTAAACCAGATCTCTGAAGAGTCATCAGGTCTTCGGTAGTAAGTTTTGCACCGCCCTTGAACTTTTCGAAGATGGACTTTGCATCCTTCTGGAGTTCGGACTTGACGACGCGGGACTTTCCATCTTTGTCTTTCTTCTTGAGCTTGAAAATTTCTTTGTCAATATCTCTTATTTCTTTTTGAGCATTGATGAAAATCTTGTGCTGTTCGTCTGCCGCTTCCTGAGCTTTTACGAAGTCCCTGTGGGCGACGTCAGATTCTGCCCTTGTTCTGTCAGCTTCCTTGAAAGCGATAATCATTTTCTCATGATGTTCCTGGGCCTGTCTGGCATAATCTGCCATCTGGTTATGGAATTCGGAAGCTTCATCCCTGATCTTCTGAGCATCGTCCAGGATATTCTTTAATTCCAGGTTGCCCTCGAGCTGGACTTTTTTGGCCTGATACTGCTTTTGAAGCTGAGTAATTTTGCCAACGAGCTCCCTTTCCTTGGTTGTGCTCAGGACTTCGGTTTGCTGTGTGAATTCAAGACGGTCGATATCCTTTCTCAGGGCTTTGATGGATGGTCCGCCCAGGTTATTTTGCTTCCTGATGGAATCGGCCTTTGAAAATAATTCATTTGCTTGGGCGTTGGTATCATCGCGTTTATTCTTGTACTCACTGACCTTCTCATTTACTTCGTCCCTGAGTACTTTTAATTCCTGAGCTTCGTTGATAAGGTCTTTTGTCTTCTTGTTCAGTTCATTACGCTTTGCGGCGAGAGCGCTGGCTTCTGTATTTAAAACGTTTCTTTTTTCCTTGGATTCTTCAGAAATGTCTTTCAGATCTGATCTTTTTTTCTGCAATTCTTTTAGCATCTCCTATTGTACCTCCCGATCCAGCAAAAAAGCTGGCATTTTAGTAATTCTACTGTTCGATGTCGACATGCTGTGCCTGATTACAATACTGATAAGTAAGAGATTCAAGAACGGGGATAATGGATTTGAGATCTTTTTTTGTTATGACCACATCCGCATACTCCCTCAGGATGGGCTTGGGATTGAAAGCTATGGCAAAACCTGCCTTTTCAAAGACACAGGCATCATTTGCACCATCTCCGAACTACACACCGCTCGGGCCGTACCTACCATTTCAGCCGAAATGGAAAATCCTCTGGAAACGAGTGCAGTCTTATAGTCTCTATTTTTAATGTTAAGGATAAGTTCTGCTGCTCCCTGCATAAGATTAATTTGATTCACTGCATCAAGGGCAGTTTCAAGGGGAAGTCCCTCAAGAAGGTTTACCCTTTCTGCAAGCGCTTGCCCGAAATCAAGGTCTCCACACATCGCTCTCTTCGTAATCTCCTCTACTTTGCTTACAACACCTGCAGCCCTGGCGAGCTCATCGATGGTCTCAGCATCTATAAGAGTACTATCCATATCAAAAACAATCATTTTGTTTTCAGTAGAGTCGTGCGTAGGACAGTTCACTCAATCAAAACCTAGACCTGTATAGTTATAGATATAACGGGACCGTCTCCCGGGGAAAGTGCATGTTGCCCGAGGTACCTTTTTCATGGTACATCCGCAGCCTGATATAACATATTTGCCCTGACATTAAAAGCCCACCAAAGGATAACTTTTTCAAACATAATACGGGTTCTGCAAAACAGACCACAAAACAACAGCATCGATGTCAACGTTTTTGATTGAAATAAATCACATTCCTTTTAAGCTTTTCGGAGGAGCGATTAAACGTACTTAATAAAAATTATCGATCGAAAATATATTTATGAAATATCTGTGATATGTGAGTGGTATTGCCAAAAGGATTAATAAACCCTTCAAGAATTCCATTATTGAATAAAATGGTCAACGCAGGATTTTGAAAAAAATGGTCAACGTAGGCTTTATAAAAATGGGCAATCTGGGAATGAGCCAGGTTATTGATCTTATCCAGGATGAGATTGCAGCGCGAGAGGGAATTACTGTAAGGGTATTCGGAACAGGTGCTAAGATGGGTCCCGCCGAGGCTGCAGCAACTGAAAGTTTCAAGCAGTGGAAACCAGACTTTGTAGTGATTATTAGCCCTAACGCAGCAGCTCCTGGTCCCGCTGCAGCCCGCGAAGTCTGGAGGGACTTCCCCTGCATCGTGGTCTCAGACGGCCCAACAAAGAAGGAAGCCAGAGAAACTCTTGAGCAGGAAGGCTTCGGATATATTATCCTCCCGGTAGATCCTCTCATCGGAGCAAAGAGAGAGTTTTTGGACCCGGTGGAGATGGCGGATTTCAATTCCGATGCAATGAAAGTGCTTGCTATTTGCGGTGTTGTAAGACTAATCCATGAAGAACTGGACAAATTAACCGAGCATGTTGCTTCCGGAAAGTCAGGAAAGGGACTTGAGCTTCCTCATATCTTTGCAAAACCTGAAAAGTGTGTTGAGTATGCAGCCTTTTCAAATCCCTATGCAAAGGCAAAGGCTCTTGCTGCTCTTCATATGGCTGAAAGGGTGGCACAGGTTAACTTCCCTGCCTGTTTTATGCTAAAAGATGTTGAGCAGATATGCCTGACAGCGGCAGCCGGACACGAGATCATGAGAGCAGCTGCCGAGCTTGCAATTCAGGCTAGGGAAATTGAAAAATCCAATGATACAGTCTTCAGGCAGCCCCACGCAAAGAATGGCACTCTGCTGAGAAAGACCAGATTATATGAAAAACCGGAATAAACATCGGAAAATCATTTAAGATTTTGAAATCGAAGCCTCGGTCTTCAATTCGTTCCCTGAAACAATTGCTCATTATTTAATAGATGTTATTTTTTTTGCACTTTCCACTTCTTCAAGTACGAAAACATATTCCTGAAAAACTGCAGGAAGGTCAATAGTAGTCAGCAGGTCTACGATTCCAAGAGCTACAATGACGTTTCCGTCCTTTGAGCAGATGGGTGCAACAACTACATGTTTTCCTTTATACGTACCTTCCGTGGGAACTTCATGGATAACTTTGTTAGTCTTCAATACCTTTTCCAGCACAGGCCCTGTGTAGTCCCTGTCAAGGATTGCCCCTTTTTCAAGGCGAAGCCCTTTTCTTTTGAGGCTTCGAATGGTTGTAGGCAGCCCAATAAGCAAATGTACTGCAATTGCAATTGATTCAAGATCTTCAGGCCCTGAGTCTTCTGATATAGATAGGGAAATATTTTCACCCCCTTAATTACTGGTGACCTACATGAACAAAAAGAGGAATCTCA
>Ga0209748_1002005_pt1 | contig 9971 bp, 8 predicted proteins | sample BarGraIncu00421A_FD_185490 | JGI IMG/M metagenome (GOLD analysis project Ga0209748, IMG submission 185490) | Arctic peat soil microbial communities from Barrow, Alaska - Barrow Graham LP Incubations 004-21A (SPAdes) (version 2) | ecosystem: Environmental > Terrestrial > Soil > Wetlands > Peat... | reverse complement strand
GTTAAAAGAGTGGTCACCCGTTTCAATGTGTCCTTGTCATTTTTTGTATCAACCAGAATAACGAATCTGTCATCTGTAATTCGCTCATCGACAGGTTGGAACCTGATATCCGGTTTTAATTTTGATTTTATCAGCAGCGCCGCAACCATTGACAACCCTGCAAAAAGGACAGTCATTTCGAAAGTTATGGGAATAAATGTAGGTACTGAAAAGAAAGGTTTTCCACCAATAATCAGTGGGTAGCTTACAGTAAAAACCCATGCCTGAAAACCAAAAGCGAGTATTGCCCCAAGGGCTCCAAAGATAAAACCGCCCACCGGGATCCCCGATCTTCTGATCGAAAGAGCTTCATCAAGACCGTGAACCGGGAAAGGAGAGAGAACATCAGTTATGATTTCCTTATCACGAAGAACTCTTACAGCTTCGAGCAATGGAACCTCATCATCAAAAGATATCAATATGTTATTCTGTTTACTCATGACTTAAATCTTTTTTATTTTGATGATGACCGCCGGTTTTCAGGATAGATTTAACTTCAAAAATTGAAATAACAGGGAATATTCGTATAAAGAGAAGAAAAGCAGTAAAGAAAATCCCTAATGTCCCGATTAATAACCCAAACTCAACGATGGTAGGTTTATACATTGTCCAGCTTGATGTAAGGTAATCGCGGTGAAGTGAGGTTACAATAATCACAAAGCGTTCAAACCACATTCCGATATTTATTACAATTGATAGAAAGAAAGTGAATACCAGGCTTTTCCTCAGCTTCTTAATCCATAGTAATTGTGAGGAAACAACATTACAGCCAATCATTATCATATAGGCCCACCAGTATGGTCCCGTTGCCCGATTCATATAAGCGTAGTGTTCGTATTCGACTCCTGAATACCACGACATAAACATCTCTGTCATGTATGCAAGAGCAACAATAGAACCCGTAGCAATTAATATTTTATTCATATTCTCCACATGACTTGCAGTGATGAAATCTTCAAGTCCCATGGCTTTCCGGGTTATTATCAACAGGGTTTGTACCATGGCAAACCCCGAGAATATTGCCCCCGCAACAAAATATGGAGGAAAGATAGTTGTATGCCATCCAGGAACTATTGAGGAGGCGAAGTCCATGCTTACTATGCTGTGTACTGACAGAACGAGAGGAGTAGCAATAGCTGCAAGCATAATTGAAGTAATCTCATGTCTGTGCCAGTCTCTTGCGGATCCTTTCCATCCGAAACTAAGGAAATTATAAATGTTCTTTTTTAGCCCTTTTTTGATTTTGTCGCGTAAAGTACCTATATCCGGAATCAGTCCTACATACCAGAATACGAGTGATATGGTAAAGTAGGTAGATATTGCGAATACGTCCCATACTAATGGAGAATTAAAGTTTACCCAAAGGCCTCTTGTGTTAGGGTAAGGGAATATGAAAAATGTAAGAAGCGGACGTCCAAGGTGAATAAGCGGAAAGAGGGCAGCGCAGATAACGGCAAATATGGTCATCGCCTCTGCCGAACGGTTGATACTGTTTCTCCATTTCTGACGGAATAGCAGAAGTATTGCAGAGATGAAGGTACCTGCATGACCAATTCCGATCCACCATACAAATGTGGTTATTTCGAATGCCCAGCCCACTGTTCTGTTTTCTCCCCATGTGCCTATCCCCTGCCAGACCGTCCAGAAAATCATAATAATTCCAAACAGCATGGCCAGTCCGGCAATGGTCATCCCCAAATACCAGATTTTGCCGGCTTTATTCATCATCGGGTTAAGAATATCGCTTGTTATGCTCCGGTAAGTCTTGCTACCATCAATTAAAGGGGTCCGTAGTGGAGATTGAAGCATTTTAAAAAGTATTGATATTTATACAATTTTGTTTCTTATTTTGGTAAGGTAATTGACTGAAGGCATTGTAAACAACTCCTCAAGCAGATTATACCTTCGTCCACTTTTTATCAATCTGTTCAATTCACTTTTCTGGTCATTCATGTCTCCAAATACAATAGCATTTGCCGGACAACTCTGGGAACATGCAGTCTGGATCTCATTTTCATGCAGAGCCCGGTTCTCGTATTTTGCTTTCAGTTTTGCTGCCTGTATTCTTTGGACACAGAATGAGCATTTTTCAATAACTCCCTGGGCACGGATAGTTACATCGGGGTTGAGAACCATTCGTCTTAGATTGCCGGTCATCCCTTCCTTGTCTCTCAGATTGCCTTTGAGTGTACCTGCAGCACTGTAATTGAACCAGTTAAATCTTCTGACTTTATATGGGCAGTTATTATTACAGTAACGGGTTCCGAAGCAACGATTGTATATCATCTGGTTGAGGCCTTCAGAACTGTGATTTGTTGCTGCAACCGGACAAACATTTTCACATGGTGCATTCTGGCAGTGCTGGCATAACACAGGTTGAAATACCACTTCAGGATTATCTTCCTCCCCTGTAAAATATCTGTCTATCCTCAACCAGTGCATTTCGTGAACCCTGTGCACTTCTTCTTTTCCAACTATGGGGACATTATTTTCTGCCTGACATGCTATCACGCAGTTTCCACAACCTGTGCATCTGCTGAGGTCAATTGCCATTCCCCAGTGATGATGGGGGTACGACCTTTCCTTATACAGACTTTTATTATGTTCCAGGTTATATGCATGAAGATCATTTCCTGCAGCTGCATTTTTTCTGAACTCATCTAAGCTTGCTTCACGGACGAAAGCTCTCCCTTCCATACTATGATGGGTCTGGGTCTGTGCAAAAGTGGAAATCTTCCCGGTTTTGGCAATGCGAACCGGGATCCCGGAACAGGTTATATTCCCTCCTTCTAAGGTTAACAATGTCCATACATCTGTACCAACTCCATCACCCACTTTACCACATTTAGAACGACCATAGCCAAGTGCAATTCCAACTGTCGCGGGAGCTTGTCCGGGTTGAATATGCACCGGCACTTCAACATTCCCCAGCTTTATTACATCATTGTCATTCAGATTGAATTCTTTGGCAAGCGAAGGAGAGACTGAAGCGTAGTTATCCCAGCATATTCTTGTTACCGGATCAGGTAATTCCTGAAGCCAGGGATTATTGGCCTGTCTTCCCTCACCGAGAGCAATAGTTTCATAAAGGATAATCTCGGTGCTATTTTCACCTGCGTCGTTCTCAGTTGTTATATTATACTGATTAAATGTCTTTGTACCTGCCCTGCCTTCTTTTTCTTCCGGCTCAACAACCGAAGAGGAAGGTTCGAAAATTCCCTTCTGTAAAACGTGATCAAAAAATGCGATGGGATCTGTAAATTCCCGTTGCCGCGACATCATTCGCTCAACCCATAATGCCTTGATAAAATCATAATAACTAACCGTTAAACCTGACCATTTCAACAGAGTATCAGCCATCTGGCGCGTATCGAAAATTCCGTTGATCGCAGGTTGCATAAGACTGAAATGATTGCTCTTCGCTTCAGCATCATTCCAGCTTTCGAGGTAATGATTATCAGGGCAGATGTATTGTATAAGGTTGGTTGTTTCATCAGGTGACCCGGTGAGGGATATTGTAAGATCTACTTTCTTGAGGCCTTCCTTAAATGCATCTCTCTTGTACCAGGTATATGCCGGATTTGTATTCCACACCAGGAGGGCTTTCACTTCCCCTTTCTGCATCTTCCCCGTAAGCATCTCCATATTACTGTCGAGTGCCATGTGGGTCCTTAGAAATGATTTGAAAAGAATTGTCTTTCCTATATTTCCCAGCAACCAGTTAATCTCATTTGTCAGAAGTTGAACCCGTTTTACATTTGTACCGGAAATGACGAGGGATTTACCTTTCGATGATAAAAGTTTTTCTGATATTTCAGTTACATCAAATGGCGCTGCTGGGACCTCGATAATTCTATTTTCTATAGCTTTGCAAATCTCCTTATAGATATTCAACAATATTACATACTCCTGAGAAGGTTTAATTTGAATTCTCTTATCGGCATTACTTCCTGTGAGGCTTAAACAGGATTCGATCTGAATAAGCCAGTTCATTTCATTCTCAGGAATTCTTCTTGAACTGAATTGTTTGGTATACTCAATAGGTGATAGCCAGGTTCCGAGAAAGTCAGCACCCACACTAACTATCAGATCGGCTTTGTCAAAACGGAAATCGGGGATAACCTGTTTTCCGAAGCTGATCTTATTAGCTTCGAGCATAGCTGAATATGAGATAGCATCATATTGAACCCATTCAGAGCCTTTGAATTTTTGAAGAAATCCTGAAATTACAGCTTCCGTGGAAGGACTGAAAATAGTTGGTGTCAGAAGTACGATGGTTCCCTTTTCTTCAACTATTTTCTCAAGGTGATTGATGATTTCATTGTCGATTGACCCCCATCCCGCTGACATACCCTCCTTCAGAGGCCCATGGAATCTTCCTCCGTCATAAAGGTCGAGCACCGACGCCTGAACTCTTGCATTTGTCCCTCCTCTTGTAATTCCCGACTCAGGGTTTCCTTCTATTTTTATTGGACGTCCATCACGTGTTTTCACAATTATGCTGCAATAATCACTACCGTTAATATAGCTGGAGGCATAGTAGAGCGCTTCTCCCGGAGTTAACTCGACCGGTGCAGTAACATAAGGTATTGCTTTACTGATTTTTGACTGGCAGGATGAAAGAGCAGACACTGCAAAACTGAATCCACATAATTTAAGAAAGTCTCTTCTCGATGCCGAAAGATAGATTCCCTTGTCGCTAAAAAGCTCAATAACAGGATTTTCTTCAGATGTTATTTCGACCTCATCTGGATTTTCCCTGCTTCTTTTTGACTCAATGTCTTTCCAATATTTCTTCATTCCTGAGGAATTATGCTGATATTTATTAATAATGACATTTCCCGCAATCCCTTCCACCAATACCTGTAACTCTTACACTATCAATCTTCCCGGCCATTAAAGAATCGTAAAGGTCAGGGTAGTAGGTTTTGTAATATTCATTAGACATATTTACTTTTCTTGTTTTATGACAATCGATGCACCATCCCATCGAGAGATCAGTTACCTGGTAAAGTCTATTCATTTCTTTTACATCTCCATGACAGGCATCGCATGTTATTCCTCCTGCACTTACATGTTGCTCATGACTGAAAAACACAAAATCAGGAAGTTTGTAGATCCTTACCCATTCAACAGGCTTATTTTCATCCAGTGCCTTAATAATTTTTGCGATCTCTGTAGCTCCTGATCGTGTTCCGTTACGCACCAGAAAGTGACAATTATAACATATACTGCCGGAGGGAATTCCTGCATCTTTGCTGGTTCTTGCAGTATAATGGCAATAATTGCAATCTGTCTTGTTCTGGCCCGCGTGAACTGCATGAGAAAATTTTATTGGCTGGGCAGGTGCATAGCCTTTTGCACGTCCGAATGCAATTGCATTTACAGCAAGAATCCAGGTAATAAAAATACCCGTAACTGTTAGTATTGCCCAGTTGATACGCTTGTCTTTATATATTTTTTTAATTATTATATCAACGGATGACACAAGGAAAAACGCAAAAGCAATGATCAGTAATAAAAGATTAGTTATGGCAGGTTTGTTTTGTTTAAGTCCTATACTTACAAATTTATTCATGTAAGCTTTCATCAATACGACATCCTGAGCAGTTAACTGAAATCCCTTATGGACAATCTTCATTTTAGGACCAAGAGGTTTTAGTAATATCCTCCCTAAATCACGGGCATTCTTGTTAAGGTATTTTTGTGAAATCTCGAGTGCATCAGGATTCCAGTTCAGAGTATCAGATACATGGGTGTTATGACAAGCTTCGCAGTTTACTGATTTATCACCAAGGTAGACAAGGCCAAAGAAGAGCCTTTCTCCCCGGATAAGTTCTTCAGAACTGAAATTTGTCTGTTTATAGATAACAGAATCAGGTGCCGTTCGATTTAAGGTGTCTCCTGGCAGTAATTTAGTCGAGTCTTTTCTCTGAATTTTAGATGTATCAATTACCTGGACTTTGGAAGTATCCTTTCCCTTGATTGAGGCAGTATCTTTACTCCCTGCTTTTGCAGAATCTTTTAGCTGAACTTTAGCCGTGTCTTTGACCTGCAATGAGTTGGAGAATGCCGGAGCAATAAGAAATGTAGCAAAAATAAGGGGGAGTAAGTATCTAATTCTTTCTGCCTGAGAATTCTTCCTCATGGTAATAAAATATAGAATATTTAGTGCTTGTCAACCAAAAAACAATTTCTCTACACAAAATCCATTAAAATCAAAAATATAAAAATGGTTGAAATATCTTAAGTTCGTTGTTATTTTCTTGCTCCTACTCATATAATCAAATAATCAGATAAAGATAATTAAACACTTCAATCTTTTATATCATTCTTCCTCAATTTTTGCATGAAATAAAACACAATCGGATGGGATTATATATACTGGTTGAACCCATGACAATAAATAACCGATTATAGTACGATTTTTAGATTTCGTCTTTATATCTTTGCAAAGTAATTACAATTTGTTTTGGCAATTTTCGTTTACAGTTTAGAATTAACCAGTTAATCTATGAAAAAGATCTTTTCAGTAGTTCTTATACTTGCTCTTACTCCAGGGTTTTTTACCGGATGCAAAAAAGATAAAGGGGTAGCACCGACTTTGCCTCCTGCTGAATCAATGACAATAGATTTCTCAAATTTCACTTCCGGTACCAAAGGAGTTAACCCAAGTAACTGGGAATATGCTGCAGTTGTTGCAGGGGTATGGAATGTGATCATAAGTACGACCCTCGCTGTTCCTGTCGCCGCCTATAAGATTGCACTCGTGCAAACTCCGGTAAATATTGCCGCCAAAACATGGCAATGGAGCTATAATGTGCCAATAGCTACTGTTACTTATAAAGCGAGGCTTACAGGACTGATAAGGACGGGTGATATTCAATGGAAAATGTATGTTTCACGCGATGGAACCGGAGGATTTGCCGAGTTTCTGTGGTTTGAAGGTACCTCCAAACTTGACGGAACCGGCGGACAATGGATACTTTATCAAAGTGCTGTGGCTACCGATGCTCTGCTTCAGATTGACTGGACAAAGACGGCTACAGCTATCGGAAGTGTACAATATACTTATGTTAAAAACGATCCATTTAAAAACAGTTTTATAACGTATGGTCTTACAACTAATGCTCTAAATGCCTATTATACAGTTCATTATTACGATTATGGCATGACAAAATTTTCAGATGTCAATATAGAATGGAATACTTCTACCCACAATGGCAGAGTTAAGAGTTCAAATTACCTGTTAGGGGACTGGTATTGCTGGGATGCAGGGAAGGTTGATGTGACATGTCCGTAAACAATTAGATTATAATTAATAATATAAGATCCCGGCAACTTCCGGGATTTTTTATTCACTATTTTTACTATTTTGCACCCCTAATTTTAATGTAGATAATATGTCATTGGGAAAAAAGTCTGTTTTATTTATAGTGTTTATCCTGGTCATCGATCAGGTTTTGAAAATCTGGATTAAAACCCATATGGAGATAGGTCAGGAAATTCATCTTTTTGGTAACTGGGGTATCCTGCATTTCATTGAGAACAACGGAATGGCATTCGGTATGGAAATGGGAGGGAAACCGGGAAAACTGGTATTAAGTATCTTCAGAGTTGTAGCTATTTTTGGCATTGGCTGGTTTCTTGCATCGCTGATTAAACGAAAAGCAAACCTTGGACTTATTCTTGCCGTGAGTGCAATAATGGCAGGAGCGATTGGAAATATTATCGACAGTGCATTCTACGGGATGATCTTCAGTGAAAGTTATAACCAGATTTCTGTTCTTTTCCCTCACGCTGGGGGCTACTCATCCTTCCTTCATGGAAAAGTTGTGGATATGTTCTATTTCCCGATAATTAATACCCATTGGCCGCACTGGTCGCCTTTCAGACCCGATGAACCACTGGTATTTTTCAGACCTGTTTTTAATATCGCCGATTCATCAATAACCTGCGGAGTTATATCAATAGTATTATTTCAAAAGAGAATGTTCAGGAACCTCTCCTGAATAGGTTGAGACAAAAACGAAGAAGGCTATTGATCCTGGCAACAACCACTAACACAGTTTAAAATTGTTTTCAGATTTTCGTGTTTCAGAAAATACCATGTGTTTTTACCTTCTCTTTTTGAGGCCAAAACGCCTCTGTCCTTTAGTATGCCCAGATGATGGGAAGCAGTCGCCTGTTCTATTCCAAGTTGTTTGTGGATTTCTGTTACCGTTCTCTTCTTTCCGTCCTCAAGATATCCTACAATTTTTAAACGAACCGGATGTGCAATAGCTTTAAGCATTCCTGCAGCTCTTTCAAGACTTTCCGGATTAAGTTCTTTAAATTCCATTGTTTAAATTTTTATCCTGCAAATATATATAAATATATGGATATGATAGATGTTCCCCTCTTAGAGCCAGGGAATAAGTGTGAATCATATAACAATTCACCAAATGATTATCTTGAGCTATTGATTTTATTATATTTGACTGAAATTAATTTTTATGTCTGCTCTCACCGGAATAAAGAAACCTGTTGCAAATGAGATGACTGAATTTGAAGTCTACTTTGGCAGGACTATGCGCAGTGAGATTCCTCTGCTTAATATCATCCTGAATTATATTCTACGCCGTAAGGGCAAACAGATGAGGCCTTTGCTAGTCTTTCTTACTGCGAAATTAAATGGCGAAATAGTTGAATCCACATATATTGCCGCAACTTGTATTGAACTTCTTCATACTGCATCACTGGTGCATGACGATGTTGTTGATGATGCACATGAAAGACGTGGATCTCTTTCAATCAATGCCCTCTGGAATTCTAAAATAGCTGTTTTGCTAGGCGATTACCTTCTTTCAACTGGAATGCATATCTGTGTTGAAAAATCACGCTACGACATGCTCGAAATTATCTCCGAAGCAGTTAAATCGATGGCAGAAGGTGAACTTTTACAGCTTCAGAAAGCCAGAAAACTTAATATTAAAGAGGAAGATTACTATAAAATCATAATAAGCAAAACAGCAGCATTGCTTTCAGCATGTACTGCCACTGGAGCAAGATCTGTAACAGAGGATCCCGAAACAATACAGCTGATGAAGGATTTTGGAGAGAATATTGGAATCGCCTTCCAGATCCGCGATGATATTCTCGACTATGAAGGAACCGGACTGACCGGAAAAACAGTAGGAAATGATATAAAGGAGAAAAAGATTACTCTCCCATTGATACACGCACTTGAGCAATCTGTAAACTCTAAAAAAAGGCATATCCTCAACATCGTTAAAGGGAGGAAAAAGACACGATCGGAAATAGGTGAAGTGATAAGTTTTGTTATGGAATATGGAGGTTTAGATTATGCTGAACTTAAAATGAATCAGTACCGCGATAAAGCTCTGGCAATCCTGGACTCTTATCCTGATTCCGAAGTTAAAGAATCCCTCAGGGAATTTGTTCAATATACAACCTCAAGGAAAAAATAAGATCATTCTGCCTCAAGAGCTATCTGTGCGACTTTCCTGAGGTCCTTTACATAATACCTGGAACCAGCCCAGAACAAAAGAGCTCCTACCAGCAGCACAAAAGGAAGAACGGACAATGCAGTCTGTATATTTGTAAGATCATAAATCTTTCCCATAGCAACAGGAGCTGTTGAAGCACCAAGAAGGTTTTGAACAACCACAGCAATAGCATATGATGTAGCCCTCAAACCCGGATGAATAACATCCTGTGTTACTGAAGCAGCACCTGAAATAAAAGCTAGAACCAGAACACCAAAAATAAGGAAGGCAGCATACTGGACTGTCCCTTTGAGCAGAGCGAGAGCAACAAACAGAACAATAGCAGATAACAAAGTTGATATAGCCGGGAACATCAACCTGGCATTATCTTTTGATTTTCTCCACATATCAGTCAGGAAGCCTCCGAGTGGCGCTCCAATAAGT
>Ga0209748_1002004_pt1 | contig 9972 bp, 10 predicted proteins | sample BarGraIncu00421A_FD_185490 | JGI IMG/M metagenome (GOLD analysis project Ga0209748, IMG submission 185490) | Arctic peat soil microbial communities from Barrow, Alaska - Barrow Graham LP Incubations 004-21A (SPAdes) (version 2) | ecosystem: Environmental > Terrestrial > Soil > Wetlands > Peat... | reverse complement strand
TGAGTGCGTCACCGAAACCAATAGGGTTGGTGGCCATATCCAATCTGTTCAGCACTACTGATTTTTTTTTATCCCCGGCTTCAAAAGTGCCTGCATAAACAGTAACTTCGTTTAGTTCAACATCATTTTCAAAAATTGTAATCGAAAGTTCAGTAGTATTATTTTGAAGTTTAACCGGTTCTTCATGTGTTTTATATCCGATGCAACTTACTACCAGTATCTTGTTTCCCGTAAGATTGGTAGATAATAAAAATCTGCCCTGTTCGTCGGAATTTGTTCCTTCAATTGTTCCTTTAAAATAGATATTTGCCCCGATAACAAGCTGATTTTTATTGGTCCGAATATCTCCTTTAATGATTGTTTGACAAAGTAAACTGCTGACATGCAGAAGAAACAGGATTTCTAAAAACAAAATTTTTACCATAGGTTATTTTCTTTTTCAAAGCAAATTTTATCTATCTGCACTTTACTGCAAAATAAAAGTTGCCAGTCAGTAAAAAATCAGGGACGAAATGCATCTGGGACAGATGAATAAAAACTCTGACTATTTAAAAATTATCAGCGTTGTTGTTGGCATCCCCAAAATTCAAAATCCCGCAGATAATAGATCATGCGGGATTTGCGATTTAAAGAAGTGGTGCCACCAGGAATAGTACTGTGCTTAGAGGATTCTCCTTTTAATAGTGAAACTATCTTCAGGCTAAGATTTGATAATCTTCCGCGCAACTAGATATCCCGGGACTTTCAGAACACAAATATATAATCCGCATTGAACCGGGACCCCGTTATCTCCACAACCATCCCATGTTAATGATTGAAATCCGGGTGACTGAGTCTCATTTAAAAGGGTGCGGATTATTTGACCAGTAGCTGAGAAAATGCAGATTGAGATATGACTTTCTTTGGCTAGGTTATATGAGACAGTTGCAGAATATTTCATCGGATTTGGTGCCACTTTCAGATACAGCCCGGTTTGATCGCTGATTTTTTTAACTCCAAGTACACCAGACTCTCTTACTATTGCACTGTCCCTGTTTGTTATATGTATATTGTCAAACCATAACTGTTTCCCTGTTGTTCCGGAATATTCTGTTGAAATTTCAAATCTGTCTATTGCTCTCCAGTCGAATTTTCCTTCAGGATTATACCACGAGTCATTATCCCATGATCCGCTTTCATTAAAAGAAGTCAGGGGAATATTTATGTGAAAAAAGCAGGCAAATAACAGGTCTGTCAAACTTCCAACAAGTAACCGGTGAACTATTTCTTTTTTGCCTTTGAATATGCTATGGCTACCGCTTGTTTTTGAGCCTTTTTCATGGACTTTGGATGGCTGGTTCCTATTGTTCCTTTTTCCTTGTAACCGTGAAGTAACTCCTCAATGTTTGAGCTGATTACTTTCTTTGACTTTCCATTTTTTAGTGGCATCTTCTTAAAGTTTTAATATTTCTTCCTTCGTGTCGGGAAAACTCATTTCGGATAAAATAGTGCAAAGATATATGGAGAGAAACTCTATGAACCAAGCAATTGTTTTACTTTGGCTGATATCTCTTTTCCATCGGCTTTTCCTGCGAGTTCTTTTGTAGCAATACCCATAACTTTCCCCATATCAGCCGGTGATTTTGCACCAACAAGGGAAATGATTGTTTTAATAATATTCAATAGCTCCTCATCGCTTATTTTTGCTGGCAGATATTTCTCAAGAACCTCTGCTTCAATAATTTCTTTCTCACATAAATCCGGTCTGTTTTGCTCCTTGTAAATAGCTGCTGATTCCCTTCTTTGCTTAACTAACTTCTGAATGATTTTCAATTCATCTTCAGCACTCAGGACAGTATCCCCGCTTTTCTCGGTCCGGGCAAGGGTAAATGCAGTTTTTGCAGCCCTTATTGCCTCAAGGGCAACTTTATCCTTAGCCTTCATGGCATTTATAAGATCGCTGGCAATTTTCTCGGTAAGTGACATAATGAAAGTTTTAAATTATTCTATAAGAGTAAAGAATCATGATATAAAGATACAAGATTCATATCAGAAGTAAAAAATGTATATTTTTATACACCTGATACAAAAGGCCAGAAAGGATACAGAAAAATAAGAAAATGAACATTCCCGAAAAAATGCAAGCGGTTCATCTTGAAAAACAAGGTGAACCTTTAGTGGTCCGAACCGTCCCGGTTACGTGTCCGAAGCAAGGAGAGGTACTCGTGAAAATGGCTGCCGCTCCGGTTAATCCATCTGATCTTGCGCAGATAAAAAGTATATCCACTGAACAGGATTTAATATCCTTTATTCCTGGAATAGAGGGAAGCGGATCAGTTGTTGCAGCAGGTAAGGGTTTGTTACCCCGATTATGGCTGGGAAAAAGGGTTGCTTGCTCAGCAACCGGTCCGAAAAGCGGTACTTGGGCAGAATATATGGTAACATCAGCATCTTATTGTTTTCCCATCCCTAAAACTATTTCAGACGAGCAAGGTTCAATGTTACTGGTAAACCCGATGACCGCGGTTGCATTTTTTGATATGATTATCCATGATAGGCATAAGGCGATCGTAAATTCTGCAGCAGCAGGTGCTTTAGGAGGTATGGTCAGATTTCTTGCAAAAAAGTATAATATTTCAGCTATTAATGTAGTAAGAAATGAACAACAGGCAGAGATGTTACGGATTGAAGGTGCTAAATACGTTTTGAATAATACTGATGCTGAGTTCATTGATCAGTTAAGTTCATTATCAAATGAAATAAAGGCCACTCTTGCATTGGATCCAATTGGAGGCAGCTATACACAGGTACTGTTGGAAGCACTTCCTTACGGGGGAACTATTATTCTTTACGGCAATCTTTCCGGAAGTGACCAGGGGACTTATCTGAAACCTTTGGTCATGGATAATAAAAAGATTTATGGGTTTTATCTCGCAAACTGGATGAAAGACAACGGTTTCATTAAAACTATCCGTAATTTAAACAGGGTTAGAGAACTGCTTAAAAATGAAATTAAAATAACTATACAAAACAGGTTCCCTTTAGATAAAGCACAACTGGCAATAGATACATATCTGAATAACATGACCGGGGGAAAAGTACTTCTTATTCCAGACTCCAAAGTGGGCTTTGCGTCATCTTAACTGCTAAGCGAAGTTTTAAACTTTTCTTTCAAATAATTAACTCGGTTCCACATGAATTGTCACAGTCAGGTTCTCATAGACGCTGGTAAGCTCATTTTCTATCTTGTCACAGTATTTGTGTGCGTTTCCAACTGATTCATCTTCAGGAATCTGAATATGAATATCAATGAAACGGTAATTCCCGGCCACTCTTGTACGAAGATCATGATAACTGACTTCCAGCCGGTTTAATGTCTTCTCAAGTTCCTCAATCTCACTATCACTCCAGGCTGTATCGAGAAGAGGAGTGAAGGCTTTGCTGAGAAGATGATATGACTCCCTTATTATAAACAGGGCAACAAGTATTGCGACTACGGGATCTAACCAGTTAATGCCCGTAGCCATAATAAGACCAAGACCTACTGCAACTCCCAGCGAAGTGTAAACATCAGTTTTAAGATGCAGGGCATCAGCCTCCAGTGCCACTGAGTGTGTCGCACGGGCCACCTTATATAGTCTTCTGGAAACAATAGTATTAACAATTGCTGAGATGAGCATTACTATGGAGCCAAAACCTATGGATTCGAGTTCGATTTTCTCGCCAATGAGTTTTTTGACAGCTTCAATAATAATCCAGATTGCAGCAATAAAAATAAGCAGCGCTTCAATCACTCCCGAAATATTTTCAATCTTTCCGTGTCCGTAGGGATGTCTCGAGTCGGGAGGATTATCTGAAACCCTTACCGACAGGAAGGCAATAATAGCTGCAACCAGGTCCATTGAAGAATGGATTGCCTCAGATATTATACTTACCGACCCACTGATAAATCCAACAGCTAACTTCATTAAAATCAGCAAAGTGTTGGATATTATTGAAAGGCGGGCAATACTTACTTTAGCATTCATAATAATTTCGGATTTCGGATTTTCGATTTCGAATTTTTAATTTCGGATTTTATAATTTTTTCAATCCGCAATCTCAAATCCACAATCCGAAATCATATAGTTACCAATTCATACTCAATGTTCCCAAGCCCTATTTTCACACCATGCTCGAGACCGGCCTGCCAGAATGTATCCGGATATGTCATCTTGAATTTATCTTCACCGGTCATGTCGCCTTCTTTATGGTCATCGCAAATTATGCTCCCCGGCAGCGCCGGAGCTGATTTAACGAGATCGGCGCATGCCTGATCAAGAGCAACCGGATCAAACGATGCAGCTATTCCAAGGTCAGGGACCAGCGGATAATCATTGAAGCCCCAGCAATCACAATTGGGTGATACATTCATTATAAAATTAATATGGAAGGAAGGCTTATCCCTGACAACAGCTAATGAATATTCAGCAATCCTCTTACAGACTGTTTCAGATGAATTTTGCCATACAACTCTTGCAGAATCATACTGGCATACTGCAACACACTGTCCGCAGCCGACACATTTAACATAATCAATATGCGCTATCTTGTCTTTCCCGACTTCAATGGCATCGTGGGCGCAGTATTTCTCGCACACCCTGCATCCTGTACAGTTCTTTTCAAATATCTCAGGTGAAGAACCTGAATGGAGAAAAAGTTTTCCGCCTACTGATGCACAACCCATTCCCAGATTTTTAAGAGCTCCGCCAAATCCAGTCATGTCATGCCCTTTGAAATGGTTCATTGAAATAATTACATCTGAATCGGCTATCGCACTGCCGATTTTTGCTATGTCGCAGTACTCAAGGTTTAATTTAATTTCACTGTAATCAGTTCCTTTGATCCCATCTGCGATTATTACAGGACAGTTTGTTGTCAGAGGATTATATCCATTCTCAAAAGCTGCTTCAAGATGCATAGGTGCATTTGAACGCCTTCCAAAATAAAGGGTATTGCAATCGGTCAGAAACGGTATGGCCTCTTTTGCTTTTAAGAACTTAACTATCCGTGCAGCATAATTGGGCCTCAGATAGGCCAGGTTTCCGGGCTCTCCGAAATGCAATTTTATTGCTACTATTTTTCTCTGAAAATCAATTTTATCGATTCCAGCTTTAACAATAAGCGCTTCAAGCTTTTTTAAGAGATTTTGTGATGGGTTTGCCCTGAGGTTGGTGAAATAAACTTTTGATGAAGACATAAACTAAGTTTTTTTAAACTGACAATATCTTAGCTAATTCCACAAGGTCGTGGTTAACATCTTTATGAAGTTTCACGGCTCTGCGGAAAGGAACAAGAGTGATCTCGCCATTCATTATTCCAACCATAACACTCTTCTGGTCATCGATAAGGGCTTCAACGGCAGCATGTCCCAGACGGCTTGCATTAACCCTGTCAATTGCCGATGGAGATCCTCCACGCTGAAGATGTCCCAGTACGGAAACTCTGACATCATAATCTTTAAAATCATTTTTCACTTTTTCAGCCATAGCAAAAGCTCCTCCTTCCTGGTGGCCTTCAGCAACAATAATAATATTGCTTGATTTTTTGCGTGAATTGCCTGCCTGAATCATCGCTTTCAGGTCTTGATCGGCTCCTTTGATTTCGGGAATGATAATTGCCTCAGCGCCTGTAGCAATTCCGCTGTAAAGAGCGATGAATCCTGCTTCAGCACCCATCACTTCAACAAAAAACATCCTGTTATGAGCGCTGGCTGTATCTCTTATCTTGTCAACAGCTTCTACAACAGTATTAAGAGCAGTATCGTAACCAATAGTATAATCAGTACCATAAATATCATTATCTATTGTTCCGGGAATCCCGACAAAGGGGATATCAAACTCTTCATTGAATAATCTTGCGCCGGTAAATGATCCGTCTCCGCCAATTACCACAACTCCATCAATCTGGGCTTCTTTAAGATTATTATAAGCTTTAAGCCTGCCTTCCGGGGACTTGAACTCCTCGCATCTTGCTGTCTTAAGTATTGTTCCGCCTCTCTGTATAATGTCGCTTACACTTGATGACTGAAGAGGTGTGAAGTTTGCATCTATCATCCCCTGGTAACCCTGACGGATTCCGGTCACTTCCAGTCCATTATAAACTGCAGTCCGCACAACTCCACGAATAGCTGCATTCATACCGGGTGCGTCTCCTCCTGATGTCAGCACCCCGATTCTTTTAATTTTTCCCATAAATAATTATCGTAAAATAAGGCAACAAAGGTAATACATTTTTTTTTGCCTGACAAATGACGGAACTTTCCAGTAGTCACATATTTGAAATGATATCACGTATGTTTTCTATAAGCCATTTTGGCGTGGAAGTTGCTCCACAGATACCTACCGATTTTTTACCGGTGAACCATGAATTATCAAGTTCTTCATGAGTAGAAACAAAATGTGTATCGGGATTAACGTTTTTACAGACAGAATAAAGCATCTTACCATTAGAACTTTCACGTCCGCTGACAAACACAATGGTATCGTGTTTTTTTGCAAACGCTTTAAGATGTGGTTCACGGTTTGAAACCTGACCACAGATTGTTTTATTTATTATCAGGTTTTTTCCCGGATCCAAAATACCGTTTTCTTCCATCCTGGTAAGTAGAATGTCTGTAAGATTACTATATTCTTTAACGCTCATGGTTGTTTGAGCAAAAAGATATACGGGCCTTGAAATATCTATCTTCAGGAAATCATCTGGTCCGGAGACAAGAACACCTTCATTATTTATCTGTCCAAGTAATCCAATAACTTCAGCATGACCGGGTTTGCCAAAAATTACAACTTGTCCGTCACCCTCCTTTGTTCTGATCCATGTCTCCCTGATTTTAGATTGCAGCCTTTTTACTATTGGACATGTAGCCTCAATTATTGTTATATTGTTCTTTTCAGCAATTATATATGTTTCAGGCGGTTCCCCGTGAGCTCTGATAAGAACTTTGCAATTCTTCAGGTTACTGAAAACTTCGTGGTCTATTGATACCAGGCCAAGAGATGAAAGGCGATCTACTTCCTTGTCATTATGAACGATCGGACCAAGCGAAAAAACTTTTTCCCCATTTAAAAGAGCTTTTTCTGCTATTTCAACCGCATTTTGCACTCCAAAACAAAATCCAGACTGTTTATCAATTTCAACTAACATTTCTCTTCTTTTCAATGATCTTTTTTACCCATAACATCTGTTCATCAACTGTCATTCTGCTGTTATCGAGGATAACAGCGTCTTCTGCTCTTCTAAGTGGACTGATATCCCTGTTTTCATCAGCAATATCACGAGCTATTATGGTTCTCTTAATCTCTTCAAAATCAATGATTATACCCCTTTCTTTCAACTCATCGTGTCTTCTTTTAGCCCTGATATCGACTGCAGCTGTCATAAAGATTTTTATATCCGCATCCGGAAAAACAACTGTACCAATGTCCCTCCCATCCATTACAATTCCCTTTGAAACACCTATCTGCCTTTGCATTTCAACCATGCGGGCACGTACTTCCGGTATCTGACTTATTCTGCTTACATGAGCTGTCACTTCCATACTCCTTATCTCCTTTTCCACATTTTCGGAGTTTAGAAATGTTTCATATTCGTTTATATCAGAATTAAAAGCAAAATCAATATGAATATCTTTAAGTTCAGAGAGAATACCTGGTGTATTCAACCCGACATTACTTATATATTTTCTCCTCATGCAATAGAGTGTCACAGCACGGTACATAGCTCCGGTATCAATAAAAATATAGTTCAGCTCTTTTGCTATTAATCTGGCAAATGTGCTCTTTCCGCACGACGAATAACCGTCGATTGCTATAATTAGTCGTTTTTCCATATAAATTTACTCACCGGGTTGTCTGTAGAGCCCACCACCTTCCCCCTTCGGGGTGGTTGGTTCCATTCCTATAATAAGTTCACAAAGGTGATAAATAAACCATTATATAACAAGGATGTTTAATTCCGGTACTTTTTATAAATAAGATCTGGTCTCACAATTAGCGAGACATGGTTTGAAGATCCTGCAAGATGATAGGTTGCTCTTCCGAACTCAATATTCAGCAACGATGTATTTATTCCGAACCCCCAAGAGAATCCAACTGTTGAAACTTTTGAATCTACCTGCAACTCTCTTCGTCTCTGATAGTTATACCCTGCACTGAAATAAAAGTTCTTATGAGGGATCAACTCAGTCCCCAAAATGACATGTCTCATGATATTCTCCATAAAGCCAGATGACACCTTATTATTTCCTGCTGAAGCAGATTCATTGTATTGATAAGTAAGGTCGAATTTTTCAAGATGTCTCAACGTTAATGAGAAACGGAATGGAGCATGAGAGAGCCCTTGTGAAATGCCGGCCTGTATCTCAAAAGGCAATTTCTGATGTCGCTCACCCGCATAGGTAGTAACCTGATAACCCAGATTTTTAATTACTATACCTGCTGAAAAAAGGTCACTGCTATTATGCCATGATGCACCGAGATCAAAGGCGAATCCGAATGAGGTGTATTTTTCAAGATGCGATAATACCGGTTTAAAGTTCACACCTACTGAAAAAAGCGAATCAATTTCACGCGAGTATATCATTGAAAATGCATATTCAGCAGCGCTGAAGTCACCTGTTACTGTTCCGGAGGCATCTGTTTCAGTGAAAGAACCATAATTAAGGTATGTTAAACCTGCAGCAAAGTTTCCTGTTCCAGGATATGATCTTGCATACATGGCTAGCCCGTAATTAATACCGGCAAAATAATTGACATAATTTAATGCCAGGCTTTTATTCATGCCGGCATTAAGTAGAGCCGGATTATGATATGCAAGGTTAAGATTGTTCCCATGCAAGGAAACATTAGTACCTCCAAGTGACGAGACAAGTCCGGAATGAGTAAGGTTTAAAAATTCATAGATATTGTCACCTCCGGTTTGAGAATAGGAAGGTGATGCAATAGTAATAATAAATAGAAAATTCAGAACCTTTTTTTTCATAACTATTGATACACACCAAATATAGTATGATTTATCTAAACGGAGAGGCTATGTAAATTAGTATTAATGAACAGGATATAACCGTCTGAAGCGTATCAGGCAGTTTTACCTGTAAGTACCATCGCTTCGTCAGTGCTCTTCTTTATGCTATTCATCTGCGACATAAACAGACCGGCAATTACAATGGTCATCCCCGCAATGTTCTGAATAGTTAACCTTTCGCCAATTAGGATGAAAGAAAAGAGAGCTGTGAAAACAGGAATACAATTTGAAAAAACAGTTGCCTTTGCAATTCCCATATTTCTGACCGAGTAGGCAAATAGAATGAAAGCGCCACAAGAGCAAAAGACAGAAAGCTCAATTATAGGTTTAAACATATTAAAGGTGAAAGGAGTTGAGATAAAATGGTTAAAATCAAGAATTAAAAATAGAGGAAGAAACAGAGTCGCCCCAATAATGTTCTGAACATTTACGATATAAACCGGACTATATGTTCCAACCAGACGAGTAAGAGTCAGATTATAACCGACAGCTGAAAGAACTGCAAGTGTGAGAAGCCCCAATCCTTTAATATTGAAGGAAATACTTCCATCACTGTTAAGTATAAACACAAGAACCCCAATGAAAGACAAGATTATTCCAGCATAATTAATTGCCTTCAGCCGTTCCTTAAAAATCAACCAGGCGCCGATAATTGCAAAAACAGGTATGGTAGAAATCAGTACTGAACATACAGTTGCCGAAACATAGGTAAGTCCGAAACTCTCACCAAGAAAATAAAAGAAAGGCTCAAATAAAGCCAGCATCAGGAATAGTTTCCTGTCACCTTTTTTTATCTTCATATAATTCTTTGTGGCAACCAGGAAAATTGTAAGGAGAATAACGGAAAACAGAAGCCGTATAAAGATAATAGTTATCGGGTGGAATGTTTCATTTGCAACCTTGAACCAGATGAATGAAAAGGACCAGAAG
>Ga0209748_1002000_pt1 | contig 9980 bp, 4 predicted proteins | sample BarGraIncu00421A_FD_185490 | JGI IMG/M metagenome (GOLD analysis project Ga0209748, IMG submission 185490) | Arctic peat soil microbial communities from Barrow, Alaska - Barrow Graham LP Incubations 004-21A (SPAdes) (version 2) | ecosystem: Environmental > Terrestrial > Soil > Wetlands > Peat... | reverse complement strand
GGTAATGGATAAGTAACGGAACTCTCGCTTAACTTCGCTATAATCTGCTTTTTCAGCATGTAGCAATTTAAAGCGTTTTTGTGTTTATTACTCCAATCAATCAACATATTACATCGTTTATCCCGTTATTGCTTTTGAGATATATCCTTTTGCCACGACAATAACACTCACAAACGGTGTTCCAATTGAATCGGTAAGCAAAATGCTTGGACACTCCAAAATCTCAACCACCCAGATTTATGCAAAAGTAATTGAGAAAAAAGTAGGTGAGGATATGAGTAAGTTGAAAGAAAAATTGAGAATAAAATAAGCAATGTAAAATTTGCTTTCAACTCCGAATCATTAGGATACGCCGACCAGGAAACATTCCGCCTATGCTGATCGAAAAGGCAGAGTTTATAAAATCATAGCTTTGCCATACGCTTGAATGAGATACATTGTCCAGTTCACTGCCAGACCATTTATACCTGAATTACAACTATATATTCTAGCATTTACAAAAGCTCTTCCTAAAAACCAATCATGATTAATTGTCGACATTTACCAAGCTTGCCTAAAATATGATAGGAACTGTAAGGAGCAACATTAACATCATTCCAATTATAATGCCGAATATTTTCTAAGTTTGTGACCTAAACTTTGAAAATGCTCCCTGGTTCTGCAAATAGCTTTAATGCTGTATATACTGCTTATTACAGAAAGTCTTTTCTTTTTGTAAAATCATATGTGCATGATGAACTGGTTGCCGAAGACATTGTTTCAGAATCATTGATCAAACTATGGGAGCGAATGAAGTCCCAACCTGTTGAACATGTTAGCAGTTATCTTTTTTCCATTTTAAAAAACAGCGCTCTTGATCATCTGAAGCATGAAGCAGTGGAGCGAAAAGCATTCAAATCGCTGAACGAATATTTGACGCGAGAACACGAGATTCGTATTTCAGTGTTGCAGTCCTGCGATCCCAACGAAATCTTTTCGACGGAGATTCAACAAATCATTCAGTCAACACTAGTAAATCTGCCCGACAAAAGCCGGAAGATTTTTGAGATGAGTCGTTACCAAAATAAAACCAATAAAGAAATTGCCGAGGTTTTCAATATCTCCGTAAAAGGTGTTGACTACCATATTGCATTAACCATTAAAGCATTGAGAGTCTCGCTGAAGGACTATCTTCCTGTACTATTTTATTTTCTGGTTCGGTGAAAAGAGGCGAAAGAAAAAACTTCAGACTTTCTGAAAAAAACTTTCGTTTTCTACTAGTGATACAACTTATTAAATCGTCTTAATAACAGGAAGCAGAAACCAAACATGTTCTCACTTCCAAAACCAGGATAAACTTATGGACCAGGAATCACTTATTCGTTACATTGTTGGCGATGCTACTACCGAAGAAAAGAGCAGCATGGCAGAATGGCTGGATGCAGACCCGGAACATATGCGCGAGTTTCTCGCCTTTCGCAAATTGTATGATATTACACTTTGGCAGGAGGAAACTACTGATGTCCAGGTAACAATCTCATCAAAATCAATATCCAAAGTCAGAAAACTTGTGTTAGAAGCTTTAAAGGTGGCCGCCATATTTGCAATTACCTTTTTGGGTGTCCGCTACTTTCAGCCATCTTTGCCGGTTATTGCGCCGGTTATTGCGCCGGTTATTGCGCCGGTTGCGATGCAAACCATTCATGTTCCGGCAGGACAACGAGCGGAACTTACACTTACTGACGGAACGAAGGTATGGCTCAATGCAAAAACCACCTTCGTCTTCCCCAACCATTTTTCGGCCAATAGTCGAAATGTAACTCTTAATGGTGAAGGATATTTTGATGTCGCGAGTAATAAAAACCAACCATTTATCGTAAAGACTGAAAAGTACGATGTTAAAGTCTGGGGTACCCAATTTAATGTGATGGCTTATACCGGTAATCCTATTTTTGAGACTTCACTGCTTGAAGGATCAGTTGAATTGCTTAGTCCGGGAACAGATAAAGGATTACTGATTCATCCAAACGAACGAATATTTCTCAAAAACAACCTTTTAGTCAGGGCTTCAATCAGTAATTTTAATCATTTCCTGTGGAAAGAGGGGCTAATTAGTTTCGACAACGAATCATTTCCTGAGATGGCTGAAAAGCTGGAGCTTTATTTTGACCTGAAAATCAATTTGAAAAATGATCAGATTTTGAACAATCGATATACCGGGAAATTCAGGATGAAGGATGGCGTCGAGCATATTTTGAAAGTACTTCAACTCAGCAATAAATTCAGATTTAAGATTGATGAAAAGCTAAATCTGATTACTATCAAATAAAACAAACGAATGTCTAACTAACTCATTATTTGCCTATGTAATATGTCTTATTCATGAAAAAAAGCCGGAAAATGCGTCAACATTCTCCGGCCAGCGGTCAAAACCCGTCAATCTCCTTTAAAAATATTAAGTATTAACCAACAAACAACAAATGTATGAAATATTATTTGTCAGAGAAATTTTTTGACTCAACTAAAGAACTAATCCGCAAGATGAAAATTATATGTTTTCTGCTTTTTGTACTTGCATCGGGCGTGCTAGCTGCTCCAGCCAAATCTCAGGTTGCAAAAGTCTCGATCACACTCAAAAATGCAACCGTTGCTAATGTGATCGATGCAATAGAAAAACAATCAGACTATCTGTTTGTCTATAGCAAAGATGAAATTGATCTTACCAGAAGGGTTTCGGTTGATACCGAACAAGTAGCTGTTGCTGAAATATTATCCGAAGTGTTTGATAAAACAAATGTCGTTTATGCGATGGAAGGCACCAACATTATGCTTATGCCACGCAGTAGTGTTCAGCAGCAAGGAAAAAAAGTATCAGGTAAAGTCACCGATCAAACAGGTGCTTCCCTGCCAGGAGTTTCCGTTGTAGTAAAAGGAACGACTACGGGAGTAATTACTGACAATGACGGTAACTATTCACTTTCGAATATACCTCAGAATGCAGCTTTACAGTTTTCGTTTGTAGGGATGAAAATGCAGGAGATAACCATTGGAAACCAAACCACAGTGAATGTGGTGTTAGCTGATGAAACTATCGGGCTGGAAGAAGTTGTGGCAATCGGTTATGGAACCATAAAGCGTTCAAATGTTACAGCTGCTATTACTTCCATAGCTTCCAAGGATATAAAGGATATGCCAACATCAAATGCCGCAACGGCTTTGCAAGGCAAACTTCCTGGTGTGATTGTTCAGCAAACATCTGGTAATCCGGGCAGCACTCCTTCCATCAAAGTTCGTGGTTTTGGGTCGATCAGCGCGGGGACAAGCCCTTTAATTGTTGTTGACGGAAATATTGTATCATCTTCGGTTTTTGCGACATTAACAGCAAGCGAAATTGAGACAATTGATGTACTTAAAGATGCTTCATCCACTGCTATCTATGGTTCGCGTGGATCAAACGGCGTTATCATGGTAACAACAAAACGCGGCAAATCAGGTAAAACCTCACTTAACCTGGATGTGTACACCGGATTTCAGCAAGTCACAAAAAAAGTGAGTGTCCTTAATTCGCAACAATTCGCTGAATTTTCAAAAGAGGCGACCAACAATGCCTACGTTGAACGCGTTCCTGGCGCTAAAGCAACTGATCCGAACAGCATCCGTCCTCAACCTTCTGAAAGGATGCGTTATCCGCAGGGAGATTTATTTGATTGGTTCAATTTCGACGATGCAACGAAAATTGCCAGTATGCCATATCACGATTTTCAATCAGAAATATTCAGGAATGCACCCATCCGTAACTATCAGCTTACCACTTCAGGTGGCAATGATAAGATCCGCTTTCTCGTTTCAGGAGGGTATATGAAACAGGATGGTATTGTTCAAAAGTCAACACTTGATCGTTATTCGTTTCGCACCAATATCGATGTGAATGTCAATTCAAAATTTAAAATTGGATTGGATATTAATCCTTCGTATCGTATTCAACAAAATGTGAGCACGGATGGACATTGGGCCAGCAATGGAATCATAAATGCGGCATTGTCAGCAATACCAATGGCTCCAATTTACAGCGCTGACGGTTCGCAGTGGTCATCGCAACAGGAGTTGGCTGCGCCTTACGGTTTGCCTGGTGTCACCAATGCGATCGCAAACATTCGCGAAAATAATGATCAATCTAAGATGCTGAATCTTCTTGCAAATGCCTATGCAGAATACGAAATACTTAAATCGTTAAAATACAGGATGTCAGGAAATATGGCATTTAATGACAACCGGAGAAATACTTACCGTACATCGCGGATGCCATTAAATCAGTTACTTCCTCCGAACCAGGCAATAGGAGGAGTAAATTCCTGGATGGATATTTCTTATCTTTTCAATCAGACACTTTCATTTAATCACTCAATCAATGAAGTGCATAATTTCAATGCATTATTAGGTATGGAAGCCACAAAGTACTATTATGAAAACAGTAGTGCTGGTGCAATCAATTTCCCTAACGATGTTGTTCAAACCCTCAATTACGGTACTGTGAATTCCGGCTCGTCATTTAAAACTGAAAATTCGGTTGTATCGTATTTTGGTCGGGTAAACTATGACTACATGGGGAAATATCTTGTCAACGTTTCAGTTCGACGCGATGGCTCTTCTTTGTTTGGTCCCGATAATCGTTGGGGTACTTTCCCTGCAGGATCATTTGCATGGCGAGCAACAAAAGAGTCGTTTATGGAGAATTTTAAATTTATTTCTGAAACTAAATTAAGGGCCAGTTATGGTTTGGCAGGGAATAATGCTTTCAGCAATAACTATCCATATGTAGGTTTACTTACTCCTGACAATTATGTATTGGGGAATCAGCTTGCGAATGGATTAGGTGCTTCTTCACTTGGAAATTCATTGTTAGGTTGGGAAAAAAGTCGTCAGGCCGATTTGGGTATTGATCTTGGCTTTTTTAATAACAGAATCTATTTCATTGCTGACTATTACAATCGCTTAACCACCGATTTGCTTTTGAATGTAAACGTTCCTACTCTTACAGGATTTAGCTCTACAGTGAAAAACATAGGCAAAATGGAAAACAAGGGTTGGGAGTTTTCATTAAGCACCCGTAATCTTACAGGGCAGTTTGTATGGAACTCGAATTTCAACCTTTCATTTAACCGTAATAAAGTAATCGCTTTAGGGCCAACAGGCGATCCCATCCGAAGTGGTTCAGGAGTTGGTGAAACCAATATAACAGTAATTGGCCAACCTATTGGAAATTTTTACGGATACAAACAAATTGGCATTTTTAATAGCCAGGCAGATCTTGATTCCTATCCTCATTTTGTCGATAGCAAACCGGGGGATGTAAAATATGAAGATGTTTCGGGGGCAGCTGGAATTCCTGATGGAAAAATCGATGCCAATGACCGTACACTTATTGGGAATAACCAGCCTAAATTCATTTATGGGTTTACCAATACATTTTCCTTTAAAGGATTTGAATTAAATGTTGCGTTTAATGGGGTTCAGGGAGGAAAAATTCTAAACCTGAGTCGTCGTTTTTTCGAAAATCTTGAAGGAGGTCAAAATAACCTGACTACCGTTCTCGATCGCTGGCGCTCGGCCGATCAGCCCGGAAATGGAATTGTTCCCCGGGCCAATTCACGTACTACAGGGCAAAATAACGCAATATCTTCACGCTGGGTAGAAGATGCTTCTTTTTTAAGAATACAGAACATTACACTCGGATATAAAATTCCACAGATGCTTCTCGAAAAAGTGAAAATTCAAAGTGCAAGAATTTATTTATCGGCTCAAAATCCCGTTACCTGGTCGAAATACCTGGGATATAATCCTGAGGTAAGCGGTTATGAAGGTGCGTTGACAGGTGGTGTCGATTACGGTTCTTACCCGTTGGCAAATACATTTATCATTGGTTTGAATCTGGGTTTTTAACTTATTAAAAAACGTAAAGCGATGAATACAAAAGTTTTATATATATCACTTATTTGTGCAATCTTCTTTGGGGCCTGCAGCAAAGATTTTACCAATCTTGCTCCGATATCAGATATTGCTACGACCAATTTCTACAAAACTTCAAGCGATTTCAAAAATGCTGTTAGCGGTGCATATGGATCGTTACAATTCGGCGGTGTCTTTGGAAATATTTACGTTTTCGGAGATGTAGCATCTGATGATACTTATCCGGCTATTTCTGGTTCGGTAACCGATCAGGATCAGTTTGATAAGTTTTACCTGATCACAACAAATCCTTTTATTTCAAGTGCTTGGAATGATAGTTATAAAGGTATAGCACGATGCAATGCCATTTTGGGCAGAATTGATGCAGCAGATTTTAATGCAGATTTGAAAAAGCAATATACTGCAGAAGCAAAATTTGTGAGAGCATTAGTCTATTTCAACCTGGTGCGTATTTATGGAAACGTACCCCTGGTATTGAAAGAGATCACAAATCCGGATCAAGGTTATGAATATGGCCGCAATACAAAAGCGGAAGTATATACTCAGATTGAAAAAGATTTAACCGAATCAATTGATGGGTTGAAAACTAAATCAGAATATGCTGCTATTGATATGGGTCGGGCGACAAAAGGCGCTGCCCAGTCATTACTTGGAAAAGTTCTTTTGACAGAACACAAATATACAGAAGCAGCTGTACAGCTTAAAAAGGTAATCGATTCACAGATTTACGACCTGTTACCTTTGTATGTCGATGTATTCAAAGTCAGTAACAAAAATCATAAGGAGTCCGTACTTGATGTTCAGTATAAAGCAGGTTCACTTGGCGAAGGAAACGGATTGCCAAACTCCTTTGCACCTGAGAATTCCGGAAATGCTGTTATTCAATTTGGAGGTGGTGGAAATAACCGCCCATCAGCTGATCTTGAACAGGCTTTCGAGAGTGGAGATGCGCGTAAAGATGCATCGATGGCAACATTTTATATCAATACATCTGGGAAAAGAGTTGATTACTACTATTGCAAAAAATACTGGGATATCCCAATTGTATCAGGTGATAACAACAACAATTTCCCAATTATCCGCTATTCGGATGTCATCCTGATGTATGCAGAGTGTTTGAACGAGGCTGGTTATGTTGCCGATGGCGATGCATTTTTGTATTTAAACAAAGTGCGAAAAAGAGCATTGTTAGCTGATAAAACCAGTGCAACAGTTGCGAATCAGGCATCTTTCCGTTTGGCTATCGAGCAGGAACGCCGTGTTGAATTTGCATTTGAAGGACAACGTTGGTTCGACCTTGTACGCACAGGAAGGGCTATTCCAGTCTTGAATGCTAAAGCGACTCAAATAGGAATTAAGAAAGTATTGACAGAAGATAACATGTTATTCCCTGTTCCTCAAAGCCAGGTGGATATCAATAAGGATAAAATAACTCAGAATACGGGTTATTAATCTCTAAAAGATTGTATTAACAAACGCTGCCGGATGATTCTGGTAGCGTTTGTTTTATAAAAAGAAAAAAGTGGTGAATTTTCCCGAATCAAATTGTCATCATCCAAAAATAATTTTGGATCCATTTCCTATCCAGACCGTAACTTATTGATCTCTTTTATTCAAAAAACCTGCTTTAGTCAGTTAAATGTAACATCCTTTTGAAATGAACAATAGAGCAATCTTTATATCATTTTTACTGATTCTGATTTCAACCTCAGTCCATTCCCAGGTGTCATTGAAAAATAATTTTCTAAGGATTGAAAATGAGCAAATGATTCAAATTTTGTCATTTGATAACAACCAAGTCATTCCTACATCCGTATTCTCAAAAGAACTGAATGAAGAGTTGATAAATAAAAATTCTATAACTCCATGGTTTGAATTTGTGATCAATAAAACGTTGTTGAAATCAAGCGATCCGATCTGGAAATATCGGTCACACCAAATTCGTAAACTGAATAATGGCGGAGAAGAAGTCAAAATTTTAATCGAAGCCATCAAATTAGTCAAGGGACTTCAGCTTGAAATATACCGGCAGTATTTTCCTGGATCAACTCTTATTCGCGAAAAATTAGTGCTGAGGGCGATTAACCAGACTTTTGCAATAAATAAGAAGGAAGGCAGACTTCATTTTATTTTCCCACGATATGCCTTAAAATCATATGAAACTTCAACGGAATCCGAAGAAATCAGGATTGCCTCCTTTGCAGATGAAACTCTCGAATCGTACGATCCAAACCTGACTTATGATGACCGCAAATTTGACAATGCCCGTGATATAAACCTGGCGAATTGTCACATGTTTCATCCCAAAATAAAAATGTTCAACTTACTAAGTGGTGATACGGCTTTGATTAAAGGACCATTCGGTATTTACCACAATGCTAACTATATATGGGTAAGTACTTACGAGCATGCATCTCAGGATAAAAATTTTGGAACTGAGCATGCGCAGGCCAAAGCCAAAAGTCAATCAGCAGGTATTGCGAACGATCAGCAGCAAGGTGTTGAAGGCAAATCGGGCTTAGTTGCCTCAGACAGTGATTTTTGGTTCTTAGGTTTAGAAAGCATAAAAACAACAGAATCGCTTGTGATCTCGCTCAATCAATTAAGGGGCGGATACCTCGATGGAGAAAAGATAGATGCCGGACATCCTTATGAAACAGTTTGGACAAGCTCATCGTTTTTAAGAAACGAAACGGATATAAAACCTGCGATTCATCAATACCTTTGGTCGCAAATAACCGAAAATACGGCATCCCGCAAAAGTCATTACTATTACAATACGTGGGGAATGCAGCGCGATGTGAATAACAAAACCGGATTGCGCGAAATTTTTACAGAAGGCCGGATTTTGGAAGAGATCAGAAATGCAGCCGAACTAAAGGTTGATCTGTTCGTGCTTGACGATGGCTGGGAACAAACTATGGGTGACTGGCAACCTCATAAAACCCGTCTTCCAAATGGTTTTGCACCGTTAATTGCAGAAATGAAAAAAAACAACATCATTCCAGGGGCATGGTTATCGCCGATGGGTATTGATTCTTTGGCCGAGCGATTTATTCAGCATCCGGAATGGGTGATTCGTGATGAAACAGGTGCACCAATAAAAGCACAATGGGGCTTCCCGGCATTCGATTTTGTGAGTGGCTTCTATAATTTATTTATAAATGATTGTAAAGCACTTGTCGATCAGGGAATCCGCTTTTTCAAATGGGATGCAATTAATACGTTTGACAGTACATTGCCCGATTTGAATCACGGCAATTCAACGTTTTCAAAACAGGAAATCAGAGACCGTTATGCCTTTCTATTGCCATTTTATGTGACCCGAGCGATGAAAGAATTAAGGGAATACAATCCGGATGTGGTGGTTGAAATCGATCTCACCGAAAAAGAACGTTGCATCATTGGTCTGATGCCGCTTCAGGAAGGGAAGTTTTTCTGGATGAACAATGGCGCTTCCGGATACAACGATTACAGTACTTATCGAACCAAATCGATGCGCACGGTTATCAATCAGTACGCCGGGATTATCCCATCCGAGTTGTTTACCCAGGCAGTTTATCCGCAAAATGAATACCCTTTTTTTGCACAGCATTACAATGTAAACACGGCCTTGGTAGGAGGTCATGGATTTTGGGGAAACCTGAAAATGATGAAACCGGAACAACGGCTTAGGGTTGGCTCATTGGTGGTGAAAAGCAAAAAAGTGCTGCCATACATCGTAAATCTGCCAATTGAGATTTCTGGCATCATTGGTTCTTCTCCAGAAGTTTACACTCATGTTAATCGGGAAAAAGGCGCAGGACAGGTTATTGCCTTCAGTGCGTCAGCATGTAATGCACCTGTCAGCGTAAAACTAAAAACTAAAAATTGCCTGTGTGTTTTGAACTATGCCTATTCAATGGATCCCTATATGATTCATTTGCCTTTCCAGTTCAACCGGCCGGATGACACACGCGAAGCGTTTATATTGTCCAACCAGAACACAGGTATCGGAATTGTGTCATCGACCGGATGGATAGATGATGTACAAC
>Ga0209748_1001998_pt1 | contig 9985 bp, 8 predicted proteins | sample BarGraIncu00421A_FD_185490 | JGI IMG/M metagenome (GOLD analysis project Ga0209748, IMG submission 185490) | Arctic peat soil microbial communities from Barrow, Alaska - Barrow Graham LP Incubations 004-21A (SPAdes) (version 2) | ecosystem: Environmental > Terrestrial > Soil > Wetlands > Peat... | reverse complement strand
GCTAATATTGATGCAAATGTAAAAGCTAAAGGAAATCTTAACAACCAGGAAAACATTTCTGCTTCTGGGAAAATGACTATTAATGAATTTCATTTCGGGAAGAAACCGAAAGACGATCTTGCTGCCTTTGATAAATTAGTGATAACTATTACTGAGTTAAACCCGAAGAACCTAAAATATCTTTTCGATACAATATCTCTCAGCCATCCCTTTTTCAAATATGAACTTTATGATTATCTGGATAACCTGCAAACTATGTTTGGAAAAAACGGAGCTAACATTGAGAAAGTTAGTGCAAATGCCGGAAATTTTAATCTTATAATAGCATTAGCCCGTTATGTAAAAGTGCTTGCAAATAGCTTTTTTAGAAGTGATTATAAAATTAACCACCTGAAAATCTACAAGGGAGATATTAAATTCAATGACTTTTCTTTAAGTGAAAAATTCTCCCTGGAATTAAATCCTTTGGCTGTTATTGCCGATTCCATTGATAAAGATCTTAACCGGGTAAAAGTTTCTTTAAAATCCATTATTAAGCCTTATGGTAATATATCAGCAACCGTCAGTATAAACCCAAAGGACAGCTCAGATTTTGATATGAAGTATCATTTTCAGAAATTACCTTTATCAATGTTTAATCCCTACATTATTTCATACACATCCTTTCCTTTAGACAGGGGAACCCTTGAATTTAATGGTACATGGCATGTTAGAAACGGACTGATAAAAAGCACCAATCATTTGATTATAATTGATCCTCGTGTAACCAAACGATTAAGAAATAAAGACACAAAATGGATTCCTGTACCATTGATAATGACATTTATTCGTGAGCGTGGCAATAAAAGAAAAAGAATACATCCTTCTATTTGAAGCGAAAAAAAAGTATTTCATGGCGATAAATAATAAAAATGCAAAATCTTTCGGTGCGGGAGATTCTTTAAAGGTGGATAAAATGTCTGCAAAGGATTCGTTGTTTGTTCGCTATTTAAACAACCACATAAAAGACACTCTCATATTTACTATACAGGATAAATGTATCAGCATTATTGATTCAGCTTTTATCAATGCTAAATTCAATCAGTTAATTAAAGAAAGAGAAAACGCTTTTATTTTTTATTTTAAGAAAAGAGAAGTGGATAAACGGGTTAAAATTTTAAAAGGCGAAAACATCGTTCCTTACAACGGTTTTTCATTCTACAAAATAGAGTACAAAGGAGAATTTCCGGAATCTTTAATGAAGGCGTACCAGCAGATGAATGAATTTAACAATGAAGCACCAAGAAAAAAATTTATACAGGAACGTAAGTCTATTAATAAAAAATCCTTATAGTAATTATTTTGCTCCAATTACCTGCTCACTTTGTCCAAAGTGTGAATTATGTAACATAAATAATAAATTATGTAATTCTTATTTGTGCTTGAGTATTTACCTTTGTTTAAGCAGTTTATTATTCATTTTATGACCTAATAAAACATAAAAAATATAACAATATTAAATCCAACATCCTACATAATTATTAAAATTCTTTGAAGTAATAATTTTTTTATATAAAACACTATAGTGTTTAACGAGACAGGTATCATAGTAAAAGAGAAGACAAGGACAAACTTAAGTCTGCCCCATAATTCAATCGATTTAGTGGAGACCACCGATGCAATTGAATTATTGATTGCAGAAATGGGAGAAGGTTTCTATAATTATGTTAATTGGATCGGATTAGCAAAAGATCCCAATCTGATTGTACTTTCTTCCCAACATTATTATTTTTATGATGCCGAAGAAATGAATAATGTAAAAACAGTTATCAACTTGAAAGAACTTAATAAAATAAAGCGAGTTAAGAGTCTTCTTCAATCATACCTCCATTTTCTGCCACAAAAAAGTAATTTTGTCGGGTATTTCGTTGATAATAAGAAGATTGATAGATATGTACTAAGAAACAGTTTATCCTACTTTGCTAATAAAAAGAGGTTTGAAGATATAGAAAATAATATTATCTCACGGATTCCTTTTATTAACATGTTATATAGTAAATTGGATTTTAAGACCGATACATACATGTCAGAAAGTAGTGTTACGTTACTGCTGGGGGATTATGGTTTTAAAATAATGGACATGACTGAACATAACGGATTTACTTTTTTCCACTCACAGAAAGTCAGGGATAATTATAATTAACCCGGGCTCACTGTAAACATAATTCAGCTATTATTCCGGTTAGAAGAATTCCTGCAACAATATTGATTTTGTTAAGCTAAGAATAAGAGAATTATCCTATCGTCTGATTACAATATACCTACTTACAGATTTGCTATTTTTTGTTTTAAGAACATAAAAGTAAGTATCGTCAGACAACAGATTTCCATTAATGTCAACTCCATTCCATAAATTATCATAATTTTCGTTTTTATACACCTGAACACCTCTCCTGTCAAATATTGTTAATTCCATCTTGCCCAGGGCATCAGATCCTTTTATTACTAAATAATCATTCTTCCCATCCATATTTGGAGTTATTAATGTTGGAATAAGCAAATCCTGAACAAATATCATAACTGTATCGGAAGAAGCAGAACAGACTCCATTTGTCACGGTCCACAATAGAAAGTTTTTGCCAACTGAAAGGTCGCTTACAGAGGTCTTCGTATAGGTGGAATCAAAAAACACAATTGTACCTGAGATTAATGACCAAACACCGGTTTCATAATTATTTACCAGTTCAGCATCCATCTTTGTTCCAAACAGGTAAGCCAGAACCTGGTCAGGCCCGGCATTTGCTAAAGGGATCCTAAAAACCGTAACTCTTACCGGTTTGACAGTAAAGAAGCCTTCTATTGTTGTTCCTTTTATATAATAGGTACCAGCGATTGCAGCAGCAGGTGTCCTATAAAGTATTGTAGCAGCTGCATCAGCCCAATATGTGTATGTCAGATTTAAGGCTGAACCCTCTGTGACCAGTAGATCTGTGAGGTCAACAGTTGATGGAAAGCATACTGGCGCCGGATTAGTAATGATAAGGACGGGAGTACCTGTTAAAGAATAAATTCCAAAACTGGCTGATAAGCCTGACGTACATCCTGCAGAATTGGTCACAGTGAAACTATAAGTTCCTATTGCAAGACCTGAAATCGTTTTTGTTATTCCGGTTCCGGAAGTAGTTATATTGCCAGGAATAAGTGTTAGTGTCCACAACCCGCTTTCGGGTAAACCGTTTAAAACTACACTTCCTGTCAGTAACTCATTAACAGGCTGAGTGATGGTACCAATCAATGGAGTAGATGGATTTACCGGTTGAGGGGGTATTGTCACGTTTGCTGACATTACTGAAACACATCCGCCTGCATTGGTCAATGTATAGTTATACATGCCACCAGGAAGATCTGAAAGTGTTATGCTTGTACCTGTACCACTTGATGTTACAGTTCCGGGATAACGGGTCAGCATCCATATGCCTGTTGCAGGCAAACCATTCAGGACCACGCGTCCTGTTGACAAAGAACATGTTGGCGCAGTTATCGCTCCAACAACAGGTGTTGCCGGTATTGTAGGTTGTGCTATTATTACAATATTAGTTGATGATGAAGAGATGCATCCGATCGAATTGGTCACTGTATAGGTATATATTCCTTCAGAAAAATTTGGAATTATAGTACTTGTTCCTGATCCGGTTGAATTTATGCCACCAGGTGTACGGATAAGAGTCCATGTTCCTGTTGATGGTAATCCGGTTAACATCACACTACCTGTCGATACAGTACAGGTTGGCTGGTTGATGGTTCCGATAACAGGGGCATTGGGGGTTGAAGATTGTGCACTGATAACCACGTTAGTTGACGCACTTGAAATACAGCCTGATGCGTTTGTAACAGTAAAGGTAAAAGTACCAGTCAGGAGACCTGATATATTTGTATTGTTACCGGTGCCTGTTGTTGTTACTCCACCTGGTGTACGCGTTAATGTCCAGGTTCCGATTGCAGGTAAACCATTCAATACTACACTTGCAGTTGCAACAGAACATGTCGGCTGAGTGATTGTTCCCACTACCGGTGCTGAAGGATTTGCATTCACCGTTAGTGTATATATGGCAGTAGCTGCTGCACATGGCAAGCCCAATGGATTATTGGTTGTTATTGTAATGATTACTATATTGCCTGCATCTCCTGCAGAGGGAGTATATGTAAATGCAAACGGCCGTGTGGTTGAAGATGCAGGACTGACCGAACCGGAACCATTTTCCGTTATAGTTACACTCGTGGCACTCCCTCCAAAGGTGTTCCCACTTACAGTAACAGGTGTTGTACCACAAGTGTTGCCACTAATGCTGCTTAATGTTATTGTCGGTGGATTAACACATTGGCATGATACCTGAAAACTGACTCCTGTTGTTGTGCATCCTGATGAATTCTTTACAGTAATAGAATGGTTTCCATCAGCTACATTCAAAAAAGAAGTTCCGCTCTGGTACGAACCACCATCCAGACTGTATGTAATACCTGTTCCAACAGGACTTGTTACCTTTACTACTGCTTTACCAGAGCCCAGAGTACAATCTACAGTCTGTACCGGGATAGCCGGAGATACTGGTTGTGCAGGGATAACAACATTTGATGATGCTGATGAGGTACATAACACTGAATTTGTAACTGTATAGGTATAAGTACCTGCTACCAGACCTGAAATTGTTATACTAGTTCCCGTACCATCAGTTGTTACTCCTCCCGGATTACGAGTAAGTGTCCATATTCCTGTTGAAGGTAAACCACTCAACAGTACACTTCCTGTTGCTAATGCACATGTCGGTTTGGTGATTGTTCCTACCACAGGAGCTGAAGGATTGGCATTTATTGTTAATGTATAGGTTGCTTTTGCTTCTGGACAGTGAGATCCCGACGGAACCTTGGTAGTTACCGTAATTGAAACCTTTTTCCCGCTGTCTCCACTTTTTGGAGTATATGTAAATGCAAACGGTGATTTTGATGCTGAACTCGGGCTAACTGAACCGGAGCCATTCTCTGTTATTGTTACTTTTGTTGCGCTGCCTCCAAACGTATTATCGCTTACCGTTACAGGTGTTGTGCCGCATGTACTGCCACTAGGGCTGCTTAAGGTAACTGTCGGAGGATTCACACATTGACCCAATAGCTTTATTGAAATCAATAAAAAAAGACTAACCAAAAGAGAAACTCTGGTCATTTTTTTATATGAGTAATATTCATACGTAAGATACAACAATATCGTGACATAAAGGTTTTACAATTATTAAAAAAAGTTACATTATTCTCACATTTTCATTGAATTGAACTTTTTCATATCTGATAACCATCTAATTAAATCAAGTCATGTAGTATACTTGAAGAAACGGAAGAATTCTCAAAATACAATATCCCTTAAATAGAAACCTGTACTTTAACTGTGCTTTAAAGCGATACATGTTTTCTCAGTTTAATCATTTTATATATTTCGAACCAAATGATGGTTGTTAATCCAGCAGAACTACAGATAATGATATTGATCAATGGAAGTCTGTGAAACTGGAAAAGATCCAGAAAAAACGGAATATTTAAAATCATTACCAGGAAGAAAACAGCTCCACCCGTAACCCATAATACAGCTTTATTGGGTGTAGCAATAATCCTAAATATATTATTGGTCCATGATCTGTTCGTTAATATAACTGCGATATTAGAAACAATCAGGGTTATGAATGACATTGCCCGTACTTCACTGGCTTCATATCCGAGGCGCAAACCAACAAAGTAAATTGCAAAAGTTATTATAAGAATCCCTAACCCCTGCAGACAACTGAATATGATTTTTTTCCCTCCAAAAAAGCGTTCATCTCTGTCTTTTGGTGGTCGGTTCATTATGTTTAACTCTTCTTTTTCAGCTTCAAATATAATGGAACAAGCCGGGTCGATAATTAATTCGAGGAAAACAATATGGACGGGCCATAAAATCAGAGGGAAATTACCAAGTAATATCGGGATTAACGACAATCCCGCTATGGGTACATGAATAGCAAAAGTATATCCAAAAGCCTTTTGCAGGTTATCAAATATTCTCCTTCCCATTTTTATAGCCCCTACAATGGATGAAAAATTATCATCCATGAGTACCAGCGAGGACGCTTCTCTGGCTACGTCAGTTCCCCTCTCACCCATGGCAATTCCAATATTGGCCGATTTAAGTGCAGGAGCATCATTGATTCCATCTCCTGTCATGGCGACAATTTCTTTATTTTTCTTTAAGGCATTTACGATTTTAAGTTTTTGTTCAGGGACCACCCTTGCAAAAACGTTTATTCCTTTTATCTTTTCGCACAATTCTTCCTCCGGCATTAGATGTAATTCGGTGCCTGTAATGCACTTATCGGGATTTTCAAGACCTATTTCCAAAGCAATATGTTTTGCAGTTACCGGGTAGTCTCCTGTGATCATAATCACCCTGATGCCGGCTTTAAAGCATTCGTTTACAGATTGCATAACATTTTCGCGAATTGGATCGGACAGTCCTATTAAACCAATAAAGTCAAAACTAAAATCGTGTTGAATTTCAGGCAAACCTTTTTCATTGATCTTTGCTTTTGCCACCCCCAAAACTCTTAGTCCGTCTGCTGCTAATTCTTCAACAGCCAGTGACAGCCGGTTTTTGTTTTTTTCATCCAGATGACACAAATCAAAAATGGCTTCAGGAGATCCTTTTGTTGCAATAATTTTTTCCTGAGTCCCTTTAAACGAAAAAACACGCGACATAGCAAGCAACTGTTTGGAAAGTGGATATTCTTTGACCATTTCCCAGTTCTTATGGATATGTTCAGTCCCTTTCAGGTACAAATCTCCTACACTTGTTATTGCCTTTTCCGTAGGATCAAAAGGGTTGGTTTGACTGGAAAGAATGCCGTACTCAATTATTTCATGAAATTCCGAATTAAAACTATTGGTTTTTGCAACAGTCAGAAAATCTTTCCCATTGTAGAGACTTGTAACAGTCATTTTATTTTCGGTAAGTGTTCCTGTTTTGTCGGTACATAACACCGTTGCTGTGCCAAGCGTTTCTATAGCAGATGGTTTTCGGGTTAAAACTTTCTTTTTTGACATCCGCCAGGCCCCAAGAGCCATAAAAACGGTGAGAATTACCGGAAATTCTTCAGGTAATATAGCCATTGCAAGTGTTATTCCTGCAAGGAACCCATTGATCAGACTTCCATGGGTAATGGTATAGCCAACGATTACAAGAATACAAAGTACTGCGGCGATAATAGTAAGTGTTCTTACCAACGATCCCATTTCCTGTTTTAGTCTTGTTGGCTCTTCTTTTACTGCCTCCAGGGCTTTGCCTATTTTTCCGATTTCGGTATTAATCCCTGTACCAGTTACCTTTGCAATACCGTTTCCCTGAACAATCATCGACCCTGAATATACAAAAGGTAAATCATCACCCCCAGGCTGAATGTTCTTTTCAGCACCATCCCAATCATTCTTTCTGACAGCGACCGATTCTCCTGTAAGTAATGATTCATCAGCCTGTAAACTAACCGAATGCAACACGGTAGCATCAGCCGGAACCCTGTCTCCCTCCTGCAGCACAATAATGTCGTCGGTTACCACCTCAAAACCGGCAATTCTTATTTCCACACCATCCCTTATTACCAGGGCCCGGGGACTTGCCATATCCTTTAAGGCATCGAGGGCCTTTTCAGTTTTCTTTTCCTGAAAGAATTCGATACCCATTATTACGAACACAAAGCCCAAAAGCATCAAACCTTCGCGGATATTACCCAAAACCAAATACAAAGTGCCGCAAGCGACCAAAAGTATAAACATTGGTTCTTTGATAACACCAAGCGCTATTGAAAAAAAGTTTTTAGGTTTGGATGACGGAAGGCTGTTATATCCTTCAGTATGCAACTTTTCTTTAACCTCGCTGGCTGTTAATCCTTTGTGTTTTTCGAGGGTAATAGTCAGGTTCAAGTTAATTCTGTTTTTTTGTTGGAATAATGAATAACGGAATCGGAGTATGACGTAAAACTTTCTCAGTAACACTTCCCATGACAACATTTTCCAACCATTTCCGGCTGTGGGAACCTAATATAATAATATCTGCATGCAATTCTTTTGCAGTCTTCAATATCGATTCAGCAAAATCTCCTTCTTTTATGAGAGTTTGTATGGATTTATCACCGAGATGGTTTTTCGATTTATCCAGAAAATGCAAAGCTGCCTTTTTAAGTGCTTCAATATTATCCAATTGTAACTGACCTGTCTCCATGAAACCATTAAAACCCATTATAGGGGAATATTCTGACGAAGAATAATACACCGGATCTGATATTACATGCAGCAAAACAATTTCAGCATTCATTGCCTTTGCCAATGAAAAACCTACTTCTGCCACTTTTTGTGCGGTTGGATTATAATCCAACGCTATCAATACTTTTTTCACTTTATCTGCTTTCATTCTTACTTTATTTGAATATAATAATGACTATATCCTGAAAGTCAATCACCATTTCCTCCTGGAGGCTAACAATCCGAGCAGGAAACCGAGACCTAAACTAATCAGGATCTGTACCCAATTCAAATGTACAGTACCCATTGATGAGCCTCTATGCATCATTCCAGTCATCCATGGGCCGCCCCCTAATAGCAGAAAAGACACAATTATAACCACAATTGCGATTACATAGAGCGCTGTCTTGTTCGTAGTTACAAATCTTCTAGATCTCATAGTTCCCTCCTTATATTTTTAATTAACTCTAATCAATACTAATTCTCCATCCTGGGTCAAACACTTAAGTTTAATTCCTGAGTGAGAATAGTCAATTTTATTAATGATAAAATTAGGATCTAAAATGTTGTTAGTGTTACACAACTTTAATAAAGAGTTACAAAATTCACGCATTTGTAAATACCTGAATGGTACCTTGGAAGATAGACCAAAGAGCTCAAAACCAAGTCTGACTGAAAAGTCAAAACAATGTAATTGCGGGGCTGGATTTTATGAAATTGTATTGCGAAAAACTATTGGAATAATCAGACTGGAACCTTTAAGGGCCGGATATTATTCATAAACATATTTAACATTTCCGTTTTTGCTAATAGGATATCCCTTAATATTATATGCATAAGAGTTTTGAGTGACCTGTACTTTATCAGTTCCCTGGTCAATTTTCGAATTAATCGTGTAGGTTTCTTTACTAATATTATTCAGGTTTGTATTAATTCCGGGGATCCTCAATTTACTAAACGATTTAAAAGGGTTTTGTTGACTGTCAAAAACATATTGGGTAGTTGTGATCAACTCAGCAACTCCTGTGGATGGTAGATTATATAGTGCCTCTTTGATTAAATTTCCTTTTCCGTCATATGAATAATCAATATAACCCGTTTCTTTGTTTTCCCAGTACATAATCTGCCTGTTTATTCTGTTATTGACATCATAACTGAACATTGAAAATTCAGAACTGGCGGAAGATGGCCGGGTATATGTTGTTTTAACCAGTTGAGCATTACCATTATATTCATAAGTGATAGTACCACCTTTACTTCCATTTACAGGAGTAACCCATTCTGTCCGGTTCATGGCTGCAGTAAAAACCTGGAGATTGCTGCTCAGGATATCATCATTCCCATAAAAATCAGTACTTACTAATTGGTTATTGCCGTTATAATGGTGCAGTGTGTAATCATATTTACTTTTTTCTTCACTAATCAGATTTGCATCATTATATAAATACTCATCACAAGACTGATTATCAATAATAACATTACTCAGCAAGAGGACATCAGAATTCCCGGCAACTGATAATGGCTCTTTTTTACATGAGATTAATATCGAAATAAAAAGCAGACAGACAGAAATTATTTTAAGTTTCATAGCATTTATAATTTTTATCATAAAATGTCCATAACGAATCTCAGGTTATGTTGGTTATCCCTGTGACAGAACAATTTATGTATTGATTTTCGAACTTTATATTTA
>Ga0209748_1001995_pt1 | contig 9994 bp, 7 predicted proteins | sample BarGraIncu00421A_FD_185490 | JGI IMG/M metagenome (GOLD analysis project Ga0209748, IMG submission 185490) | Arctic peat soil microbial communities from Barrow, Alaska - Barrow Graham LP Incubations 004-21A (SPAdes) (version 2) | ecosystem: Environmental > Terrestrial > Soil > Wetlands > Peat... | reverse complement strand
AAAACAGAGTATTTATAACAGTTATTATACATGAAATCAGCAAAAAAAATGAAAGTCTCCCGAAGAAAACTTTCATTTTTACGTCCGGACCATTATTTTTCAGACAGGCTGATACTTCTGATCAATACTTCCAATCTGATCATCCATCTTATGCAATGCTTCCTGCCTCTGTTTGAAAAACTTTTCTGCAACCTGGGGAAACATCGCCCATGTCAGTACATCTTCCGGCTGCTCCATATAAACAGCCATCTGTGCTTTGACTTTCTCAAGTTCAGGTTCAATGAAATCCGCAGGCCTTGCAGTAATCTGTTTTTCATCACCGAGAATTTTCCTGATGATTTCAGCAGAAATCGGAGCCGGGGTTTTTCCGTATTCACCTTTTACAACGGCCTTTGACTCTTTCGGAACCATTTTGTACCGTTCACCTGTGATAACATTCATGACTGCCTGTGTCCCGACAATCTGAGAAGACGGGGTGACAAGAGGCGGAAATCCGAAATCCTCACGGACGCGGGGAACTTCTGACAGGACTTCCATCAGTTTATCTGACTTTCCTGCCTGTTTCAGCTGGGAAACCAGATTGCTGAGCATCCCGCCGGGAACCTGATATTTAAGTGCATTCACATCGACGCCCAGAATCTTTGTGTCGATCAGGCCGGAAGCAAGCCACTTTTCACGTATAGTCGATGCATAGGCAGATATATCCGATAAAAGGTCAAGATCGAGTCCCGTATCGTACTGTGTACCTTTCAGAGTTGCGACAAGAGGTTCCGTCGGGGGCTGGGATGTACCCATAGCAAGCGGGGAAAGAGCACAGTCCACAATATCAACACCGGCTTCAATCGCTTTCAGATACGTCATGGAAGCAACTCCTGACGTATAATGGGAATGCAGTTCTACAGGGAGTCTGGTTGCTTTCTTGATTGTTGAAATCAAAGAAAACGCTTCATAGGGAAGCAGCAGACCGGCCATGTCCTTTATGCAAATCGAATCAGCGCCCATCTCTTCAAGGCGCCTGGCATCTGATGCAAATTTCTCATTCGTATGGTACGGACTTGTCGTGTAGGCAATAGCAGCCTGTGCATGGCCGCCTTCCTTACGGCATGCCGCCATGGAACGTTCAATATTGCGGTAATCATTGAGTGCGTCAAAAATGCGGATAATATCGATACCGTTGGCTATTGATCTTTCAACAAATGAATCGACAACATCGTCTGCATAGTGTTTGTAACCGAGAAGGTTCTGTCCGCGCAAAAGCATCTGAAGCTTCGTGTTCGGACATGCTGCGCGGATCCTGCGGAGTCGGACCCATGGGTCTTCGTTCAGGAAACGGACACAGGCGTCAAACGTTGCGCCCCCCCAGCACTCAAGTGCGTTATATCCCACCTTGTCAAGATCGGACAGCATTGGCTCCATTTCTTCAAACGTCATACGCGTAGCAGCTAAAGACTGGTGCGCATCACGGAGAATCGTTTCAGTAATCTTTACCATACTAGTCCTTCCTGCCCGAATCAGGCAAACGCAACCAGGGTATCACCGGCATTTACCGTTGATCCCTTCTGTACATAAATCCCGGAGATCGTGCCGTCGATATGTGACACAATCTCGTTCTCCATCTTCATTGCTTCCAATATGAGCAGTATATCTCCGCGTTTGACTTGCTGGTCGACAGATACGGTTACGGAGAGAATCGTTCCCGGCATAGGTGCCCGGAGTATTTCCCCTTTTATGTCGGCAGGTGCGGCGGATGCCGGTGCGGATGCCTTCGGGGCAGCCTCCGCTGCGGCAGGGGCTGCTGCGGCCGCAAATGCGGCAGGGGCTGTGCGGGTCTTTGCCGAAGAACCGGCTGCGACGTCCTCGACTTCTACTTCATATGATTTACCATCTACTGAAATTCTGTATTTCTTAAGCATTCTTTTTTCCTCCATCTATCAAAGCTATCAAAGCAGTTATTCCTTTTCAACCAGCGGGTATCCACACAGAAGTATGTCAAGAGCACTGATAATACGCGGACGGGTAACAGACGGAAGAATTAATTCATCAATCTGCCCGTATCCGGCAGCGACTTCCGGATTGGAAATCTCTTTATCATATTCTTCCACTTTTGCTATACGGGCTGCAACCGGGTCTTCACTTCCGGCGATATCTTCACGGTACAGAATATTTGCAGCTGTATCAGCAGACATAACGGCAACCTGTGCCGTCGGCCAGGCAAAAACCATATCCGCACCCAGCATTTTGCTATTCATTGCAAGATATGCTGTTCCGATCGCTTTTCCGACCAGAACGCCGACCCTCGGAACATCTGATTCGGAAAAGGCACTGACCAGATCGGCCGCAGCTTCCAGAATACCTGATTCTTCCGTTTCAGCACCTATTTCAAACCCTTCAGCATCCGTGAAGGTAATCAGGGGGATCATGAAGGCGGTGCAGAAGCGGATAAATTTTGATGCCTTTCTGGCACCTGTTTCGGTCAGCCGCGGCGCTGCATTTCCGATCAATCCGACGGTAATCCCGTCAAGTTTAGAAAAAGCAACAGCCATGTCCGTGCCATACCCTTCTGAAATTTCAAGGAATAACTGCATATCGGAGATCTCTGCAAAGACTTCCCTGACCGGTAAGCCGCTATTGTCACTCCCGGAAGCCAACTCATTGAGTTTTTCACTTGTGCGGTTGGGGTCATCCGCACAGAACGCATCACGTGAAAATGCCATTGTATCTCCTGTAATAACAGGAATGTACTCCATAAGCTCACGGATTTTCAAGAGGCATGATTCTTCATCTGCAAGCACAAATGAAGCAAGCCCCGTTTTCACCCTGTGGATATCTGCAGTCCCGATATCGGAAGGATTTACCTTGCCGCCTGAAAGTGCCGCAGTAATAACGGGACTGTTCATATACAGGCCGGAAACGCCTTCACATAAAAACATGAAATCGCTTTTTGCTGCAGCCAGCGCCAGCCCGCCGGGACAATGCCCCAAAACGGCACACAGCAGAGGAATCTGGCCTTTTGCGTCACTAAGGGCAGAAAGAATCGCTCCAAGACCTTCCAGGGCCAGAACCCCTTCTTCAACCCGTGCTCCGCCGGAACTATATAGTGCTATAAAAGGCGAGCCGGAAGATACCGCCATTTCAATAACCTTTACAATTTTCATTGCATGGGCGCGTCCGATTGATCCGCCATATACATCCGGATCCTGGGACGCCGCAAAGACAAGGCGTCCGCCGATCGTGCCGTAACCTGTTACAACACCATCGCCTTCTACCGGCGGTCTTTCAAAAACCTGTGAAAAAGGCCGGGATACCACTTTTTTGTCCAGACTTACAAAGCTGTCCGGGTCAAAAAGTGTCATTAGGCGTGAAAAACAAAGTTTGTCTGAATCCATGCTGTCCTGATTTGCGGCTGTTTTTTCTACAAAAGCAGTCATCTTTTCCGAAGAACCCAATCCAATCACCTCTTTCTTATCTTTATGTGTCAACACCGAAACGGACAATGCATCAGCACCGCTCATTTCGCTGAATTACCGAGAGGAAGTATCCCATCCGTCAGGTGTTCCATGGAAAGCTGCCTTGTATCTTTCATGCCTGCCGCAATTTCCAGAGAGTCCTCCAGATCACGAATCGTCCCGTACATCATCAGATCCATTGCAGGCATTTCTGCCACGGACGCAATACCGAATTCCATAAGGAACTGCTGTGTTGTTTCAAAGAGGGACGGACGGCCGGGCGCATCAAGCGTACCGCAATCCACGATCCATCCCCTGTCGAGGAGCCGGCTTATTATACTGTCACTGCTGACCCCGCGTACCGCCTCAACCTGAGCACGTGTAACAGGCTGGTTATATGCTATTACAGCAAGAGTCTCATAAGTCGCCTGTGACATGGGCGGCCGGCTTTTCGGCTGGAACATCCTTTCAAAAACCGCCTTCATCTGCGGCTTGGTGCACATCACATATTCATTCTCCAGGCGGCGGATTAATAGTCCGCCCCATGGATTATTCTCATAATCAGCTGTCATTTTGGTAAGTGCCTGATGCAGGACTACCTGCTGTACACCGGTAATCTCTTCTAGCCGGCTGATACTGACCGGGTCTCCGGCAGCAAACAAAATTGCCTCCAAAGCAGCCGGCAGTTCCTGAACCGTCAGTGTGAAATCAGTCGTCGTATCATCAGTCATTTATTCTCCCTCACTTCAGTTGAAGATTCGATGTTGTCAATACTGAATTCCCTTAGCGGATGGTCCTTTATTTCCGATAATAGAATAACATCGAAAGGGTGTTCCTGTACTGCAGAAATCTGATTGCCGCGCAATAATTCGAGAACAGCCAGAAAGCCCACCACTTTCTCCGTTTTAGTGGTTCCCAGCGCAGGGAAAATCTCATGAAAAAATATTTTGCCGTTGGCAACAAGTTTTTGCCATACAAATTTCATTTTATCACGAACAGAGACTTTATCGCGCTTTAGAATATGGGTAATTTTGGAAGAAAGATCCGCAAACCGCATCTCATTTCTCGCACACACAACCGTAACCGCTTTTTCGAAATATTCCGGTTCAAATTCCTGCGGCGGATGCTTAATTGATATGCCAAGAGAAGCAGGAGTTGCCGGGAGCCGGCAGTTGCAATGGGCGTACTTTTTGTAGCGCAGGCGAAGATCCATCGCAAGCATTTTACAGCGCCTGTATTGAAGCAGCCGGATAACCAGTTCTTCCCTGGGGTCGTCTTCCTCAGCGGTAAGTATTGTTTTCCTGTCCGGCAGAAGCATACGTGATTTGATATGGATCAGAGTTGCCGCCATAACAAGGAATTCCGATGCGACCTCCATATCCAGCGTATCCATGTCCTTCAAAAATATCATATACTGATCGGTGATTTCAGCGATCGGAATATCATAAATATCAATATCATTTTTTTCAATCAAATGAAAAAGCAAGTCAAGGGGGCCTTCAAATTGCCTGATCTTCAGTTCAGGCAGCTGATGAATCGGCATGCTGGCTCACTCCTTCCGATATTTAATTAATTATAATAATCATGAAATTTAAAGGCCGATTCGAATGGCATCCCGTACAAGTTCCATAGTTGCTTCTGCCTTTACGGATGCCTTATGGGAACCTTCCCTGATGATTTCCACAAGGAGATTCTCATCTTTCAGCAGGGACATGCGCTTTTCATGGATCGGCGTATGGAATAAGGCAATCTTTTCCTGCAGCAGCTTCTTGCATGCAACACATCCGATACGCCCGCCCCTGCACTGCTCTTCAATCTCCGGCACCATCTGTTCGTTGAATACTTTTTGGAAAGCAAAAACCGTGCAGATCTCGGGATGCCCCGGATCGTCCCTGCGGATACGTGCCGGGTCAGTAATCATGCCCATTACTTTTTTCTTCACTTCATCAGGGGTATCCGCAAGGGCAATCGTATTGTTGTAACTCTTGCTCATTTTCCTTCCGTCTGTACCGGGAAGGACTTTAGACTTGGTAAGAAGCGGCAGAGGTTCCGGGAAAACATTCTTTTTGTATATAAAGTTAAAGCGCCGCGCCATTTCCCGGGTAATCTCAAGGTGCGGAACCTGATCCTCTCCGACCGGTACGAAATCGGCACGGTAAATCAGGATATCAGAAGCCATGAGAGCCGGATATCCCAAAAATCCATATGTTGTAATATCTCTGTCCTGTATATTCGCAAGCTGATCCTTGTATGTCGGGCATCTTTCAAGCCATGATAAAGGTGTGTTCATTGAAAGAAGAAGGTAAAGTTCCGCATGCTGCTTCACTTCCGACTGCAAAAACAGAGTGCTTTTTTGGGGATCAAGGCCGCAGGCAAGATAATCAGCCAGAAGACTGAGTGTATTCTTTTTCAGATCCGCAGTATCTGCATAGCCTGTGGTCAGCGCATGCCAGTCAGCAATAAAAAAGCTGCAGTCATATTCTTCCTGCAGTGACACCCAGTTTTCGATTGCACCAAAATAATTTCCAAGATGAATATTTCCGGTCGGGCGGGATCCCGAGACGATTATTTTCTTTTGCATGCAGTATATGCCTCCTTATATTCGGCTGGGTTTGTCTTTTTGTTAAAATAAATGAATTACAAAATTTGCCAGCGCATCAATCGGTGTTGAAATGATGAACTCAAATGGCAATTCAATAAATTGAATAACTTTGATCAAAGGATTGAATCCTGTGAAATTTCCGACAAGGATGATTGCCAGCAGAATGAATCCAATATTACGCTCATATCCGCCAAGTTTTTGTTTCCATTTGTAAGGAAGGAAGGTCTCGATAAAGTGATACCCGTCCAAAGGCGGAATCGGAAGCAAATTGAACGCCATCAGCATCAAATTCACTGAATAGAAGAATGAAAACAAATAATAAAATACTGACAGCAGCGCTTCCGGAAAAGAACTGAAGGAATTTAGTGACGGCATGAAACTGGAAGAAACAGTCTTTATCCCGATTACAAATATTAAAGCACTCAAAAAATATGAAATAACTGCTAAGGCTAAATTTGACATAACGCCGGCAATACTTACCAGCCGGATGGAAACGTACCTGTTCTTGTATCGTGTCAGGCGGCTGTAATTTACCGGGACAGGTTTAGCCCAGCCAATTCCTGCTATAAGCATCATCAGCGTTCCTATCGGATCAAGATGTGCCAGCGGATTCAGAGTCAGCCGGCCCTGAAGTTTTGCCGTATCGTCACCGAGCTTGTAGGCAACGAATCCATGCATGACTTCATGTATGGACAGGGAAAAGACAAGGACGGTCATCAGAATTATTCCAAGAATAATGAGCGGCATGCCCGAATACCCTGAATTCATAAGACTATAAATCATAAAGTGCCTCCAATAACCATTTTTTCCACGGATAATATGCAGGTTTCCCCGTTGATATCCCATTCACGCGCGTTGATTCCTTCACCTGCAAGTACTTCCGATGCAAGGACCTCGTCTGCGATAAAAGCTGTATTTGCTTCGAAAATCTCCGCAATGCGGTTATTCCCGCTATAGCAAAGCCGAATCCTGTCTGTTACTTCGAATCCGGTTTCCTTACGTTGCGTCTGCACCTTTGAGATGATCTCGCGCACGAAGCCGTCCTCAATCAATTCCTGCGTCATTGATGTATCCAGGGACACGGTATAATCGCGGTCGGCCTGTGTAGAAAGGCCTTCAGGCTGAATATTTTCGACAAGCAGGTCCTCTGTATCAAGCTGTATTGATTCACCGTCGACTATAATTGTGACAAAGCCTTTGTCACGCAGTGCATCCATGGTCCCGCGGCCCGGAAGGGCTGCAATCAGGTCTTTTGCAGCACTCAGCTTCGCACCAAGCTTTTTGCCGAGTGTCCGCAGCTGCGGCTTGAACTTATAATCCATCAGTTCCGCTGCATCGGTAAGATACACAAGTTCACGGATGTTCAATTCTTCCCTGATGATTTGGGCGTACTCCTCTGCAAGTACTTTAGGGGCGACAACATATATTTTGGAAAGAGGCTGCCTGTTCTTGATTGCAGCAGTATTGCGGCATGCCCTGCCCATGAATACGATATGCTGGGCAATGTCCATCTGCTCTTCTCTTTCCGTGTCAATCCAGGAACTGTCCGAGACGGGAAATCCGCACAGATGTACCGAGATCAAAGCATCAGGGAACACACTGCGTACAAGATTCTGGTAGATCGATTCCGTTATAAACGGCACAAACGGTGCAGCAACACGGATGAAGGCCTCCAAAACCGTATAGAGTGTCATATATGCATTAATCTTGTCCTGGGTCATGTCCTTGCCCCAGTAGCGTTCGCGGTTTCTTCTTACATACCAGTTGGAAAGTTCATCGACAAAATCCTGCATCAGGCGGCTTGATCCGGTGATGTCGTAAGTGGTCATTCTCTCATCGACCTGTGCGATCAGCGTATGCAGGCGCGATAGTACCCAACGGTCCATCGCAGGAAGAAGCGACATGTCGAGCGTATACTTTGAAGGATCAAAACCGTCGATATTCGCATACATGATATAAAAGGCATAGGTATTCCAGAGCGTTCCCATGAATTTCCGCTGGGTTTCCGATACTGTGCTGTCTGCAAAACGGCTCGGAAGCCACGGTGCATTGGCACTGTAAAAATACCAGCGGGCAGCATCCGCCCCCTGCTTATTGAGGACATCCCAGGGGTCGACGACATTACCCTTATGCTTGCTCATCTTGATGCCTTCTTTATCCTGGACGAGGCCCATGACGATGCAGTTTTCAAAAGGAGCTTTATCAAACAGCTGTGTGCCGATAGCCAAAAGGGAATAAAACCACCCTCTTGTCTGATCAAGTGCCTCCGAAATATAGTTGGCCGGGTAGTGCTTTTCGAAAAACTCCTTATTCTCAAATGGGTAGTGGTACTGCGCAAAAGGCATGGCGCCGGAATCAAACCAGCAGTCGATGACTTCAGAGACCCGAGTCATCTGACCGCCGCATTTTTCGCAGCGGATATGTACCTGATCCACATAAGGCTTATGCAGCTCAATGTCATCGGGGCAGTCGGGCGAGAGACTCTTTAGTTCTGCTATCGATCCGATGCAGTTCCTGTGTCCGCATTCACATTCCCATACCGGAAGAGGCGTTCCCCAGTAACGTTCACGGGAAATACCCCAGTCAACAACGTTATCCAGGAAATTACCCATGCGGCCGTCCCTTATTGTCTCCGGGTACCACTTTGCCTCCCTGTTGTTCTTCATCAGGGAGTCATGTACTTTAGTCATCCCGATAAACCATGACGATCTTGCATAGTAAATGAGCGGAGTGTCACAGCGCCAGCAGAAAGGATAATCATGCTCATACGGATGTTTTTTGATGAGTTTTCCATCCATGTGCAGTTTCTTCACAAGAAGCGGATCGGCGTCTTTTACAAACAGTCCTGCAAATTCTTCCGTTTCAGGCGGCAGCGTACCGTCTTCCAGGACTAACTGAACAAACGGAAGCTTGAAAGCGCGGCCGACACGGGCATCGTCTTCACCGAATGCCGGTGCGATGTGGACAATTCCGGTTCCGTCATTCATTGTGACGTAATCGTCGGCGCAAACGCGGAAAGCGTTAAGCTTACTCTCCTCCACTGCCTTGGCAGCATACGGGAAAAGGGGCTCGTACTTCATTCCAACCATCTCAATTCCGGTTTTCCTGTCGAGGATCGTAAAATTCTCAAAAAGAGTATTGGCAAGTACCCCCGCCATATAATAGCGTGTTTCACTTTCTGTCCCATCAAGATCCACAGGTACGGAAAGCAAAACATATTCTTCCTTCGGATTCACGCAAAGTCCTACGTTGGACGGCAGGGTCCATGGAGTAGTCGTCCAGGCTGCAAAATATGTATTCTTCTGCCCCTCAACCGCAAAACGCACGAAAACAGAAGTCTCTTTTACATTTTTATATCCCTGTGCCACTTCATGGCTGGAAAGCGACGTTCCGCAGCGCGGACAATAAGGGACGATTTTATGTCCCTTATACAGCATGCCTTTTTCCCACATGGTCTTTAACGCCCACCATTCGGATTCAATATAATCATTGTCATAAGTAACATAAGGATGCTCCATATCAGCCCAGAAGCCGACACGCTCAGACATCTGCTCCCATTCATCCTTGTATTTCCATACAGATTCCTTGCATTTTTTAATAAACGGTTCTACACCATACTCTTCAATCTGCGGCTTGCCGTTGATTCCAAGCATTTTCTCAACTTCAAGTTCGACAGGAAGCCCATGCGTATCCCAGCCGGCTTTGAACTCGACATGTTCGCCTTTCATTGCGTGGAAACGGGGTATTACATCCTTTATGACGCGCGTCTTAATGTGGCCGATATGCGGTTTCCCGTTGGCTGTCGGAGGACCGTCATATAATGTAAAAGAAGGTGTCCCTTCCTTTTCCGGACGTATCGCTTTTTTATAAATATCATTCTCTTTCCAGAATGAAAGGATTTCGATTTCACGATCGGCAAACTTCATGTCTGTCGCAACTTTTTTAT
>Ga0209748_1001990_pt1 | contig 10006 bp, 7 predicted proteins | sample BarGraIncu00421A_FD_185490 | JGI IMG/M metagenome (GOLD analysis project Ga0209748, IMG submission 185490) | Arctic peat soil microbial communities from Barrow, Alaska - Barrow Graham LP Incubations 004-21A (SPAdes) (version 2) | ecosystem: Environmental > Terrestrial > Soil > Wetlands > Peat... | reverse complement strand
ATATGGTTCCCTTACAGCCGTCGACAATGTTTCATTTTCCGTCAAGACAGGTGAGTATTTTGCTCTTCTTGGACCCAATGGTGCAGGAAAGACGACAATCGTTAAGATGCTGCTTGACTTTACACAGCCAACATCGGGAAGCCTGTCAATAAAGGGCCTTCCAAGCACAAACGCAGCAAGCCGCACCTCAATCGGTTATCTGGCTGAGAACAATCATATTCCTCCATATCTTTCCGGATGGCAGTATCTGCAACGCTGTGCAGAACTATTGGATATAAGCCGATCCGATGCGATGGATCAATGCAGGCGTATCATCGAGCTTATCGGCATGCAAGGCAGGGAAGACACAAAAGTGAACACCTATTCCAAGGGCATGATTCAACGGTTCGGACTAGGCGCTGCACTAATAGGAAATCCGAAGCTGTTAATTCTTGATGAGCCTACCGCAGGCCTTGATCCCATCGGGATCAGAGAAATACGCCAGCTTTTAGAAACGCTTAAAGATCAAGGGCTGACTATCTTCCTGAATTCACATTTACTGTCGGAAGTTGAAAAAATATGCGATAACGCCGCCATTATTAATCGCGGCAGGCTTCTGGTGAAGGACAAAATATCCGCGCTGGTCAAGGATGGCGATACGCTGGAAGATGTGTTTGTCAGGTTGGTGAAAGGTTGATATGAAAATACCGAAAGCATTTTCTTCCATCATCAAAATTGCGAAATATACCCTGACGGATGAAGTACGGCAGAAGAGCTTCGTCATTATGTTCGTTATCTGTGCCATATTCATATTTCTCATTCGCGGTTGTTATCAAGGCAATTACATGGTGAACGGGCAGGCGCTCGATGCTGAAACCGTTATCCGGCTAGTGTCGAAAGTGACATTCCACTTTATTGCCGCCGGTGTAATGCTTCTAACGGCTTTGCTTTCGATGCGCGTATTTAGACGCGACCGGGATGATGGAATGCAATCGTGTATATTGTCAAAACCGATAGCCCGGTGGCAGTATGTTGCAGGTAAAATCCTCGGGTTGTGGGCTTTATCGATCACTTTCATGTTCATTCTGCATAGTATTGTGTTCATAGCTACATCCGTAAATTTGAAGGTTGTTATGCCGGAATACCTCATTGCCTCACTGCTATGCTCTTTCAACCTGCTCTTTGTGGTTGTTGCCGTGCTCCTTTTATCGCTGCTGATGCCCGACATAGTCGCTTTTCTTTGTGTTATAGGCATCGGTATCATTGGTTTTGTAGCCGACGGGATATTTGCTATCAGCCATAGCCAAATGGCACAGACGATGATACAGCAACCGGGCGCGCTGCCAGACTTGACAGGCTGGAACATTGTCTACTATTTATGGCCGAAACTTTCAGGCACACAACAGTTTGCATCTTCGCTTATTGGCGGTGAAGGGTTCCATGGATTTGTATCTATATATCCGCTCATCAATGTCCTTATCTACGTCCTTGTCCTTGGCACATTGCTATTCCGGCGTTTCAGGAATGAAGATATAATTTAGCCGGCACGATAATTCTTGCCCGAAAGATAAATAGTACAATCAATCCCACGGGAGTGAAACCCCACCCCGTTACTCTCTTTCGATCATGATTCTTCACTTCTAACAACTGCCATCCACTGAATAACTCTACGTGTAGGCAAGTTCCGGCGAATTTCATCCATTTAGATTCCAGTTCATTCCTAATCAACAGACCATCCTTTTTCACTTGACTCAATATAACATATTTGTTATGTTAAACTATGTCTTGGAAGATTGAATATTTTAGCGAAGCGGTTCGTCTGGAAATAGATACCTTCCCTGTCGGGATAAGGGCGTCATACGCCCGGCTGACTGCACTACTGGAAGAGTTCGGACTTGATCTTCGCATGCCGCACTCGCGTGCGATGGGTGGCGGGCTTTTCGAGCTTCGCCCGAAAGGAAGGGAGGGGATTGCCAGGGTTTTCTACTGTACCCAGGTAGGAAAGAGAATCATTGTCCTGCATTCCTTCATAAAGAAAACAAGCGAAACACCGAAGCGGGAATTGGAGATCGCCCGCAAGCGGCAACGAGAGGTGAGCAAATCATGAATAAAAATAAACCGACAAAAACACATCGCCAGATGGTCGAGGAATGGAAGCGAGATCCTGCATTTAAGGCAGCCTACGATGAACTGGAAACGGAATATGTATTACTTCGGGAGCTCCTTCAAGCCCGACAGAGGGCTGGGTTGACACAGGCAGAAGTGGCAAAGAAGATGGGTACAAAAGCACCGGCTGTCACACGGCTTGAAACAGCCCTTTCGGATAACCGACAATCCCCGACGATTTCTACGCTGAAGAAGTATGCTCAAGCGGTCGGTTGCAAACTTGAAGTCCATCTTGTGCTCGGAAAATAAAAGAATAAACCCATAAACCTATCTGGCAAAATATTATCTAGTTCAGATAATGATTTTAAACTCAAGATTGATATCCCCAACATGTCTGCCTTGCCGTTACTCTCTTTATAGCCTTGCTTCTGACAACTGCCATTCACTGACCAGTTGTGTAATGAACTAATATTTTCTTAGAAAAAGGCTATATTTAAGAGATCGTATAAACTCTTAAATATATTTTCAAAAAAATACCGGTTTAAATACAAACTATTTCCCTTTTGTATGTTTTCTTAAAAAAATTATTTTAGCATTCAGAGCAGTTTTTTCTGAAAGCAGAAAATCGTCAACTCACTTTTTGTGACTTGGTAATAAAGTATTTAATAGTTGCAATGTTTCTAGGAAGTTGTATTATGTGTGCGATTAATAAAAAGCTCTGCGAGAAACAGGAAAACTTATTTTTCAAGAGCTGGCCCCAAGTGGAACACGCAGGTAAAGGAATAATGGTATAAATCAATCTCGAATGGAGGCACAATGCCTGCAGTTAAGAAAACTTCCAAAAAAAATAACAAACAAGAATCCATCGAGGCGACACTCTGGCAAGCTGCGGATAAACTCCGCAAAAACATGGATGCTGCGGAATACAAGCACGTCGTGCTCGGCTTGATTTTTCTCAAATACATTTCCGATGCTTTTGAAGACCTGCATTCCAGCCTCTTAAAAGGCAAGGGTGAATATGAAGGATCAAATCCTGAAGACCCGAACGAATACACGGCGGAAAAAGTTTTCTTTGTCCCGCCTATTGCCCGCTGGAAACACATTTCTGCTAACGCGAAAAAGACGGAAATTCTTCTCGACAATGGCAAGAAAGTTGATATCGGCGGCTATGTTGATGAAGCCATGGAAGCTATCGAACGGCAGAATATTTCACTCAAAGGCGTTCTTCCTAAAGTTTATGCCCGGCAAAATCTTGATCGCGCAAGCCTCGGCGGATTAATCGATCTTGTCGGCACAATTGCGCTCGGCACTATCGAAGCAAAAAGCAAAGATGTACTCGGTCAGGTTTACGAGTATTTCCTCGGCCAATTTGCGCTGGCCGAAGGCAAAAAAGGTGGGCAGTTCTATACGCCGCGCAGCGTGGTCAAGCTGCTGGTGAAAATGCTGGAGCCTTACGAGGGCCGCGTTTTCGACCCGTGCTGCGGCTCTGGTGGCATGTTTGTGCAAAGTGAGAAGTTTATCGAAGCGCATCAGGACCATTACAAAAAAAAGGACAAAAGCATAAAACTAAATCCTGCCGACATGATTTCCATCTACGGTCAGGAATCCAACCAAACAACATGGCGGCTGGCCAAGATGAATTTGGCCATTCGCGGTATTGATAGTTCCAACATCAAATGGAACAATGAGGGCTCGTTTCTCAATAATGCGCACAAAGATTTGAAGGCCGACTTTATCATTGCCAATCCGCCGTTTAACGATTCCGACTGGTCGGGTGAACTATTAAAGGACGATGCCCGCTGGAAATATGGCATTCCGCCTGCCGGTAACGCCAACTATGCCTGGATACAACACTTCATCTACCACATGTCGCCAACGCGCGGCATGGCAGGCTTTGTGCTGGCTAAAGGTTCGCTTACATCCAAAACCAATGGTGAAGGCGAGACACGCAAAAATATCATCGAAGCCGGGTTGCTGGACTGCATCGTTAACCTTCCGGCAAAACTATTTCTCAATACGCAGATTCCCGCCTGCCTCTGGTTCTTGTCGCGCAAGAAGGAAGGGCGCCTGGACAAAGTTTTGTTTATTGACGCCCGCAATCTTGGTTATCTGATTAACCGCCGGACAAAAGATTTTGCAGATGTTGATATTGCGAAAATTGCAGACACATATCACGCATGGCGTAATTTACCTTCTACCTCTGGGAGAGGGCAGGGTGAGGGCGTCAAGTATGAAGATGTTCCCGGATTCTGCAAATCGGTGACGCTCGGTGAAATCAGAGAAAAAGATTACGTGCTGACGCCGGGGCGATATATTGGCCTGCCGGAAGATGAGGATGATTTCGATTTTGCGGAACGGTTTGGAACGCTCAAGGGGGAACTTGACGAGCAGATGAAGGAGGAAACGCGGCTGAACGAGCTAATCAGGCAGAACCTCGCCAGGCTGGAGGTGAAGGAATGAAGGCATTACTTGATACAAATATCATCATACACCGTGAAGCAAGCCGTGTCATAAGTCGCGACCAATGAGGGAGACCAAGGCCGATGAAAGTATTGTTGTCGATTAAACCGCAATTTGCCGAAATGATATTTTCCGGAACAAAAAAATACGAGTTCCGTCGTTCTGTTTTTAAGAATCCTGATGTGAAAACCATTGTTGTTTATGCGTCTTCCCCTGTGCGGAAAGTTATCGGCGAGTTTGAGATAGAAGCGATCATTAACGACGAATTGGTTGCATTATGGGAACAAACAAAGAAATATGCCGGTATAAACGAAGATTATTTTTTTAAGTATTTCTCGAATAAAGAATACGGTTATGCCATCCATATAAAGAATGTAACAAAATACATAAAAGCATTGTGCTTGCGTGAAGACTTTAATGCTACACCACCGCAGTCTTTTATGTATTTGAACACGGAGATGGTATGAGTGAGTGGAAGGAATGTAAGCTGGGGGAAATATGTTCCGACGTGTCATATGGGTATACTGAAAGTGCCTCATTAGACCCCATCGGACCTAAATTCCTACGTATTACTGACATCGTGCCGGGTCGCGTTACTTGGGCGAATGTTCCATATTGCCATGTATCCAGCAAGGATCATGCAAAGTACAGATTAAGTGAAGGTGACATTGTAATTGCCCGTACTGGTGCCACCACTGGATATACTTACACAATGAAACCAAACGATTTGAAATACGATGCTGTTTTCGCATCATACTTGATCAGATATCGTGTTGACGATCAAAAAGCCGCCCCCTCTTTTGTTGGTCACTTATTGACAAGTTCTATTTGGAAGGGTTTCGTTGACGGAATTCTCGGAGGGTCCGCACAGCCGGGCGCGAACGCAAAGCAATTCGCAGATTTTGAAATCCTCCTACCCCCGCTCCCCGAACAGCAAGCCATTGCCGGTGTGCTATCCAGCCTTGACGACAAAATCGACCTTCTGCACCGGCAGAACAAAACGCTGGAGGGAATGGGCGAGGCACTCTGGCGGCAGATGTTTGTGGAAGAAGCTGATCTAGAGTGGACGAAGGGGAAGCTGGGGGATGTTGCTGAGATCAATCCGCTTCGATCAATAAAAAAGGGGGCAACCGCCACATATCTCGACATGTCGAACATGCCGACTAGTGGCCCCTTTCCAAAGGAATGGGCACAAAGAGAATTTTCCAGCGGAATGAAGTTCAAGAATGGTGATACGGTGATGGCGCGAATAACGCCATGCCTTGAAAACGGTAAAACGGCGTATGTCAACTTTCTCAATCATGAGGAAATTGCTTGGGGTTCTACAGAATACATTGTGCTGGCACCGAAACCGGGATATTGCTCTGAATGGTACTACTTCTTAGCCAGGAATGATGATTTTAGAGACTTCGCAATTCAGAATATGACAGGAACAAGCGGCAGACAGCGGGTATCTGGAGGCTCAATCGCTCAATACGAGATAGCCATTCCTCTTATAAATATTTTTGATAGTTTTAGAACATTTGCTGAGCCCTTGATGGAACATATCAAACATAATTCGTTCCAAATCCATACCCTCGCCCGCCTGCGTGACACGCTGTTGCCGAAGCTGATGTCCGGCGAAGTGAGGGTAAAAACTTGAGAGACGTATTTGATAACTTATTTTATTCAGAAGAATTGGGGCAAATACACAATGAGAGGTGACGTTAAATGACCGAAACATACACAATCGCTAAGTTCTGGAAATGCGCTCTGCAAGTCAACCCATCAGGTTATATTGCTTACCGTGGTCAGGCGCATGGGCTCTCTGAAGAGGAATATAATAAACAACTTATTGAAATGTGTTTGGATCAGAAGATAAAAATCATCGGACTCGCTGACCATGGGAAGGTTGATGCTGTTGACGCCATTCGTTCTTTAATGAATGAAAACGATATTATCGTTTTCCCCGGCTTTGAAATTTCATCGACGGAAAAGGTTCATTTTGTATGCCTTTTTCCTGAATCAACTACCAAAGACCAATTAAATCGGTACTTAGGAAACCTGACAGACCCGGCTAATGAGATGAGCCCGTCTAATCTAAGCGCTAATGATCTGATTAGAAAGGTGGATGAACTTGGTGGTTTTATATATGCGGCGCATGTTACCTTGGATAATGGTATACTAAAACAGAAATTAAATCATGTATGGTCAAACAATATGCTTCGGGCAGCTCAAATTCCTGGTCCTATCGAGGATGTTCCGGATAGTTTACGAAACATCCTGTTGAGTAAAAATCCGGATTATCAACGGGAACGGCCTATTGGAATTATTAATGCAAAAGATGTGGCCTTTCCTGGAGATCTGAAAGACCCATCTGCTTCCTGTCTGATAAAAATGACAGTCCCTTCTTTTCAATCTTTTAAGACCGCTTTTATAGACCCGGAGTCCAGAATACGTCTGAACAGTGATGTACAGGAACGCTATTATTCTCGTATTGAACGTATTACAGTCACCGGCGGCTTTCTAGATGGTATCGATATTAATCCACTTTCTGATCATCTCAATACGGTCATTGGTGGAAGGGGGACGGGTAAATCTACTCTTCTCGAATGTCTTCGATATGTCCTTGATAAGCGTCCGACTGGAAGAGAAGCTCAAAAAAAACATGATGAAATCATCAAGGAGAACCTAGGTAAAGCGAACGGGCGTGTTGAAATTCATGTTCGTTCCTCTGCGCGAAATGGACAAAAATATATTGTCAGTCGTAAATATCCCGATCCTGTTATTATCAAAGATGAGAGTGGGAATGTTTCAAACTATACTGTTCAAGATATTTTGCCGGAAGTTGAACTATTTGGTCAGAATGAGATTCTGGAAATAGCAAGGGATAGAGATGGTTTATTTCAAATAATCCAACGATTTTTACCTGAATCAATAAAAGCATCAGAACTTGGAATTACTGAAAGCCAGCGTAAACTGGATGACAACGTATCGCGGTTATTAAAAGCCGAGGATACTCTTTCTGAACTTCAGGGGAAAATAGCGCTGCTTCCAAAATTAGAAGAAGAAGCCAATCAATATAAGAAATTAGGGGTTGAGGATATTTCGAAGATTGTCCCTAAACTTGAAAGGGAGAGGACGATCTTTACTAGAGTCCAGGAAGAATTGAAAACTATTTCTTCTGCAATCAAGACTATAGAAAATAGTCTGCCCGATACGATTTTCATCAGTGATAACATCATTCAGGAATTACCTCACGGAGATGATTTTAAAAACATCAGAGTATTCCTTAACGAGTTGAAAGAAAAATACTCGGAACATATCCAGTCTATGAAAACCATTTATGCTTCATTTTATTCTAAGATAGATTCCAGCATAGAGAGCATAAAAAGCAAGATCCAGGATGAAGAAACAAGGTTGGAAAAATCATTTAAAACGCTGCCGTCTCTTGAAGGAAAAAGCGGAAAAGAAATTGGGATAGCATATCAGAATCTTCTTAAAAGGATAGAACAGGTTAAACCTACGGAAGCGCAAATCAAAGCCCTTAAAAAGAGTATTGATATGTTTCAGCAAGAAAGACGAAACATCCTTTCAGAATTATCCGAACTCCGGTCTAAGCGCAGTAGTGAATTAAATCGTGCTATAAAATCGCTTAATAAAAAACTGGATGGAAAATTGAAAATCTCAATTATACCTGAAGGCAGCCGGAAATCGCTTAAGGATTTTCTCCTTGAGTGTAATTTAGAGGGTGTTGGAGAAAAACGGCTGGCATGGATTGATACAGCCGATGCACTTAGTCCATTAGTTCTTGCACGTGCAATCCAGGAAGGTAAGACGAAACTGATCAACTCTAAGTGGGGAATTACTACTAATACGGCAGAAGCATTGCTCAGGCTTAGCCCCTCACAATTGTATAAACTTGAAGGGCTTGGGTTGCCTGATTTAATTAATATTGAGCTTAATATCTCTCATACGAAAGAGCAATATAAAGAAATCAATAATCTTTCTACTGGTCAGCAGTGTACAGCAATTTTGCAGTTACTGATGCTAAAGAATGTGGATCCACTTATTATGGATCAACCGGAAGACAATCTTGACAATGCTTTTATAGCAGAAAGGATTGTAGCCGAATTACGAGCATCAAAAATTGAAAGACAATTCCTATTTGCTACCCACAATGCGAATATACCGATTTTTGGTGACGCCGAGTGGATAGGTATTCTTGAATCAACCAGCGATGGCGCGACTTTACCGCATGAGAGACAGGGGTCAATCGATTCAATTACTGTACGGGACAGGGCCGCAGAAATATTAGAAGGTGGTAAAACAGCCTTCTTACAGAGAAAAGAAAAATATGGATATCAATGAGGTGAATTATGCTTAAATCAGAGCTTTATGAAATTATCGCTAACCTTGAAAACTCAGGAATTGAATTTAAACGAGATGACATCAAACCTGAACAGTTAGCTAAAGAAATTGTTGCTCTTTCAAATTTCAATGGGGGAAAAATATTTATTGGTATTGAAGATGATGGCACTATCACGGGAATTCAGCGTGATAATCTTCAAGAATGGGTAATGAATGTTTTCAGAGACAAAGTTCATCCGATGATAATTCCTTTTTATGAAGAGATAGAGGTCGATGATAAGAAGAGAATTGCTGTGATTTCCTTCCCTCAAGGCATTTCAAAGCCTTATGTGGTCAGGCACAACGGCAGAGAGGATGTCTATATACGCATGGGGGATCGTTCGGAATTGGCTTCTCGTGAACAACAAGCTCGTCTCTATTCTATTGGCGGCTTGTTACACACAGAAACGATGCCGGTATCCGGAAGTGGTCTACAGTCGTTTGATCTTCAAAGAATTGATGATTATTTAACCAACATAATGGGCGACGAAGGAAAAGGTTCAAACGAATCAGATTTGATAAAACGCCTCTGTAATTTGGGCTTAATGATTGAAATAGATTCGAGTCATGTATGTTGTACAATTGCCGGCCTGATACTTTTCGGATTACGCCCTAGAAGATTAATGAGATATGCGGGACTAAGAGTTACTGTATATAAAGGGATTGATAAAGATTATAAAACAATATTAGACAAAACAATTGATGAGTGTTTTATTGGCCAATGGGAATCTGAGGGCGGTTTGCGCAGGCCCGTTAGAGGTGGACTTGTTGATTTGTATATGGAAACAGTTGAACCTTTTATTACCAGTGAACAAATGACCAACTCGGTAAGAAGGGAAAAAATCTATAAATACCCTATCGAAGCACTTCGGGAAGTGATCGTCAATTCAATTGTTCATCGTGACTGGACTCGGTCGGTTGACGTTGAAGTCGGAATCTATTCCGATAGAATGGAAATTATAAGTCCGGGTGCTTTGCATAATTTCATGACTATAGAAAAAATGAAGGCAGGTCAACGATCCCATCGCAACCCTATCCTGGTTGAAATTGCTCGTGATTATGGATATATGGA
>Ga0209748_1001988_pt1 | contig 10013 bp, 10 predicted proteins | sample BarGraIncu00421A_FD_185490 | JGI IMG/M metagenome (GOLD analysis project Ga0209748, IMG submission 185490) | Arctic peat soil microbial communities from Barrow, Alaska - Barrow Graham LP Incubations 004-21A (SPAdes) (version 2) | ecosystem: Environmental > Terrestrial > Soil > Wetlands > Peat... | reverse complement strand
TTGAAGAAAGGAAGGTACCTTCCTTTCTTCAATGCAGCTAACAACAAACAACAATAATCTTTTTATCTTTATCGAGTGATATATTATTTAACTGAAATGGTGGTATATAATTGAATTGAAATTTACAAATGATAATTTCTACAAATCTTTCACTAGATGGTGCGAAACTGATAAAGATTACATGGTATCTACGATTAGCAGTCACATTAAGTGGATTAAGGTTGTAATGAATAATGCAAAGAAAGAAGGTCTACACAAGAATGAAAGCTACAAAGACTTCAAGCGGAAGTCATATACTGTAGATAAGATAGCTTTATCAAGACCTGAACTGGAGAAAATAGCAAACAAGAAGCTTTCTTCTCCAGAATTAGCTGTAGTTAGAGATTACTTCCTTCTTTCCTGTTATACTGGAGCTAGAGTCAGTGACTGGCAGCAATTCAGAAGTATTATGAAAGACAGTAAGATTTGGGAATACAAGTCAAATAAGACGAAAGAGAACGCTAAAGTCAAGATAACACCTGAGATTATTGAGATCATGCAGAGATATAACTGGAAACTTCCTGCAATCGAAGCAAATCAAGCTCTAAACGAAAATATAAGGAAAGTTTGTCTGGAAGCTGAGATAACTGACATGTACACCACTTCTGTCACTAAAGGTGGTAAATTAGTCACAGAGACTGCGGAAAGACACACTTTAGTCTCAAGTCATACAGGTAGAAGGACTTTTACTACGAATAACATCACAGACGGTATGCCTGTACATCTGGTGATGCTCCAGACAGGTCACAAGACACTGACAAGTCTTGAAGGTTATATCAGACTTAAGGAGCTACAGAGCACTATAGCTCTTCTGGACTGGAAGAAGCCTGAGTAGCCAACATGCAACAATTTCATGTAGGTGGGTAAACTGGAGCGGTGCTCTGGCTTTTTTATTTCTGGATGGGCTTTGCCAGATTTTTACTGTGCTAGGTTACAGAGTTTAAATTAGTTTATCTGCCGTTATAATCACCTAATAGGCATTAGATACAATGAAATTCATATAAATCGAAACGAGAACTGTATTTGTTCCCGGAATGGTCAAACACGTCGAGGTGCCTACAATCGTAAACTTACAAAAAACTTAACTGGTTTCAATGAATAATAAGAAATTGATTCGGATCTTGAGTTTTCATTTAAAAAATGGAGCCATGCACATGAGACACCATTATAGGTAAATTTAGCCTGCTAAAAATAACAATATATAGGATCTAATCTATTGTTAGTTTTGGAGGGGAGATTTTACACAGTCTATAGTCCATCAATTATCTTCTTTGCTGTTTTCCATGTTACTCCGGATAGCCTAGCAATTTGGCTTATAGATTGATCTGGATCAGATTTATAGATTGTTATAACATCTGCATGCATCTTAGAATGAATTCCTTTGTTGCCCTTCTTATTATCTCTACTCTTCTGAATAGATTCGGATTGAAGTTTCAAATAATACCTAATAGTTTTTTCCTTCGCTTCAATGGAAGATAAAATCGGTCCATGTTTAGCTATCTGACTAAAAGCATTCCTGATTACAATTCCAGCAGTCTTTTCGAGAGAAGTATTGGTTGAAAACAATTCATCATTACAAATTCTCAAGTCTTTTAATGCTTGGTTATTATACATTCTATATAAAAGTGAACCAGGTTGTCCAGGCAACTTATCTTTATATTTCTTCGACTCCTTTTCATATTTAAGATACCTTGCATAGTAATGAGAATAATACTCATTGAAATCAGTAGGAGAAATCTTTCCTGTCAAAGCAATTGCTTGAATCAAATAATCAAGAAGCAAATGATACAAACACTCCTTAATACATGTATCAAGGTCAAAACCCCATCTTTTACCTCTGTAGATAAGATTCCCCTTGGCACCATAATATGTCCTTAGCCTATTATTTAAAGCTTTTAACAATACCGGTTTGTTATTTCTATGCATTGCCGGAACCAGTCGAAGGAAATCAGTAGGGTAAATTTTCCCGTTTTCAATTCTCTTAATTTTATTAACAATGGCAAATTCCGGTTCAGTTATCTTAATACCCGTTATTCTAGCTGGATCAGCCCAATCCAACTGATTAGGGAAGAACAATGAAACCAGGCTTCCAACGTTGGCAGCAACAAAATTTTGAATATAGGGAATCGGATCATTCAGCTTCGAATATTCAAACTGGAATCCAATTTCCTCGAGAGAATCAACTACCGGTAGTGTATACTTATCCTTCGCCATGTTTAGACAGACCATTTATGAAACCGCTAAAGTACAATTTCTTTTAAGTTGATAGATTTTCTGCAAAAGTTTTGTGTTAGTAAAAGAGTCCAGGTATGAATACGAGCCCATTTTTAGAAATCTTATCTTATATAATTATAAACCTATATATATATAACGATTCGTTTCAGAATGAATTATTCCTCCTTTAACTCCATCCCAATTTTTATATCCGGGAAGATGAGCACAACGCATTGTATCAAAACCATATTTTCAAAAAAAAAATTTATTTTTTGGTAGGGCCTACTTTTTATATGTATAAGCGGATGTGATCAACCCTTATCTATTGGTCCCACCACCTTTTTCTGGGGGAAAGCTATTTTCCCGGAATAGAAAGGTCACCCCCGGGACCCCCTAAAAGATTCTTAGAAACAAACACCGATAATTTTCCTTAGACATTAAACTTTTCACACTCAAGCAACAGACGCAGCTAATCATGCTGTCTAATGTTCCGCATGAGTATAATTAATTCAATGTACAACTTAAACTAATGTAAAATGGTAACAATTATCGGTCTCGAGAAGAAAAAGAATTTAAAGAGCCAGGAAATTTATTCAGTCTTGGTCCTTCAAGGAAATGCTGAAGTCTTAAAGTCTAAAGTAACTTCGCGCCCTTATGTCAGCGCTAGAAAAACCACCATCCCATGTGCGCTTGATGATGTTTTGGCAAAATCTTTAATTGGGCAGTCACTTCCCGGGTCAATTGAGAAAGTTGCTTGCACACCATTCGAGGTGAAGCTTCCAACTGGAAAGAAGGTAAAAATCTCAGAAAAGTTTCAATACTTTCCGGATCCGGAGAAAGTTGAAACTATTATAGGTTAAATTATCAGGTTCAAGATTAATGGGCTGCTAGGTATTTGGATGTACCTGGCAGCCTTTCTTATTAATTAATATTTATGAACATGGAGATATATGAAATAAAAAGAGCATTAAGACAGTTTACCGGAACTGAGAGCTATCACAAGCACCTTTTTCCAGGCCGGTCACCGCTACTTTTAACTGATGGATGCGATTTTATAAGAACACACTGCAATGCCCACTGGTTGTTTGATGCAATTCTCAGTTATCAATGCGAAAAGATCCTACGGAATGTAAATTTTCAACTGTGGGAACTACGACAGAGTAAGAAAGATTTGTCATGGCTTTTAACTTGCAAAGAAGATTCAAATCAAAAACCATTAGTAAGTCAAATAATAGAGTTTTCAGACTTCCCTTTAGACTATCTTAAATTGTACGTGATACAGGGAATTGCTTTGTTGCCGTCTGAAAATTAGAACCAAAGAAACCCAAGGAAAATTGAATAAGCTGATAAAGCTAAAATGAGATGCAATACAGTCAATATTTCAGGCATGAACTGAGCCGCCTAACGAGCCAATAGAGCCAGTTTAAACTTGTTTGGATATACGTAATCGCTCGTAGCTTTAAATGGTACAGATCGCACGCTAATATTGCTCAGAACGATCTTAGTCTTGGCGGATATTCTATGGCTAAAAGTCTAGCTATTTTTCCAACCTTCCATGATTAATATATCTCCAAAAATAGAACGACATATATTCGCCATCCTACTCTATTTGGAGTGGGTTGGCTTTTTTATACTTTCAATATTAGCATACCTAAGTTTTGCAAATTCATCCACGGTTCCATTAAGGTCTTTCCATTTCTTAATTCTACTTATTATTCCTTTATAATCCTTCTGTGGAAATCTGATTGATACACAAAGAGAGAGATCCGGAGGACCTGAATACTCAATTTCTCCTTCTTTATTTATTGATTCATTAAAATCGTTAACGAATATATCATATCGCCAATCTGATCTACTTTTGCTCATGATCACATCACAATAGATTTGATCTTCATGATCATTGCAAACAACGTTTATAAACCATTCTGCGTCCTGAATTGGGAATTCAAACAGAAAACGTTTATACCTTTTTTCAAGTTTGGACATCAATGTCATAATTCCAATATCCCACAATAAAATACTTAATTCAGAAACTTCTTTATTAAGTATATAATCTACTTCGAAAATAGGATTAAAGACTTTAACTGTTTTTTTTAAGCTATTGGATTTCATGGTTTATAAACTTAAGTTTCACAAATGATTTAATTGTTATTAAAAGTAATAGAATCTTGAGAATATAAGTTACAAATAGAGATCATTTTAATTATTTGTTTTATACGAATAACAGATTAAAGAGTTACAGGTAAATCGGTGTTCGGCTGCTTCCTTTGCCCGTCATGAAGAGTCAATTTAATCCAAGGTATTCCGGGCTACCGCAGCCTCACTTGGGCTTGAAGCGCCTACGCCATCCATCATCATTCAGCAAGCGCGGTCTTTACGGAATGTAAAACCTCAAAACACGGCAAGTTCAGGCTTTGTTATTGCATAAAACTTGCCTTAGTTTCTCGGTTATGACCGCTTTCTTTGCTGGATGATGTCTGGATCGCTTAAAACCGGCGCTGCTTACTTCTCATAATTATTTCTTTTTAATATCATCTCGCCTGACTTAATAGTCGGGCATTTTTATTTCTAATATTCACTAATTCTACACTTTATGAAACAAAATCAGATTACTATATCTGAGGTAAAACTCATTTATCGTACAAAAATCAAAGCATCGGAGCGATTAAAAGTAAAATGCTCACGGGACGCATGTGATATTTTTATTGAGAATTGGGACCCGGACTCAATAGAGCATACAGAAGAATTTAAAATTCTGCTCATGAATCGATCAAATTCAGTCCTGGGCATATTTCCTGTATCAAAGGGTGGCTTGTCCGGTACCGTTACTGATGTTCGTCTAATATATCAGGCAGCCATTAAAGCAAATGCATCTGGCATCATTGTTTGTCATAACCATCCATCCGGGAATCTGAATCCTTCTGAATCTGATTTAAAGATCACGCAAAAGATTAAAGAAGCTGGTAATCTGATGGATATACAGCTTTTGGACCACATTATCCTAACAATGGATGGAGAATATTTCAGCTTTGCGGATCAAGGTATTCTCTAATTCAAATGCAGAATAAATAACTTAAAAAAATAATATCATGAATTTACGATGCCGGCACTGTCAAACTTGGTTCTCTCCTGGCGAAGATATTCTGGACCTGATCGAGGGAGGATATATTGATTCTGAGTCATGCAATATTTGCGATGACTGCTCGGATCTCATTCAGCTCTCCGAGTATGATTTCTATGAGACATTCAGCGATGGAGATCCCGGATTATAGAAGTACTGGTGTCCTGGCAACAACCTGCAAGGACACCTTATTCTTAACCATAAAAACATTAATATGAAGACTATTTTCCTTATACTCCTGATAATTGTAGCGATTGTTATTGCCATCAGTAGTCTTGATAAGCCAGATGGTGGAGGGACACCCAAAAGCTGGTGATATCAACAGAGAGTTCACATACCCGGTATTAAATTTATATCGGGTATTTTTAATTCTTCAAAATTATTTCCTCAATACTCAATATTATGTTTAACAAAATTTGTGTAAATTACATCGTGTGATTGTAAATGTTGGGCTTAAGCCTTAATTTAAGGTTTGAATAAGTGGGTTTGGTCGATGCTCGGTGAGATAATCGTTGTGGAACCTTTAGATTACTGGCTTGAGATTCATTATGAGGGATTAAAATTTGTAATTATAATTCAATAGAAAGGAGGTGAAAAACATGATTTACACAAAACCAAAAATTTTGGCACAAAGTTCTACACAGATGGCAGATTGCAATCCCAACAAACATCCGAGTGGGAGACCTTGTAATCCACCAAAGCCAAGAGGAGGAAAGTAATTGACAACTTACTCAGGCGGCGATGTTATCCAATTATAACTCGCCGCCTTAATTACTAGGGAAAAGATACATTGATATGTTTTTCAAACTAAAATCTAATGTTATATTCAGAAACTATGAGTCCTTTGGGTATATAACGGACAATAGGAATTTCGGAGATAAACGAACGGAGATAAACGAAAACGAAGTCGGTGACAAAATTTTATCAGAAAGTGGTGCTGTATTTCTGTCTGTGTTAGGTAGAAAACCACAAACCATTGACGAGCTTGCAAAAAAAATAAATAAGCTATTTACAGATGTTGACATTAGAACAATAAAGAACGATGCCAACGAATTTTATTGCATGCTTGAACGGGAGGGATTTATAGTATCTGGCGAAACATTACACGAGTGCGATGAAAAAGACACGAGGTTCTCGTACATAATATTAGAACCTGAAATAATAAAAAAGGATTCTCAGTTTATAATGCATCCTGAAAAATCTACACAGATTTTTTTAGAAGAATACTTTAAAGGCCAGCCTCAGCTTACAAGTTTGCACATAGAAATTACAAGCAAGTGCAACGAAAGGTGCGTACATTGTTATATTCCACATGATAACAAAGTAAGTGATATCGAACCTGATTTATTTTATGATGTTTTAAAACAATGTAAAAATATGAGGTTATTGCACTTAACATTAAGTGGCGGGGAACCAATGTTGCACAAAAGCTTTTGCGATTTTTTAAGAAAATGCAGAGAATATGATTTTTCAGTCAATGTGCTTAGTAATTTAACATTACTTAATGATGAAATTATCAACGAAATGAAGGCAAACCCCCTTTTAGGTGTTCAAACCTCATTATACTCAATGAATTCCAATATTCACGATGAGATAACCCATATGAAGGGAAGTTTTGAAAAAACAAAACATGCGATTTTAAAACTGATTGAGAACAATATTCCTCTGCAAATAAGCTGCCCAATAATGAAACAAAACAAAAAGTGTTATGGGGATGTCGTAAAATGGGCGAAAAAATATAATATTCATGTAGGAGATGATTATGTCATCATAGCAAGATATAATCATTCAACACAAAATCTAAATTGCCGTCTATCAATTAATGAAATCAAAGCGGTAATCTATGACAAAGTTGTGAATGATGATAAATATTTAGAGAAAATGAAAGAGGAAGCTGAGAAGAAAAAAAATATTTCGTCAAACGATTTTGTTTGTAGCGTTTGTCATTCCTCTATTTGCATTGCAGAAAATGGGAATGTATATCCATGTGCTGGTTGGCAAGATTATATTGTTGGTAATGTGAAAGACACTTCTCTCAATGATATTTGGGATAATTCTGAAAAAGTACAGTATTTAAGAGGCTTACGCAAACAAGACTTTTCTAAATGTATTCAATGTATAGATAAAGAGTATTGTACCATGTGTATGGTTAGAAATGCAAATGAAAATCCTCTGGGAGACCCGTTAGCCGTTAATGAGTATTTTTGCAATATTGCAAAACTTGATAGAGAAATAATGCTTGAATGGAAGGGAAAACTAATGAATTCTTGATACCAGTATTATAGCCGCGCCTGCATCTCCAAAAGTCATAAAAAATTACTTCTCTGGATTGCAGGCAGATTTCACAAATTTGCTAAAATATTCTCTTCTTATGGAAGAAGAATGCATTCGTCGCCTTGGTTTAATCAACCAGGGCGTCTTAATTCATAGGCGAAAATAATACCTAAGCGGATTCAGAATTGCTTTAATATGGAAAATCAGATTTTAATCATTGGAATTCTCTTTATTGTCTTACTCATTTTTAATCGATGGATGTTCAAAAAAAAACGAGAACATCGTCGCGACTATTATCGAAACGAATACCTCAAATCGGATGACTGGAAGCGGAAACGTTTTGTAGTCCTCAAACGAGACAACTGGCGTTGTATATATTGTGGAGCACCTGCAACCCAGGTTCACCATAAAAAATATGCGAAACGGAACATCGGAAAGGAGCCTATAGAATGGCTCGTCTCCGTGTGCAATTCATGTCATGAATCTTTGCATCATTGAAGATTAAACTCCGCGAGGAAATATAAAATAATCCACACGATGCCTTGGTTTCAATCAACCGGGGCATCTTATTTTAAGAATTTGACAATTCGGAATCATTTTCAGATGCTGACTCGGGCTTATAATTGTTCATCCGGTTACTCAGGTTAAAACTTGGGTAACCTTTCCATTATCCTTTGATTTTAAACTTTGCTTAAACACAATGAAAAATGAAAACCTTCTTTATTATATGTTTCATAATTTGGGTCCTATACCAGATAATCAATAATTCAGATGATAATGATCATCCCTATAACCATACGCCAAGAACTAATTAGGCTGGTCAATCAACGATTCTTAATTATAAATGTCACCCCGTAGAATAATAATATTGTCTGCCGGGGTTTCAATAAAATTTACTCCATTCAACCTATGCATTCTTTAATTTTATTTAACTTTAAGATTGATTGTGAAAAGTCAGGCATAAGCATTTTTTTGTTGAATTTGGAGTGGATTGTTGGTAAAATGCTTATGTGATTGACGGGGCATTGCTTTAATTAGATCAACCTGATTATTCTAAGAAAAGCGCTTGTCAGATATAAAAAATGAACATACTGATACCTAACAAGCGTTTGATTTTAAAATGCATTTTTAATAACGCAATAAACGAGTTGTATGCAAGCGGTCTCAGGTGCCGTAGACAGAGTACTTTAGAAATAAGTCTGCAAATGTCCGGCTAATGTCGGTCTAATGTCGTGATTAATACAATATTTTTCCTTGGACAGTTTTTAAGTTATATATAACCTTGCTCAACTTTCTATTAATTATGAACCAACCTGAATTAGGTAAAAAGATTGCTGAACTTAGAAAAGCTAAAGGATTAACTCAAGAGGAACTTGTTAGTAAATGTAAATTAACTGTAAGAACGCTGCAGAGAATTGAATCTGGAGTGGTTACTCCAAGAAGTTATACTATCAAAATGCTTTTTGCAGCATTAGATTACAATGTTTATAATTTTTCAGAAAGTGACTCTAAAAAAAGAGTTTCTGCTTTTGTACAACACAAGACTGAGCAATTTTATAAATGTGTAATTGATTTGTTTAACTTAAAAACGAACACCATGAAAAAAGTGACTATTTTATCGATTGTTTGCATTGCCATTGGTTTTTGCCTATTTACGTTAATACCAAACAGTAATGCTCAGGGCGTCAAAAAAAATGACTTTTCCAAATTTTTGAAGTCAAATGGGAGAGGCATAATCTACATGTTCCCAAAGGAAAGCAAGATGTTTATATCCAATGTTAAAGATACTGCTGACTATAAAGTTGGAAAGTATTTAGTTCAGGAATATAAAAACAAGATATTTTTAAACAATAAATATGTTGGTAAAGTGCTAGAGGGAGATACTGTCATTTTAAATAAGGGAAAGATAACTATTAGAAAATCTTATTGGGAAAACAACTCAGGAATTGGTAGTGGAATTACTTTTCTATTTCCCAAAAACATGACAGTTAAAAACCGTTCTTTTAACAAGGATACCGTCACCTGGGATCTTGAGAACTTTCGTATCAAAGAATTCAAAAATAAAATATTTCTTAATGACGCATTGGTTGGGACTGCCAATTCCCGAGATACTGTAATTTTTAATAAAGGAAGTTTAAGTATCATAAAAGCTCGCTAATTGCTTTCCTACTCCAGGACTTTTGTTTTGATACAAGACCGGGACAAACTATTAGATAGAATTTTGAAATAAAAGCCTGCATACAACTCGGACGGTTTAATTAATGTGTGCCTTGAATGAGACCGACCAAAGATCGGAATCAATGCTGTAATTATGATGGGGGAAGGTCCCCCGCAGGTATTGTACAGGCGAGACCTGCAAACCGCC
>Ga0209748_1001987_pt1 | contig 10013 bp, 6 predicted proteins | sample BarGraIncu00421A_FD_185490 | JGI IMG/M metagenome (GOLD analysis project Ga0209748, IMG submission 185490) | Arctic peat soil microbial communities from Barrow, Alaska - Barrow Graham LP Incubations 004-21A (SPAdes) (version 2) | ecosystem: Environmental > Terrestrial > Soil > Wetlands > Peat... | reverse complement strand
CCTGCCCAGAACCAGACAGGTTCTGCTTCGGGATCGCCTTTCCATTTTCTCCAGTTCTCTGTACCGCCTGTGAAAAAGGCGCCGATGTCAACCGTCCAATACGGCAGCCCACTTAAACTGACGCTGAGGCCCTTGGCTATTTCGCTTTTAAGTTCCTGCCATGTTGCCGATGCGTCCCCTGCCCAAAGCACAACACCGTACTTCTGAATACCTGCATATCCGGAACGGATAAGATTAAGCACAGGTTTACCGGGACAATCTCTCTTCTGGTTTTCAAATATGCCTTTCGTATGCATCAAAGCATATGCATTAGCAAATTTAGGACCCAGATATTTTCTGTGTTCATTTCCTACAAGATTGTAACGCGCCTCATCGGAGAGCTTCACGCTTCCACACCAATCCGACGCAGTAAAAGGTTCGGTGGAATCGCACCACCAACTGTCAAAATCTCCCAGTCCTTCAGTTACTTGCTTCCAATAGAGATTTCTGGCTGCCAAAGAGAAAGCGTCATATGTGGAATAATCTCCCAGCAGCATATCATTATCGGCAAATTCGCTATGATTCCTGCCGCCTGCTTTCATATTGGGCCAGACAGATACCATCGTATGTACATGCATACTATGAATCTCCGCAATTGCATCCTGTATCTTTGGGTAACGCATTTTGTCCAATACTTTATTGCCCCAAAGTTCGCCTTCCCAGCTTTTCCAATCCTGCACGATAATGTCCAGGGGAATGTTTCTGGCACGATACTCTTTTACAACATCTACAAGCTCCTGCTGTGTATGGTATGTTTCCTTTGACTGAATATATCCAAGTGCCCATACAGGAAGACGAGCCGCACGGCCTGTCAGCTCTCTGTATCCTGCTATTATTTCGTCAAAGCTGCCGGAAATAATGTAATAATCCAGCTGATCAACACAGTCGAGCGTAATTGTAGCAGCAGGCTGTGTATCATCAAATATCATGAGAGAACAGCAATCAAGCAGAACACCATACCCCTTGCTGGAAATGAAAAACGGCATCGGCGTGATCATATTATGCTGGTACAGGTATTGCTTTGTACCTCTTTTATTATATATTCCAAGCTCGTCCTGCCCGAGTCCGTATATTGCTTCATCGGCATGAAATTTTATTGTTAAAATGGCTTTATATGCCGAGCCTGCCGCTACCGGCTGCAAGTTTTTTATGAAACTGCGGTCTCCGTCAACCGTCTTGACGACTTCAATTACAGGAGCTTCCATTCCTGTAGAATACCGTACAATCGGAGTCTCGATTAACTGCACATCTACAACCTCAAAGGGAGCTTCATATGATGCAATATATTGATTGTTTTTTGGAACGGCGGCGTTTTCGATCAGCCAGGAATCATTTATGATACTCTCCTTTTGCGTGTATACAAATCTTGTAATGTTTTCAGAAATCTTCTGAATAAACGGCTTCATAACATTATCCTTTCACAGCTCCGGATGTCATACCGGAAACGATATATTTTTGTCCCAGGAAATATACAAAAATAACAGGCAAGCTGGTGAGCACAATATCAGCACAAACCAAATTCCAATTTTTAAAGTACATTCCAAAGAAATTGTATACGGCGAGTGTCATAGGCCATTTATCCGTACTTCCTGTAAAATACAAAGGCAATATGAATTCATTCCATGTATTAAGGAATGTAAGTACCATTACGGTAACTAATACCGGTTTCAGTAAAGGGAATATCACGGAGAAAAACAATCTAAGCGGTGAGCATCCGTCAATTACAGCTGCTTCGTCAATTTCTCTGGGGATTTTACTGATGAATCCATATGTCAGAAAAATCGTGAAGGGCAGTTGCAGCGCTGCATAGAGCAAAATAATTCCCGTTCTGGTATTGTATAATTGTACAACTTGCATAACCTTCATCAGGGCTATAAAATTTATTGGCATTGTTATTCCAAGAACAAAAAACATATACAGTAGTTTGCTGGATTTACTTCTTCTGCGGGAAAGAACAAAAGAAGCCATTGCAGCAAACATTGCACATAAAGCTACACTTCCTATCGAATAAATCATGCTGTTGAAAAAAGCTAAATTTAGTTTGCCTTTTTCAATAACCACATTAAAATTATCAAACTGCCACTTCTGAGGTAACGCGAGCGTCATATCGGAAGCAGCAAGACTTGTCTTGAAAGAGTTGACTAAAATCAGCAGTAATGGAATCAAGATAATGATGGATATAATGCATGCTAAAGCGTTTACAGCAATTGAACTGATTAATTTTTGGTGTTTCATTATTCTTCCACCTCTTCTTTTGTCATAATCCTGATCATAAAGAACCCGACAATTATCATGAACAGGAACATTACTGATGAAAGTGTTGTTCCAACAGCATATCTTCCCTTACTGAATTCCTTATAAACACCCGTATAAAGCACTTCTGTCGCATAACCCGGGCCTCCGTTTGTCAGAGCATATACAATATCAAATACCTTTAATCCGTATAGGACATTGAGTACTGTTGTTACGGCTACTGTCGGCATAAGAAGCGGGAGGGTAATGGATTTGAATCTTTGCCAGGAGGATGCACCGTCTATTTCAGCAGCTTCATAGTATACCGGAGATATCGCCATAATACCTGCTATGAATATCGTCATGATATATCCAATACCTTTCCATATATCAACGGCCATGACAGACCAGAAAGCAATTTTTGAATCGGTCAGCCATTTCAGCGCTAAAGAACCAAGGCCTATGGATCGTAAAAATTCATTCAGAAGTCCTGACTGTGGATTCAATATGTTTTTGAATATCATGGCTACGATTAAAGTAGAGAGAACGGCCGGCATATACATGATTGCCCTGTGAAAATTCAATCCTTTAATTTTTTTGGTAAGCAGCACTGCCAGGGCTAACCCGATTACGCTTTTACAAATCGTTGTAAAAACAGTAAAAAGCATCGTGTTGCCTAAATAGCGCAAATAGTTTTCGTCAGGCGAAAAAATAGTGGCGAAGTTTTTCAGACCGACAAAATTAATTTTGTCGGAAAACGAAGACCAATCAGTGAATGAGTATCCAACACCAATTACGCCGGGTATAACACAAAGTACAACATATAGTATCAACGCACCAAAAACAAAGTACATTGGGTACGATTTTTTCTCATTCATTCGCGTCCACTTCCTTGAAATAATATAGGTTGCTCCCAAAGCTTGCTTCAGGAGCAACCTACCCAATCATTATTATCGTTTAAAGAATTAAGAGTTCCATGCCGGATTTTTTGCAGCTGCTGCCTGATCTGCTCTGTTTTTATCAGTGTTTTTGAGTACATCAGCAGAAGTTTCGTCACCCAAAATCATAGCAGTCATTTCTTTTCCAATTTCCATCCACTGCGGAGTAACATACTTAACTGCAGACTGTAATACGGTCCCATGCGTAGGATATGTGGCATAGAATTTCTTGATGATGTCGGAATACTTGTCCTTAATTCCGCTATAAGGTAATGTATTGTACTTTGGTACGTTGTCGATTAAGTACTGAAGATTTTCCGGTCTGGCAATGTATGCAAGATACTGCTTAGCCGCATCGATGTTTTTACTGCCGGAGTAAATAAATCTTGAAGGACCGACAGGATTAACATTTAGGATTTGGTTGTCCACCAGAGGAATAATAAAGTATCCTACGTCACTGGCTTTCAAGTCACCGCCAATAGCTTCGACTTCTGCACCAAAGCCCTGGTTTGCAACAAACATTGCATATTTGCCGCTTGCAAAGTTTTTGGCTCCATCAGCATACGCATTCGCCATGTAATCTTCGCCCCAGTATCCTTTGTCAACCATTTCTTTGATTTGATCGAGAGATTTCATCATAATCGCACTCGAAGCAAATGTTGTCTTATTACTGTTCAGGTTATCCACCAAACCAGACTCTGCAGCATTATACGCAGCGCCGATTTCCGGGAACCACAGCACATGGTGCCAACCGTCAGATACGCACTCATATATCGGAGTAATCCCAGTTGCTTTGATTGTTTTACAGGCTGCCATGAATTCATCAAATGTCTTAGGTATCTGTATGTTGTTTGCTGCGAATATCTTCGTGTTGTACGCGACAGCCCATACACTGGAAAGGTCTCCTAATGGCTGGCCATAAAGTTTGCCGTCTACTGACAATTCCGCTGCAGCTAAAGGATCTACCGTGGAAGACCATGATTCGCCGGATAGATCAACTGCATTTTTAACTACATTCAACTGAGATACAATGTCAAACTGACCGCCCTGTGAACCAAAAATATCGGCACATTCGCCTGCATTTAACTTTGTATTCAGCAGATTGATATACTGATCAGCCGGGATGACCTGATAATCAACTTTTATTCCTGTTTCTTCGGTAAACTTTGCACCGAGTGCTATCTCTGCATCCTGCACCCAATCCTGACTTACCATATAGGTAATCGTGATGTCCTGCTTCGGTTTTGCAGTAGTTGCTGCCGCTGTTTCAGAGGTTTTCGCCGTTGTGGCGTCAGTTGCCGGAGTTTTTGTTGTGGTAGTCGTTGTTTTCGCACAGGCAACTGAACTAGTTAACATAACGGCTGCCAGAACGACCAGTAAAAATCTTTTCATGTTTCCCTCCTTGATTTTTGTTGACATTCATTTTCCGTGTCTTGTAGAATGTAAATGCTGTATGACTCAAATGATATATAGACACGCAATGACTTGGAATGTAAAATCGCACAAACGGCATGTATATTTTTAACTAAAATTTAGTTATTTTGTTGATTGGCTTATTTTGAGCCAAAAAGGAGAGCTCCTGTGAAAACAAGGACTATTCGCTCCTCCATGTTCCTGACATATGCAATCATCTTGATTACAGCATGCTTGATATACTATACATATTTTATCGTGTTCGAAGTTCAAAAAGTAGAAAAACAAACGCTTGCGAATATTTCGCAAAACGCAGTTACTATTGGTGACGCGATTGACGGTCAGCTTGAACAGCTGAATATGGTAACAATGAATGTAGCTTATTCAAACATCGTCAAATCAACATTTGCACAATATAACAATGTAAATGATTTAGCTGAGAACGATTATTTTAACAATACCCGAATGCTTGGTGATTTGCTCATTGCGATTATCGGGCCGGAGTTCCCTGCTGATCAGATTAATCTATACTCTCTTGATAACGGAATTTTCGCATCAGGAATCAGTAACGGGTATTATTCCAATGTCACAAAAGATATGCCCTGGTACCAGGAGGTGATGGATGCATCCGGATTTAAAGTTATCAAGGACACCGGTGAGGACCCCAGGCTTTCCCGATTTTACAATGGTGAATACAAGCGGTCTTTTATCTCGCTTCTACGCGTCTACTATAATGTTTTTAATAATCCTCAAGGCATTGTAGAGGCGAAGAAATCTGCAAATTCAGTTTTTGCCAGTGCAATCTCACACAAGTCCATTTACGGCGAAAAAATATATGTATTTGATTCCACCGGCAACCTCGTCTTCCCAATTACCAATAATAATTATAGTTCCTATTTTGAGATCTCAAAGAAGATTATAAACAGTGAAAATACCACACAGTCAATCAAATCCGGGAATGGTACAGAGGTGCTTGCTTGTAATAAATCAGACTTTTCCGGATTTACTACAATCGTGTCACTCCCGCAATCCAATTTGTATACGAATGTGTGGGAATACTTCAGAAACACCGCAATAATAACTTTGTTCATGATTCTATTTTGTATGGTTGTTGCTTATTTTGCAGCAAGGTATATTACAAATCCTATTGATCGTATTTTCAAACAGGTTACATCCTTTAAGTTGAACCAGGAACACAAAAAGACAAATATCCATTCGAAAATATTCGAACTCAATTCACTGAATGACGGTTTTTTTGATATGCAGGAAAAACTACGGGACTCGATCAATCGCCAGATGTTGTTGCAGAATCAGGAAATGCAGTCAAAAATGCTGGCACTGCAATCCCAGATGAATCCGCACTTCCTGTACAACTCCATATCTGCTATTCAATCAATGGCTGAAGAAGGAATGGATGGAGAAATCGTAATCATGTGTCAATCCATGGCAAGTTTACTGCGGTATATTTCATCCGATTCTGATCAGCTTGTGCCGCTTAAAACCGAGCTGTCCCATACTGAGAATTATTTGACTTGCATGATTATCAGATATCAGGATGATTTATCCTATTCCATTGATGTTCCCGATGAGATGCTTGATGTAAAAATCCCCAAATTATGCATCCAGCTTCTGGTAGAGAATGCAATTAAATTTTCTACTACAATTAAGCCGCCCTGGCATATCATCATCAAGGGATTTATGACTGACAGTACTTACTACATTTCTGTAATTGATAATGGTCCCGGGTTTGATCAGCAGACGATACATGATATCGAGGCAAAAATTCAACAAATAGACGAAAGCGGACTGCTGCCTTCCCTTGAGATAAAGGGTATGGGACTCATGAATATCTACATCAGATTGAAAATATTGAATAGTAACGACATCACTTTTAAACTGGAAAATCCGGCAGGCGGCGGAGCATCCGTAACGATAGGGGGCTGGCATGATAAATAGGAAGAAAATTACAGTTGTTGTGGTAGAGGACGAGAAATTAATTGCAAAAAGCATAGTAAATAATATTGAAAAAGTGAAAGACGATTTTGAAGTTATCGGCGTTGCTTATAATGGCGAAGATGGTTTTGCGCTTGTCCGTTCACTGCTGCCCAATATTTTATTCACCGATATAAAGATGCCGATAATGGATGGATTAAAACTCATTTCATTGGTTAAAGAGAATTTTCCATTCATTAAAATTGTAGTAGTCAGCGGGTATGATAATTTTGAATATGCCAGAGCGGCCTTACATAACAATGTCAGTGACTATCTCCTGAAGCCAATCAATCTTCTCGAATTGCAAAAAACATTGCACAGCATACAAAACGAACTTGTCGCAGGCACCGGCAGTCTTCAAGCAGCAGGTGAAGTCAAAAATCCAGGCGAAATAGTCGCCCTGGTAAAAGAATACATGCATGCTAATTATTCAAAACAAATTGACCTCGCACAAATAGCAGATACTTTTGGATTCTCATCAGCGTACCTCACAAAAATATTCCGGGAACAACTGCAGACAACCCCGAGCAAGTATCTGAATGAATACAGAATGATGATTGCTATGCAGTTGCTGCGTGATACAGCGCTGCCGGTGAAGAACATTACAGAGCAGGTTGGTTTTGTGGATCCATTCCATTTCAGTAAACGGTTCAAGCTATTTAGCGGATATAGTCCCGCTCAGTACAGAATGAAAAAATAGCACTCAATATTTTCGCTGTAGACAACCAATTCCTGTACAATCGTGCACGTCTTTAGTCAGCCTCTTTTTGTATAACCTTTTCAACGAATATCCTGACTATTTGTGGATCAAACTGCGTGCCTGCGCATTTTTCGATTTCCCTGACTGCCTCCATCTGACTCAAAGCTGCGCTGTAGGTTCTTTTCCTTGTCATCGCATCATAAGCGTCGGCAACTGCAATGATTCTTGCAGGCAGTGAAATCGCCTCACCTTTCAGGCCATTCGGATAACCCTTCCCATCCCATCTTTCATGATGTTCAAGTACGTAATCCGCAATTCTCGCAAATTCATTGACCGAGCTCAGTATTTGACAGCCCATTTCGGAGTGCTTCCTGATTACGTTCCATTCCTGGGCATTCAATTTTCCCGGTTTACTCAGGATGGTCTCGTCGATTTCAATTTTTCCGATATCATGCATCAGCCCGGCTATTTTGATCTGGTAAACATCAGCTTTATCAAGATTCAGCTCGACTGCTATCGATTCACAGATTTCACTGACCTTAATGGAATGCAGTTGCTCAATTCTGCTTTTTTCATAAAGGGTGTTTAATATGACCTGTACGGTTTTCGTCCTCATACTCATGCTCTCAACGCGTTTATGCCTGTACATATAGTCTTCTGCTGCTTTGAATATCGCCTGCATTTGGTCTTCTTCATTATTCTTGGCTTCATAACCAAAGGATACAGAAATATCAATATTGCCGACTTTTTCCTGTGACAGAAGGTCCTGAATCCGTTTGATAATCTGCTCCGCAACATCAACCGTCGTACGGGGAAGCAGTACAACAAATTCATCCCCTCCCAGCCTGGCAATAATATCGTCTGTCCGGCAGCCGAGTGTAATCGCCGCCGCAACTTTCATCAGCAGTTCATCACCCATGGCATGACCCAGGGAATCATTAATCAGCTTCAGCCCGTTGACATCTCCCATAATAATGGCCAAAGGCAGATTCCTTTTTGTATCCAGACGCTTTATTTCTTCTTCATAAAAACGGCGGTTATAGAGCCCTGTAAGCTGGTCGTGATAGCTCAGGAATTTTATTTCTTCTTCCTTGATTTTCCGTTCTGTAATGTCCTGAATGGTTCCGACAATTTTAGAGGGACTGCTGTTTTCCCCCGAAATGAACAATGCTTTTGAATGAACAAAGCATTCTTCGCCTGAATCTGCTTTTTTTATCTTGTATTCCACATCGTATTTTTCATTCTTCAAAATCAAGCCGGTCATTGCGGCATCCAGCATTGCACGATATTCCTGGAAGACGCTCTCTTGTACGACCTCCAGCGGCAAATATTTGGAAGTAAACTCTATCCCATATATATTAAAGGATTCCTCAGAAGCCCACATTTGTTTTGTATCCGGATCAAGTTCCCAGCTTCCGACATGTGCCATTTGCTGGGCTGCGATCAAACGTTCCTGACTGTTTTTATATTCGTTTTGTGTAGCTTCAATTTTGCTCAGCATGTTGTTGATCGAGCTGCCAAGAATCGAAAGCTCATCCTTACCTCTGATTTCGATTTTATCCAATCTTTCTTTCGTCAGATCTATTGAAATTACCGCCTTCGTCATCTTTCTGGCCGGATTCGATATAAATATTCTTAGCAACAGGAACAAGAATATGGAGATCAGCAGGATAAATATGGAATAGATCAACTGTAAATTTTGAAACTGTGTAACACCTGCCAGATAGAACTCCCTGACTTTAGAAATGGTTAATACAACTGTGGATTCCGGGTCGTCTGATTTTTGAATAATCAAATAATCGAGTATCCTATTTCCTGTTTTATCCGGCTTAGCAAAATAGATCACTCCGTCCGAAGCTCCCTTTTGTGACAGCCCCTTGGCAGCATCGCTGTCCAGTTGATTTTCAGTCGATATGAGAATGTCGGATCCGGTTTCTTTCTCAATTTCAGTCAAAACATCTGTATCCATCAGCCTGCCGAAGATCATGATTCCGTTTGCCGGATGAAGCTTCATCTGATCCGTTATTTCAGAAAATGCAACCATATAGTACTGCCCGTCAATTTCAAGCACATATGTTGACTCATTATTGAATCCGTCAGTCTTCATGAATGCCTGGATACCGGTCAGGATCCCTTCAGGGAAGTCCACGTAAGCATCATTGGTCAGATCATAGTATTTTTTGTCTGAGGCAGCACCATTTTTATCGATCATAATAAATATGTTAGTATCCAGATTGCGGAAAGTGTCGCTTGACAAATTTATGTTCAAAAAATCAGGGTTTGTGCCGTTCAAATAGTTAAAAGGATCATCCCAGTGAGCCCAGTCATTCAATGCGCCCTGGTACCGCAGCTCTTTATCCTGAAACTGCCCCGCTACAGTACTCACCATAACGCGCATCTGTTTTGCTTCCTCAAGACGAAGATAATTATCAAAAAATGCCCCGATAATATAATTCCCGGCGACCATCAGAAAAATTAATATGGCAATAGTAAAAGTGAGTATTTTTTGGGATATCTTCATATTCTGCCAAATAACCTTTCTGCAACATTCATATTGTTTCTTACCAATATAATTATATTCTTTCATTTTAAGTAATGCACGAAGGGGCTGTTGCAAAATGAACAGAAATTGTTCAAAATGCAGCGGCTCCTATTTCATTATAAAAAAACAAAAAGGCAGGTTCGAAAACCCGCCCAAT
>Ga0209748_1001986_pt1 | contig 10016 bp, 10 predicted proteins | sample BarGraIncu00421A_FD_185490 | JGI IMG/M metagenome (GOLD analysis project Ga0209748, IMG submission 185490) | Arctic peat soil microbial communities from Barrow, Alaska - Barrow Graham LP Incubations 004-21A (SPAdes) (version 2) | ecosystem: Environmental > Terrestrial > Soil > Wetlands > Peat... | reverse complement strand
CGCGCAAGGGTCTATCATCATCCGCGGATAAGATAACGTTGATATCTATAAAACCCAACAGTTTATAGGCTTCAACAATTTTTTCTCCTAGATGCTTCAACTCCTGATGCAGAAAAAAATCTAACACCTTTTCACTTTCCACATAAGCTGTTTTCTGCGGATACTCCAGCAATAGCCTGATCAAGTGTACTTCTACGGGATCAATGTGAGCATCAATCGTTTTCTTTTGGTTGCCACCCTTAGGTTTAAGCTGGACATCTTTTTTATGGATCTCCTTCTTCAGTAGTTCCTGAGGGATACCCAATTTTTCCGCTACACGCTTGATAAAAAGGTTCTTTTCAATTTCATCGCCAATTTTGCTGATGAATTCCGTCGCGGTTTTAACCACATCCCGGTTTTCCTCAAATGTCTTACCGTTGCCCAAAACTTTTTCAATATAGTAATCGCTTATCGCCGGAGCCAAGTCAATAAGTTCATCGAGTTTCTCTTTGCCATATTTTTTCACATAATCATCAGGATCACAGCCTTCCGGCAAGATTAACGCCCGCGCATGCATGTTCATACTTAAAAACAGTTCCAGGCTGCGGTCGAGAGCTTTTTTCCCTGCTTCATCCGGATCAAAAAGAGCAACAACATCCAGAGTGTAACGGCGTAAAAGCTCCAGATGCTCTCGAGTCAGCGCAGTACCTAAAGTGGCAACTACATTGCCGATGCCCGCGTTCCACAGAGAAATCAAATCGAAATATCCTTCGACAATAAGCGCAAAACCCTTCTTGCGTATTTCCTCTTTCGCCTTGTTCAAGCCATATAAATTTTTCCCTTTGATATAAACAGGCGATTCCGGCGAGTTCAAATATTTCGGCTCGCCTTTTTCCATAACCCTGCCACCAAATGCCACTATTTCTCCAAAGACATTTTCTATAGGAAATATAAGGCGACCACGAAACCGATCGTAAAAGCTTCCCTCTTTGCCGGAAACTATCAAGCCTGCCTGTTCGGCTAATTTCAAGGATGAACCACTACCCTCAATATAATCTGTCAAAGAGCGCCAAGTATCCGGTGCCAAACCCAACCGGAATTGTTTGATGGTTTCGTCCGAAACACCTCTACCTTGTAAGTATTCACGGGCAACCTTACCCGCAGGAGAAAAAAGATTGCGGCTGAACTGTTGCGCCGCTCTCAAATTCAAATTGGTAATTTCTTCGCGTAAAGAATCCTTTTGACTGCCATCTTTATTAACCGACCTTAGCGGTAAAACAACCCCCGCCTTTTCCGCCAGAGCCTTAACCGCTTCGGGAAAAGTCATGTTGGCAATCTTCATCAACAATGTAATGGCATTACCGCCTTCACCACAGCCAAAACAATAAAATATTTGCTTTTCGCGATTGACTGTGAACGAAGGTGTTTTTTCCTGATGAAAAGGGCAAAGCCCGGTAAAATTCCGCCCTGCCTTTTTTAAAGTCAGGTATTCGGAAGCAAGTTCAATAATGTCTATCCTGCTTTTAATTTCTTCAATCTTGCTTTCATCAAAGCGCACTGACTATTCTTGCCTGTTTTAAAATTTGAATTTCTATTCTAGTCAAATAACTGGCGGATAAAAAACCCACTATTGGGACAAGAGCGCTTTAACTTTTTCGCCCACCATTTTACCATCAGCCTTGCCGGTCAGTTGCGGCATCAACACTTTCATTACCTTACCCATATCTTTTACAGAAACAGCCCCGGCTTCCGCAATGGCCTTTTGAATTACACTCTCAACCTCATCATCTGACATTTGCGCCGGCATAAATTCCTGCACAACTTTCAGTTCCGCCTCTTCTTTTTCCACCAGGTCCGTCCTTCCACCCTTGGCAAACTGCTCAATGGAATCTTTTCTTTGCTTGACCATCACGGAAATAATCTGCAGTGTTTCATTTTCGTTTAACGGTCGCATCACATCAATTTCCTTGTTATGCAATGCGGTTTTCAACATGCGAATAGCCGAAAGCCGGATCTTATCCTTGGCTTTAGCCGCAATCACCATTTCGGCATTTAATCGGGCATTTATATCCATATATTCACCTCTTTTGTTTAACCCAAAGGGTCTTGCAGTTTTCTACCACCGAGAAGATGCATGTGCAGATGGAAAACCACCTGGCCACCTTCGGCATTGCAGTTAATCACTGTGCGGAAACCGCTATCGCTTATATTTTTGATCCGGGCTACTTTTTGTGCGGCTGACATCAAATCGCTGGTAACATCCATGTTCTTGTCGTCAAGATCCATAAGTGTGGCGATGTGCTTTTTAGGAACGAGAATTACATGCACCGGTGCCATCGGTTGAATATCATTAAACGCTAAAATTTTATCATCTTCATAAACTTTGCTGCAAGGAATTTCCCCTTGAACTATTTTACAAAAAACACAATCCGCCATAATTGCCACCTTTTTTCCATCAAGAAGCTTTTCTACATTTATTCATCGCTTCTTCCAAAGAAATAGCACCCGTATAAAGAGCACGGCCGATAATGACTCCGCTAATATCGCAACCTTTTACGGCCAAAAGCTTTTCCACATCGGCAATTGTAGCCACTCCACCGGAAGCAATAACCGGAATGCGCACAGCCATTGCCAATGCTTTTGTAGCTTCAATATTGACGCCTGTTTCCATGCCATCGCGCTTAATATCGGTATACACAATTGCTTTTATTCCGCAGTTTTCATAACGCGCGGCAAGTTCCACAGCGCTTTGCTGCGTCTTTTGCGTCCAGCCTTGTATGGCAACCTGGCCATCTAAAGCATCAATGCCCAATATAATTTTTCCCGCATGCTTTTTTCCGGCAGCGCGGACAAGTTCTTCATCCTGCAGGGCCGCCGTACCCAGGATAACGCTGGCAACACCATTTTCCAGGTAATAATCAATCGTTTCCATATTTCTGATTCCGCCGCCAACTTGGATAGGAACATTTCCTTTTTCGACAATATCCAGAATAATCCCGGCATTACGGGGCAATCCGGCGACAGAACCGTCAAGATCAACTATATGAATCAGCTGGGCGCCTTTTTCTGCCCAGCCCAAAGCCACATCAATTGGATTATCCGCGTATACCGTAACACGATCAAAATCACCCTGAGCCAGCCGCACACATTGACCATTCTTAATATCAATCGCTGGAATAATAAGCAAATCAGCACTCCCTGGTAGAAGAAAGTTCGGAATCACACATAAACAAGATTCCGAACAAGAGAAACCAATGTCGTCTGAACGGTAGTATTAATGTTCGAAACCGGGAAATGTCTTGAAAATCTCATCAATCCCCTGCTTCGCCAATTGACTTGCGGTAAGCCATTTAGCGCCGCCTTTAAAAAACGAAGATGCCTGAAAGACATTCTCCATTAATGATTTTTGGGTTTTATCAAAGACACCTCGCCAGATTGTGCTGCCGTCCTTAACGTTAAGCAGGCGAATCTCAAAAGCGACGGAAGCAGGGCGCTCTGCAGAGTAGTCATAGCCCACCCTCTCCGTATAACGGTATACATAACCGACAGCTATAACATCCGCCTTCAATTCAGCGCCTACTTTTTTCAAAACAGCCAACAATGGTTGTTTCAGTTTTTCTGCAGCAACACGATTATAGACAGCCATCACTTTTTCCGGCGGAATAATTTGCACTTCTTTAAAATCGCGCAATTTATCAATAAAACCTTCCTGGACAGCCTTTTCCGCTCCCTTTTCAATTTTCCCGCTGGAGTAACCGCCACTGCAAAGCGGGCAAACTACCATAGTTGACCCTTCTTCAGGCAGTAGCGACTGAAAAGAAATTACGGCCAAACGTTTGATTACCAACCCATCTTTTTCTGCGGACTGCACTGAAACTGGCAGCACCAACAGTAAAATCAATATAAATCCCGCAAGACAACTAGTTTTTTTGCCGAAAAGAGTAATCAAAATTTCCGCACCTCACCTTTCTTTAGAGACTTCCCTTGGTCGAGAGGACTCCATCAATGTTAGCATTCAAGTTCACGGCATCTCTCAAGGCGCGGGCAAAAGCTTTAAACACCGCCTCGATAATGTGGTGACTGTTATTACCATATAAAAGATTAATGTGCATCGTTATGCCGCTGTGATCGGTGAAAGCCTTAAAAAATTCTTTAACCAGGGCCGGATCAAACCCGCCGATTTTTCTGCGTTCGTATTTTACTTTGTAAATTAGATAGGGACGTCCCGAAATATCTAAATCCACGCGGCATAAGCATTCATCCATCGGCAAAGAAGCCGAACCATAACGGTTGATTCCTACTTTTTTACCCAAGGCCTGGCCTACGGCCTGCCCCAGACAAATGCCTAAATCTTCGACCAAATGATGATCGTCAATTTGAGTGTCGCCTTTGCTCTTGACGACAAGCTTGAAAAAACCATGCCTCGCAAAGAGCTCCAGCATGTGGTCAAAAAAGGCAATCGTTGTTGATATCCTACTGCCGGCAGATTTATCCAAATCAATTTCCAGCACAATGTCCGTTTCTGTTGTTTTACGGACAATCTTTGCTTTTCTGGCCATAGCCGCCCTTTCTTAAAGTTAAATTACTTTGTTTAAAGGATACTCAATTATGCCTTCGGCACCGGCTTCTAAAAGCACCGGGATCAAATCACGCACTACGCCCGTATCGATAACCGATTCTACAGCAAACCATTCTTCCGAATACAATCCGGAAACTGTAGGAGCTTTGAGTGAGGGAAGCAACGACATTACCTTCCCCAGATTTTCTTTAGAAACATTAAGTTTAAGCCCCACTTTACCCATTGCCTGCAGAGAACCGACAAGCAGGGTTCGAATTTGCTCAATTTTTTTTCGTTTCCAGGGATCACTGAAGGCCAGACGATTAGCAATCAACTGCGTGTTTGTTTTCATCAAATCGTGAATTACGCGTAATTTATTGGCCTTAATTGTGGAGCCGGTTTCAGTAACTTCCACAATAGCATCCACCAAACCTTCCACCACTTTGGCTTCGGTCGCCCCCCAGGAAAATTCAACATGAACATTGATATTACGCTCGGCAAAATATTTTTTTGTAAAATTCACCAGCTCAGTCGATATGTGTTTCCCTTCCATATCCTCGATTGATTTATAAGGTGAATCTTCGCGAACAACCAGTACCCAGCGTGCCTGCTTGGTCGAAACCTTTGAGTAAACCAAATCCTGTACGGCAATTACATCAGATTCATTCTCCAGAATCCAATCGATACCGGTCAACCCTAAATCAAGGTGTCCGTCTTCGACATAGCGTGACATCTCCTGCGCCCGAACCAACGTGCAGGTAATTTCCGGATCATCAATATCCGGGAAATAGCTTCTACTGTCATAAGATATACGCCAGCCGGCTTTTTTAAATAAATCAACCGTATTATTTTCCAAACTCCCCTTGGGAATCCCCAATTTCAATATACTCATTTATATACTTCCTCTGGATTAAAAATTTTTTCTCCCACGATGATAAAATCTCCGCCATCAAGCTTCCTGTAAAAACAGGATTTATGTCCTGTGTGGCAGGCCGCACCTCCCAATTGCTCAACTTGCAATAAAATCGTATCATTATCACAATCAATAAAAATGTTTTTCACTAACTGGACATTTCCCGAACTTTCTCCCTTCATCCACAGAGCCTGCCGCGATCTGCTCCAGTAAGTTGCCTTACCTGTCTTGATTGTTGCCTCCCACGATTGGCTGTTCATATAAGCCATCATCAATACTTCTTTAGTTTCGGCATCTTGAACGATGGCGGGAACCAACCCATCACCTTTAGAAAAATTTGGTCCTATCATCTTAACCTTCACCACATATTTTATTCTTATATCTTCAGGGAATTGTTTTATTTAAACGATGAGTTACTTTAAATCAAGCAATATTTTTATCTTGCATAATCATCTATTTCCAACTTGCCTAAGCTTTTCTTTCATGATAAAAATTATTTTAAGATAAGTGGATATTTTTAACCAAACTTTATATCCTTGCCGGAGGTTCGATTATGTCATTGCTAATTGGAGGAGTTATCGCCGCTGTTTTGGGACTAGTCAGTTTAATATTCTGTTGGGCAGAGTTTATAAACCTTCTCCAAGGGATACTGCCCATCAGTTTGTTTCTAGGGGGGGCTCTTGCAGTTTATGTCGGAATTGATGAAATCCAGGACAAAATCCGCGAAGAAAGACTAAAGCATGAAGAAAAACTCGAAAAAGCTCAGGAAGAAATAGAAGCAGTGAAGGCTCAGGCGGAAAAATATAAAGAAGAATTAAATAAATTAAAGGAAACAGCAAAATAGGTTTTTTATAAGGATCGTTGAAAAACCCCATGTTTGGGGGCTGTTCAAAAATGTTCAGATGCAAGGCGCGCAAAAAACCGAACTGCGAGGCGTATATGGAAATACGTTGAGCGGTGCGGTTTGCAGCGCAACGCAGCAGATGAGCGTTTTTGAACAACCCTTTTTACACTCTATTTTACTCTCTTCACCCTCAGCATATTAGTTGTTCCTGATACCCATAAAGGGTGGCCTACAGTAATAACTATCAAGTCTCCAACTGATACCTCGCCTGCATCGCGGGCAGACTGGGCGGCCTTTTCGATCATGTCGTCCGTATCATGGGGATCATTGATCAAACGGGGACGGCAACCCCAGCTAAGCGCCAGGCGCCGCACCGTTTTTTCATTGGGTGACAGCGCGACAATCGTTTGCCGGGGACGAAAGCGCGATATGTAGCGGGCCGTTCTGCCAGACTGAGTATGGGCAACAATAGCTTTGGCCTCCAGATGGTTAGCTAGAACACATGACGCGTGAGCAACTGATTCGGAAATATCTTTTCCCGGAATCATTGCCAGAAACTTTTCAAAAGGAAAACCGGACTCGGCAACCGCAGCCAGACGGCTCATGTACATAACTGCTTCTGCCGGATAATTCCCGGATGCCGTTTCTTCGGAGAGCATAACTGCGTCTGTTCCATCGAGGACGGCATTGGCGACATCAGTCGCTTCCGCGCGTGTCGGTCTTGGAGAGTTCACCATCGAACGCAGCATCTGCGTTGCCGTAATAACCGGTTTGCCGCACATATTGGCTTTATGGATCAGGCGTTTCTGAATCAGCGGCACATCTTCCAGCGGTATTTCCACACCCAGATCGCCGCGCGCAACCATGATGCCATCTGATATTGCCATGATGGCATCAATATGATCAAGAGCTTCGTGTTTTTCAATTTTGGCGATGACCGGAGTATCCTTGCCTTTTGCTGCAATAATGTCTTTAACCATTTTAATATCGTCCGCCGATTTCACAAATGATAGAGCGATAAAATCAACATCATTTTCCAGGCCGAACAAAAGATCAGCACGGTCTTTTTCGGTCAGAGACGATGTGCGAATTGTGCCGGTCGGCAAATTAATTCCTTTGTGCGACGTAAGAATTCCGCCTGTCACAACCTTGCAAATAATGTCGGTTTTCCCTGTTTCCTCAACAAGAAGCTCCATCAAACCGTCGGCCAAAAGCAGCCTGTCTCCGGATTTAACTTCCCGGGGTAAATCTTTATAAGTAAGCGAGACGGCATCCACACCTCCTTCTATGTCACGAGTGGTCAAAATAAATTTGTGACCGGGTTCAAGCAAAATACCGGGATCGGGAATTGTGCCGATTCTTATTTTCGGCCCGGCCAGATCAAGAAGGATGGCCACCGGTTTGCCGAGCTCAGCCGATAATTTTCGAAGCAAGATAATCTTCTCCAGATGATCCTTGTGTGATCCGTGGGAAAAATTCAGCCGGGCCACATTCATTCCATTTTGAATCATCGCCTCCAGAACTTCCTTTTTCTCCGAGGCCGGCCCTATAGTGCAGACAATCTTAGTTTTTTGCATAATTCACCTTTAATGTTTGTTGATACTTATAGCTAATTGCTTTCTTTCGATTTTTTTTGATTGGATAAATGCGCATATTCCCATGCACTACCGACTTCGGAAAGAGAAAGTGTTTGAATGTTTTGCGCAAGGGGGTAAGATGCTTTTCCCGGGTAGACAACCCATAATCCGGCCAACTGCAAATCTTCGAAGGCTGTCTTCATTGATTTAGTTAAGCGGGGTGCGTCTTCATACTTAAATTCTACACCCCAGTTTTTGCCGCCCTGCTGCCAGAAGAGATCAAGTTCCGCACCGGCGTGGGTACTCCAGAAATACAGGTCCGCATCTTCCTTCCCCAGAGTCCGGCAGACACAATCAAGGGCAAATCCTTCCCATGAAGCGCCCAGCTTTGGCGATGCAAACAACTGTTGCGGTGTCTCAATTGAAGAAAGACTATGAAAAAGTCCCGAATCACTCAGGTAAAATTTTGGACGCTTCACAACCCTTTTGCCAACGTTGGCGAACCATGGTTGGAGAATGCGGATCATGAATGTGCCTTCCAGAATTTCACAGTATTTACGGACTGTCATATCAGATACACCGAAAGAGCGCCCCAAGTCGGCATAATTTAAAATCTGGCCGTGGTAATGACTGAGCATAATCCAGAAGCGCCGCAACGTCCGGGCGGGAATATTGATACCCAACTGCGGAATATCTCGTTCCAGAAAAGTGGTCACATATTGATTACGCCACACAAGACTTTCTTCATCCGACCGGGCAAGAAAAGACCGTGGTAATCCCCCTCGTAACCACAGTGTTTTCATTTTTGCCGGGTCAATATCGTCCAAGCGGAAGCCTCCCAGATAATGATAGGCAATGCGTCCGGCCAGCGATTCCGAACTCTGGCGGATCAAATCCCTCGACGCGCTGCCTAAAATCACAAACTTACGCTTTTTTTGCTGATCAACAAGATAACGCAGCAAAGGGAACAGATCGGGCATACGCTGAATTTCGTCGATTACAATCAATCCACTCAGATCTTCTAGCGCAAGCTGGGGCTGATCCAGCCGGGCGGCATCCTGCGGATTTTCCAGATCGAAATAGTGATTAGCGCCCAATGTCCGCGCCAGTGTTGTTTTCCCGCACTGCCTGGGGCCGAGAATCGCCACTACGGGAAACATCGCCATCAATTTGGACAATGCGTTGCAATCATGTTGTCTTTCAATAATTTTCATGGTCGCAGTTTAAACAATCTACCTTGAAAAGTCAAACTCTTTGTATGATATTTCAAGATAGACAAATGAGTTTATAATTGCCGAAAATGATAATGGTGATAATGGATAATGGGATAATGGGTGGGTGGATAATGGGGTCAGGTCTTGAAATATCAGTTTTTGTCCGCATTCTTTAACGCCTTTGTAACCGTGGTATAATGAATCCCAAGATGATCGGCAATCTCCTTCAATCTATAACCATGCTTCACATGGGCAGTGTGGATGCGCTCATCCCTTTGTGCCTTCTTATATTCTTTTGAAAATAAAACTGAAAGCTTTGGTCTGTTTAAATACCTTTGTGTCCGGGGAATCTCTTTGATTTCAATTTTATCTTGAAGCAATTCTCTGTACTTGTCAATAAACGACTCTTCTCCCAATAATATTTGCCCTTGAAGTTCATCCCATGGTGAACTCGTATCTATTCCCTCTTTTACAAATCTACGGTAAAGGCTCTGCGCTTCCTTCTTATTGCTGCTGAAAAGGCCGATAATCCAGTCCGTGGTCAGATATTCAGGGGCTTTTATTGTCCCTGCTGTGTACCGATAACTACTCCATTTCCATTCCTCCGGCTTGGCAACCATCTTCGCCCGAACCGGATTTAAAACAACATACCGGCATAACTCCAGCAGATAGCGTTCCTTCTCGACCAAAATCGCCTTATATCTGCCTTGGAATACATGGCCTGTTTTTTGATGCATCCAATTATATTTCTGGGTATAGATACCATTCAATTGCCGCATCCCCTGAGATAAATTACCGTCGGGGGTTTCAATTAAAAGATGGTAATGATTATCCATCAGACAATAAGCGTGACAGATCCAGTTGAACCTTCGCACTACCCTGTCAAGTATTGATAAAAATTCTTTCCGGTCTTGATCGGCATGAAATATAT
>Ga0209748_1001984_pt1 | contig 10021 bp, 10 predicted proteins | sample BarGraIncu00421A_FD_185490 | JGI IMG/M metagenome (GOLD analysis project Ga0209748, IMG submission 185490) | Arctic peat soil microbial communities from Barrow, Alaska - Barrow Graham LP Incubations 004-21A (SPAdes) (version 2) | ecosystem: Environmental > Terrestrial > Soil > Wetlands > Peat... | reverse complement strand
TAGCGATTTTAGTTGCCCCTTGTTTTTAAGCACTTTTTCACTTTTCATTCTAACTCAAATACAGTAAGAATATCTTGAAAATCTGAAAATACCAACTAAGTATATTAATTGTTGGTCGCCGCGCTGTGCGCGTCGGCCAACGGCGGAGCTAAGCTACCGCTTTTGAGCTCCTTATTGGCGCCTGACAAATTAAATGAATTCTGATACTGTAGTTGATAAATATAAATAAAATTAGGCCTAGCGCGCTGATTCGCGCGGCGCCAACCAGTCGCTGCAGCGGTCGTCACGTGTCTGCATGTGACGCTACGCGTCCCGGCAGACACTGCGCCACCGCTTAGCTCCGCCGTTATGCAAGAAAGACATTTATAATAAGGAGCTCCTAATGAATTATGAAGAGATAATTTCAAACCTTACACAGTTCAAAGATGCATACTACAAATGTATATATACACCAGGTCTTTCCGATGAAGAACGGAGAATTCTAAAAGAACAAGTAACGATTCAATATGGTGAACTTGAAGAAGTCATTCTTAGGTTTTCGGGAATACGAAAAGTTGAATATGAATCAAGACGGGGACCGAAAATCTACTTTTCCAGTTATGTTGAGGCTGGTCTTTCACCAGGTACTGGTATGCATAATGAAGGCTATCAGCAAATACTTAAAGTAATAGGTAAAGTTCAGCAGCTTGCAAAAGATCCAACGCTACCGAAGCAAGAGCATTCAATTTCCACTGTGGTGCAAGTATTGAGACGGTTTAGGGAGTGTTGTCAATATATAAAAGACCCACCTAAAAACGAAAAGGCCGTACAAGACATAATGTGGATTATGCTGCGCACTCAATTCGATAGAGTGGAAAGAGAGGAGACCCTTCCCAAGTTTGGCGTCAAGAACTACAGACCTGATTTTGGAATACCGGATCTTCAGCTTCTTGTTGAGGCAAAATTCATTGGTGAAAAAACGCAGATTGCAGCAATTCAAGAAGAAATTTTGGCCGATATTCCAGGCTACCTGAAAAACTCTCAACCATATAATGCTATTGTTTCACTTGTATATGATGATGCACAAAAGCTGAGAGACCCTAGGAAGTTTGTTGAAGATATTCGTTCTGTAGATGGAATTGTAGACGTGATCATCATACCTGGAATTTCATGACAGATTGTAAGATTTAACATGTTTCACTTGCTTACGAAAGACCTTGATGTAGAGAGGAAGATAAATCAAAAATAATGCATAACCCGTCGCTCCACCCGATCGCAGCCCGCTGGGCTGCTCCGGATGAGCTTTTCGTTAAATTGCAAGGAGAGTCATGAGCCAAACCGAACTACTTGCTATCTGGGGTGCGGTAACAGGATCGATTGGAACGTTCGCAGGCCTGCTTGGTCTTTGGTTGAGGTTTAGGCAGCACGGATTAGATAAGCCAAAACTTCAATGCGAATCTTCTTTTGGCTTTGATTCGCCGACACACGTGAAGCATAGAATCATAATCCGTTCTGTTGGTCGACGACCAGTGTCAGTAGATAAGGTTCGTTATTTTATCGCGCCAAGAGGTTGGAAACAAAAACTCACAAGAGGGTGGCAGCATAAAAATGGTATTTGGCTATGGAATCAAGAGTTCCAAAATACTATCAAGCTTAACGAAGGTGAAAAAACAGAAATTGGAATTTCTTTGCCCAAAGGGTTGGAGATTACAGAAATTCATAAAGTCAGCGTCATAGATCAAGCTGGTAAGTTTTGGCCTGTTAAGTGGCCATCTATATCATCATTGAAAAAGGTTGCCACCCAAGAAGATCTTGACAGATTTGATCTCGAAAATGAGAAACGAATTATCAGTGCAGCTGGCTATCGACTTGGTGAAAGCTACTACTTGGAGACAAAATTTGATACCAAGCCACGTAGAACTGGGGTTCCTTGTGGCAGGGGTTTTTGGTTTCGAGATAAGAACCAGTATCAGGACAAATTAAGAGATGTAAAAGATATTCAAGCTCAAAAATTCATGTCAGGTGAGATCGAAGGTATTGAGTAGCAATTTAACAACGGCATTAAGGGCGACGGCAAAAAGCCTCCGCGCCTTATGCCGAACGTTAAGCAAACATTTCAAACACAAATCATCACAATATTTTGCTCACAATACCTATTGACTTGTAGGTGTTAGATGCAAATATATTCTTAAAAATAAAAAATTGTTTCTATAATGCATATTTTCTTAAAAATACTGATGTGCGTATTACTTCCTGAAAGCGTTAGGCTGAATAATTTCATTACTGTAGTAGATTTCAAGTCGTAATAAACATAATTATCTCTTGACAACAAACATCAACTCATTTTGCTGCCCCTTTGTCCTTGACATATAAATATCATATTTCTATACTCAATCCGTCGTTTATTACAACGTCAAATCACGACACCCGGATATGTCATTTCTGGAATATCTTACATCAGCAAGAAGGGGCAGGAAAAAATGGAAAAAGTTACGGGGGTCAATAAAGTTGCGATTATAGGGGCTGGTCTTATGGGCTTCGGCATCGGCGTTGACTTTGCGCGCGCCGGCTATGAAACATGGCTTTACAATACACGCGCCGAGACGAGCCGCCAGTCGATGCTGAGATGTCGGAAGGCGATCAACCTCTTTGTTGATGGAGAGTTGATGACGTCAGGGGAGGCTAATGCCGCCTATGCCCGCCTGCATCCGACAACAGACATGCAGGAGGCAGCCGCGGGCGCCGCCTATGTCTCCGAGTCGGTCTTGGAATCGCTGTCCCTCAAGCGGCAAATCTTTGCGGAGTTGGACCGGCTCTGCCCTCCCGAGGCCATCCTGACCACCAACTCCTCCGGCTTTACGACGACCGCCATCACAAAGGACAATGTCAGTCGCCCGGAACGCTGTTGCGTTGCCCATTATTTCCAGCCGCCCCATCTTCTGCCGCTGGTGGAGATCGTCGGCGGCGAGAAGACCGTTCCAGAAACCATCAAACGCACCTGTGAAATCCTGGCCAAGATGCACAAGAAGCCGGTGGTCATCCCCATAGAGGTTCCCGGCCATGCGGGAAACCGTATTCAGGGCGCTCTCGGCCGTGAGATCAATAATCTAATCGACAAGAAAATCTGTACGCCGCAGATGATCGACGAGATCATCATGTATAGTTTCGGCCGCCGGATGGTCAACACCGGCTGGTTTATCCGCAATGACCTGATCGGGCTTGATTTTCACTACAACACGGCGAAGTCGGCAGGTGTCGAGCCCAGGCAGCCCATCAAAGATCTCGTTGAAGCGGGACATCTTGGGATGAAGACCGGCAAAGGCTTTTACGAGTGGCCAGATTTCGGCGAAGCGGTGCAGCGCCGTCAGGATTTGGAGCTGCTGCGCTTTCTGAAAAGGGACATCGAAGACGGCAAACTTTAAACACTTTTCCCCTCTTGACAATATAACAATCGTTCTACTATGTTTTACCGTCTCATGGTTTTTTGTCCGTCCTGTCAAGCGAGTAAGACTTGCTTTTGTCCGCCGGCGTTTAGCAGTCCCGCCGTCCACAAGAGTCGGATTATTACCGTTGCGTAGACGATCATTTTGAAACCTTCATACAAGTTTATGATGAACATTTCTCACGTCAGTACGGATTTTGGCGGCCTTATGTCTAGCAGTTGATCTACCGTTATCTCGATTGCGGCGATCTGTACAACGGCTTTGACCGAGTGAAATGCAAAGGCTACGGCCATGAATACCTCCTCGCATTCTCCTGTAAGTTATGCTGCTTTCAATCAATAATCATCAATATTATTTATGCTATGAGGTTGAGGATAAGCAGGTGTTAGATGCAAATATATTCTTAAAAATAAAAAATTGTTTCTATAATGCATATTTTCTTAAAAATACTGATGTGCGTATTACTTCCTGTAAGGTTGGTTTCCTGTTTTAGCCCGTTTATGCAACATTTCAATCGGGAATAATTAAAAAGCTGCTGAACTCTAATTTAGCATGTGATACAAGAATAAAGGGCAAATCACTTTTTAACTTTTCCTAATATAAGGCTTGCTATGAAACCGCAACAAAAAATATTCCAGGACAAACCCAAACGAAACACAAGGGCATTGCTTGAGGTACTTAGTGCATCCGTAAAACTCGGACTTACTTCCTTTGGCGGCCCAATTGCTCATTTAGGTTACTTTCATGAGGAATATGTAAACAGGAGAAAATGGTTAGACGAACGCAGTTTCACTGACCTTGTGGCATTGTGCCAGTTTCTCCCCGGACCAGCCAGCAGTCAGCTCGGAATAAGCATAGGCATTATCCGAGCTGGGATGCTTGGCGGAGTTGTCGCATGGTTTGGCTTTACTCTTCCTTCAGCTATTGCGCTGGTTATCTTCGCGTTTTTCTTGCAGGGGGGTGATATAAACTCGGCTGGCTGGATTCATGGACTAAAAATTGTGGCCGTAGCTATCGTTGCACAGGCTATTTTCAGTATGGGCCAAAAGCTTACGCCTGATCGGAGTAGGGCGACAATAGCTATCGCTTCTATGGCCGTTGTGTTGTTGTGGAAAACGGCATTCAGTCAAATAGCTGTTATAATAGCAGCGATGTTTGTCGGTTTCTTACTCTATAGAAAAGTCGGTTTAAATGAAGTTCAGGAATTAAAGGTATATGTTAGTCGTAAGGTCGGGGTCGCTTGCCTTGTTTTGTTCTTCGCACTCTTAATATTATTGCCAATTATAACACAGATCACGTCAAACCACTGGGTAGAGGTAGCCGACAGTTTTTATCGATCTGGTTCGCTAGTATTTGGTGGAGGACACGTAGTTCTACCATTGCTTCAGAAGGAAGTACTACCAGCCGGTTGGATCAGCCAGGATAACTTTCTGGCGGGATATGCAGCAGCCCAGGCTATTCCAGGACCATTGTTTACTTTTGCCGCCTACCTGGGAGCAATGATGAATGGCATGAGGGGGGCTATTCTGGCAACTCTATCGATTTTTCTCCCAGGCTTTCTTCTTATCGTCGGTGCTTTGCCCTTTTGGAATCTGCTGCGCAAAAGTGAAATAGCCAAGGGCGCGTTGACAGCAATTAACGCAGCTGTCGTCGGCATACTACTGGCAGCGCTATATGACCCCATCTGGCTCTCAGCAGTCCTTTCCCCATTCGATCTGGTACTTGCAGTTACGCTCTTGGGAATGCTGATGTTCTGGAAACTTCCCTCCTGGATAGTCGTGATAGCTGGAGCTTTTGGAGGAATGTTCCTATAAGTCTACTCTTTTAGGATATCTAAAAACTAACTCCGCTGACCGTAATAATCAATTGTGTGGTCGATGCAGATGGATTATAATAAGAGAAAATAGACAATGATGCGTGGCTGATCGGCTATTATTAATGGTATAGCTAATAAATCTTTAAAAGTTAAAAGGGGGATAGATTGAAAATTTATTTCAGGTTTATCTCTAAAGGTAATCAACCTCACGTTAATCAATATTTTAAAACATACAATAACCGGCTAAGAAGCGACCATTTAAGACAAGTCTTATCTACAATTTTTCTTAGTGCAGTCTTTTGGAGTATTTTCGTCTTTATACCCAAACTCGCTATGGCAGGACCACCTTTTGTCACCGATGACCCGGAACCAGTGGAGTACAAGCATTGGGAAATATACATTGCCACACAATACGCGCATGATCGAGACCAAGATTCCGCTACGCTGCCTCACCTCGAAATAAACTATGGCATAATACCTAATGTCCAAATCCATTTAATCGCTCCCCTTCAATATGTAAAACCGGAAGGAGCTTCTTCGCAATATGGTTATGGAGATACGGAGGTGGGTGTCAAATTTCGTTTTATTCAGGAAACGGATTACATTCCTCAAGTAGGAATATTTCCTTTGATTGAGCTTCCAACCGGTAATTCTAATGAGGGTTTAGGAAACGGCAAAGCTCAATATTTTCTTCCCATCTGGTTGCAGAAAAGCTGGGGGCCATGGACAACCTATGGTGGAGGTGGATACTGGATTAATCCCGGCGAGGGAAACAAAGACTGGTGGCAATTTGGATGGCTTATTCAGCGCGATATCAATAAAACACTAACGCTAGGTGCGGAGCTCTATTACAAAACAGCGAGCACTTCCAATAGCAACGATACCACAGGATATTCTGTAGGCGCTATCATCAATATTACTGAAAACCATCATATCCTTCTTTCTGCAGGACAAAATATTAACGGCCCCAATTACCTCTCCGCTTACATTGCCTATCAATTGACATTCGGTCCTAAGAAAAAAGAATAATATGTATATCAAGGCTTGAAATATAAGTTATTGGGCTTGTTGTCGTGAACTATACTTGACCCTAGATTGGTTTTTGAACATTTCTTTCCATAATCATTAATATCCATCTCATTGCAAATGTGCGGACTTGTAGGTGTTAGATGCAAATATATTCTTAAAAATAAAAAATTGTTTCTATAATGCATATTTTCTTAAAAATACCTTTCTTAAAAAAATACCAATTTACGCATAGTACTTTCTGAAAGTCTTGTTTTCCCATTGTGCATATTTTATGCTATATTATTAACGTAATAGTTAAAAAATATTGAAAAAGGTCTCATGAAATTAGCCGAAATCGCTTTTGCAACTTATATATATTCCCACATGACTAATTATGATCAGTCATACCAACACTTATTGGATAATACAGATCAACTTGATCTTAATCTCGACACTCATCGAAAGTTTCTCTTGGAATGGTTAAATGCTTGGGGTTGCAGACAGTTTAAAACAAATTTCCATGACTTGGCTTCAAAGGAAATTCTAGAGTGGTATCAATCAAATCATTCTCAGTTATTTTCGCCGGATAAACAGTTACTACTGTTATCGAACAGTGAGCTTGGATTAGTAGAGAAAGTTTATGATAATCTTGTTTGCCGGATCATATCGCAAAGAAAAAAAAAGAAGAGCATAGACAATGAAAATGTTACCATTGGGCCGACAGGAGCCGCCAAAATACTGTATGCGCTTAGACCCCTTGCCCTTATTCCGTGGGATGTTCCCATGCGTATAAAATTCGAGCTAGATGGTTCTGCGAGATCATATATCAAATATCTTGAAATTATCAGGACCCATATCAGAGAATTAGAACGAGAGTGCGTAAAATATGGATTCGAACTATCAGATTTGCCTAACAGACTTGGTAGAGGCAAATCAAGCATTGTAAAACTTGTCGATGAATATTTTTGGATTACCATAACAAATAAATGCCCTATACCAACTAAACCCGAAATTTCTCTTTGGGAGTCTTGGCTATAAAAGTCAACAGTTGTAGGGATTAGCACCAAATATTTTCTTAAAAATAAAAAATTGTTTCCATAATGCATATTTTCTTAAAAATACTGATGTGCGTATTTCTTCCTGTACTGTTGTTTTTCAATTATCCATACCTATACGACATTTCAGTCGGAAATCATTAAACTTGAAACATAAAAAATTGCGGAACTCTAACTCTATATGTGGTACATGTTTTAAGGGGGCAGGCCAGCCTCAAGATGAGGGTGTTACCCTAGTTAAATTTTCAAGACAGGAGGATCCGGTTAATGAATATGCAAGACAGCAATTTTCAGTATCGTCTGTTTTCAGCACGAGACATTGATCGTCTTCCAACCCGCTGCCAAGGGGATCCGGATGAGATTCGTGACCGGATCTCCAGAATCGGGGCTTCCGCCATGATGGTATTTGACGGACAAAAGCATATCGGTCAGCTTCAATTCAGACCCTATGTACCCAACACGGTCTCTCCCGCAGGACTTTACGATCCTCTTTACTGGATGGACTTTCAGGGCTATGCCACTCCGGACCTGCCACGAAACACTCTTGCGTTGTTTTGCTACCACGTCGGACAAACAGACAACACACAGGACCGTGACCCGCATTATTTTGGAAAAGGAATCGGATTGAGCCTGCTGGATAAGACACTCGAGTGGGCGGAATCTGCCGGATTTGAGGCCGTGATCGCCAAGGGTTGCCCCGGATACAGACCGATCATTGAATTCATGGGCGGTATGCCAAGCGATGTGTATCGGAAAAAAGGATTCAAGATAGCAGCGGTCTATGTCGATCAGGAGCTGAGGAGTATCGTTGAACGCATGAACTGGGAATGTGCTCCTGAAAAAGCCTCGGAAATCTCCGTCTGCATCAGATATTTTTCTTTTTGATAGATTCTCTGATTGAATCCTTCATGAATTTGAAGCTAAGGATTACCTCTTTTAAGTTTACTCTAAATATGACCGAATACTAAAGGGCGATACAGTCGTTGATTGCTTTTTCAGTAATTGTTTCTTTTGTGGTTTCTAGAACTGGGCCCTGATTCATATCAGCTATAGAAAGCCATAATGAACCACTACCCCAATATTGAGGATTTTATCTTGAAGCGTTATTTTCACCAAAAGCTCCTATTTCGTGGCTTTGTTAAACTCGTCAATAACTTTGCCTGTTATATCATTTTCTTTGGAGTAGTAGGCTACAGGCGTGTTGGGACTTCCTACAAAGAAAATTGCAACATATTTTTCTTTTTCCGCGATATTATGGATAGCTTTTATTATTCCCGGCATTATTTTCTCGAATATTTCCTTGTCTCGCTTTTGAAGCTCATCGTTAATATCCTGAACCATCAACTGATAATCGCGTGTTTTTTTCTGGAAGGCAGCTTCCTTGTCTCTGCGCGCGGAATCCGCCATCATTGAACCCTGTTTGTCTAACTCATCCTTCATTTTACGTAATTCGTTTTCCAAAGATTTGACCGGCGCTGATTTCTTCTCGGTCAGGGCTTTAAATTCTGTTGCCGCCTTTTGACCGGCATTGGAATTTTTTATTATTTCCGGGATGTTGACAAAACCAATTTTGTCCGCCGCAAACGCATTGTTACTCATAACAAATAGTAACAAAGCAAATCCTGCAATTAGATAAATATTTCTTTTCATTTAAATTCTCCTCTCAATTTTTATGGACAAAGCAAACTTAACTCTTGTTTCATCCGCATATTTGGTTACATAAACATGCCGATGGTGAATTCCCAACGACCTATAGCATCGTCATTCAAACCCTTTCGGTTGAGTACCGTAGCCGTATTCTATTCTCAAAGGGCCAATGGGCGAATACCGGCGCTCAGGATGGTCAAAATTCGGTTATCATAGATGGTCAATTTTCGGTTGACATTTCCAAGGCCATTAGCAGACGCGGCTATCTCTTTATCCGGGCAGCATGACCGTGGCTACTTCATGGTGTATCCGCGACCGTCAAGACAGGCACCCATCGCCCGTTGATAGTCTGCACGCATTTGGTTCAACTGGACTTGTGGCATGCCACTAGTAGGCTGAGTCGGGTCGTAATATGTCTGGCTTACAGCCCAGCTATGGCATTCGTAACGATCCTTTGCCTGTAGCTCTTTGCTCTGGCCCTGCCGGGGATAGACAAAGATCCTTCCAGCCGATGATGGCGCAGGTTGAGCATAAACCGGAGGCTGTTCTCGGATCGCTACCGGTTGAGGTTCATAATAGGGTGAATTATAATAGGAATCATAATAAGGTGAATAATAATAAGGCGCCAGAACTGCTGCACCTCCTATTACCGCCCAAGGCGCCCACCAACCCCAATAGCCGCTTACCCAATGGCTGCCTCTCCAATAGCCGCTACCCGAATGGCCGCTGCCTCTCCAATAGCCGCTACCCGAATGGCCGCTGCCTCCCCCATAGCCGCTACCCGAATGGCCGCTGCCTCCCCCATAGCCGCTACCCGAATGGCCGCTGCCTCCCCCATGGCCGCCTCCCCCATAGCCGCCTCTTGCGTCACTGGACAATGGGTTTACGAGAAAGATGATCATTGTGAGAATAAGAACAGCGCAGGCAACTTTCTTCATATTTTTCCTCCTTGCTTGATTCTGCAAATGTGTTTTAAATCTTTATACTCCACTTTTCAATGTGTTTCCATGAATAATAAGCAAGAATTACACCTAAAAGAGGAAAGCAACGTAAGAATAAGATATCAAAGCATA
>Ga0209748_1001980_pt1 | contig 10027 bp, 10 predicted proteins | sample BarGraIncu00421A_FD_185490 | JGI IMG/M metagenome (GOLD analysis project Ga0209748, IMG submission 185490) | Arctic peat soil microbial communities from Barrow, Alaska - Barrow Graham LP Incubations 004-21A (SPAdes) (version 2) | ecosystem: Environmental > Terrestrial > Soil > Wetlands > Peat... | reverse complement strand
TGGATCTACGTGGCGATCGACATCCTCACCCGGCCGGGGATGAGCCGGAGCACGCGCGTGAAGTGGGTCGTGGTCGCGTCGATCCCACCCTGGCTCGGCGGTCTCGTGTATGTGCTGGTCAGGCCGGCGAGGGCGAAGCCGCCGCCGCCGGCCGCGCCCCGGATGGAGGCGCCGGTGGAGAGCATCCCGGAAGACGAGCGCGCGGCGGAGATGGATCGCATCCTGTCGTTGCGGGCGATGGGCGAGCTCTCGGACGAGGAGCTCGAGGCCGCGAAGGCGAAGTTGGTCGCATCATTGCGAAGAATGCTCGACCAAGAGGACGGCTAGCGCGGCGACTGCTTCTTGCGCCGCGCCTGGCCGAGGTTCTGCACCACCAGCGCCACCACGGTGATGAGGTAGAGCTGGCCGAGGACGGCTTCGAGCACGGCCAGCATGCGCCCCACATCCCCCTGGGCCGTGAGGTCGCCGTAGCCGACGGTCGTGATGGTCGTGAAGCTGAAGTAGAGAAAGTCGATCGTCGAAGCCTTGTGCGGCGGCTGGATCTGCGCGAAGAAGGAGTCGCCGCTGAGCACTCCGGTCAGGGTGAACATGCTGGCGAAGAACATGGCGATGAGCAGGTAGACGCAGATGGCTCCGTAGAAGGTGTTGATGCTGATGATCGGGTGCGTCGCCAGCCGTTTCACGATGGCCGCCGGAGCCACGATCACCAGAAGGCCGGTGAGCGCCGCCGTGACCGCTCGCGCCAGGTTCTCACTGCCGAACACGCTGAGGGCGATGGCGGCGAGGGTGGCCACCGGGATGAAGGCGACGGCGTAGCGCAGCACGCGGCGCTGGACCTGCGACGCGCGCAGGGCCAGCCACGTGGTGGCGGCGAGCACGATGAGGCTGAGCATGCGGCCGTAGTGATGGTCGCCGGCGACCGCCAACACGAAATAGCTGGCGATGAGCAGCACCAGCACGAGGCCGTAGCTGTTGGCGAAGCGGGGCGGCTTCTCGGCCGGGGGCTCCTCCGGCAGGGCGTCGCTCGCCGGGACCTCCTCCGGCTCATCGGGTTCCGGCCCGGTACCAGGCAAGGCAGCCTCAGTGGGCGTCCGGATCTGGATGTCGTCGGGCTCGTGCATGGCGTCGCCGTCACTGTATCCCAGCGGCGGGGAGGCGCAAGGTGGGGCGGCGGCGCGGCCGTGCGCAGGGCAGCCGGGCGCGGCGCCGAACCCCTTGCTGTACACTTCCTGGAAGATCCCCTGAGCCTATGGACTACGGCAGCTACACACCCAGACCACGTCGCGACCGGCGCCGCCGGCGGCGCCATCTGGCCCGGCGGCGTCTTCTCGTGCTCGTCGTCTTCGTGCTCGTCGTGGCGGCGATCATCGCCGCGGTCGTGGTCGGCCGCGGGAAGGGCGAGGAGAAGACCGGCGGCACGAAGCCGAAACCGGCCCAGACGGCCGCGGCCTCGGCGTCGCCGAGCCCCAAGCCCACGACGCCGTCGCCCAAGGTGTGGGTGGCGAGCAAGTCCGACCCCGCGCGCGTCTGGGTCGGCGGCGACTCCATGGGCGGCGAGCTCGGCTTGGCCCTCGGGCCCATGCTCGAGAAGATGAAGGTCTTGAAGCCCATCCTCTACTACAAGGAGTCCTCGGGGATCTGCCGCTGGGACTTCTTCGACTGGGGCAAGCAGATGGAGACCGTCATGCGCACCGCCCGGCCCAACGCGGTGGTCATGATGATGGGCACCAACGACACGCAGTCGGTGTGGGATGACGGCACGTGGATCTTGTACGGCACCTCCAAGTGGAAGACCGCTTACGAGAAGCGCGTGTCCGACATGATGGGCGCCATGCTCAAGGGCGGCGCGCGGCGTGTGTACTGGGTGGGCATGCCGATGATGCGGGAGTCATGGCGCAACTCGCGCATGAAGCTCATCAACAAGATCATCCAGAACGCCGCCGCGCAGCACCCGGGGGCCGAGTACGTCGACGCCTGGGGTCTCTTCGTGGACTCCAACGGCGACTACGCGGCGGACTGGCGGCTGGTCGACGGCGTGCACTTCACCGCCGAGGGCCAGCAGCGCCTGGCCAAGGCCGTGCTCAAGGACATCGAGAAGGACTGGCTGCCCGACGGTCTGCCGTCGCCGAGCCCGTCGCCGGCGGCGAGCTCCTCGGCATCCGCCAGCCCGTCCATCTGACGATCGGACGGCTGCGCCGGGCGGCCGACCGCGGGCCGTCCCGCTGCACCGCCTGCCGCCGTGGCGCCCCGGTGGTTGCGGACCGCCCTCTGCGCCGATAATAGGAGCGTGATGTTCGCTCTCTTCGCCACACTCCCGGGGCACGTGCTCGACGACGCCAAGCGGCCGCTGTTCTTCCTGCTCGCCGGCTTCATCCTCACGTTCGTCCTGGCGCGCCTCAACACCCGCGTCACGCGCGCCAGGGGGACCTCCGGGCTCGGGGTGGGCAGCATCGTCACGGCGGGCGGGCTGCACATCCACCACTCGGTGTTCGGCATCGTCGGGATGGTCGTCGCCGGCATCCTGGAGTTCGCCCTGCAGCCGGGCAGCCCGTGGGTCGAGATGTGCGCCCTCGCCTTCGGCTCGGGCGCCGCCCTCACGCTCGACGAGTTCGCGCTCATCCTGCACCTCGAGGACGTCTACTGGACCGGCGAGGGACGCGCCTCGATCGACGCCGTGATCCTCGGCGTCACCTTCATCACGTTGTTGCTCACCGGCATGACGCCGCGCAGCATCGGCGAGGTCGGAGACCTGGTCGCGATGTCGCGTTGGGTGGGCTCCGCCCTCATCCTCAGCGGCGCCGCCTTCGTGATCGTGAGCTACCTCAAGGGCAAGCTGTTCATGGGGACGGTGGGTATCTTCGTGCCCCCAGTCGCCGTGATCGGCGCCCTGCGCCTCGCCAAGCCCAACTCGCCGTGGGCGCACCGCCGGTACGTCGACAACCGCGGCAAGCTCGAGAGGGCCCGCCGCCGCGACGAGGGCTTCAACCGGCGCTGGCGGCAGCGCAAGCACCATCTGTGGGACGTCATCGGCGGCAAGCCGCACCTGCACCTTCCGCACCGCCGCGGGCATCACGACGACCACGGCGACGACCCCGGCTCCAGCGGTTCGCGGATCTGAATTCGGCCCCTGGTGTGACGGGCCGGCGCAGCTCGCGTGCGTCTTAGCCCGCGCCGTCCCCGGATCTGGGATGCCGGCGAAAAAGGCGGCGAGGGCAAGTTCGTAGACGATGAGCACGAGTACGATGACGATGACCGCGCTGAGGGACCCCGCCGTGAACATGAGGACGATCACGGCGATGGCGACGCCGGCCACGCGCAGCACGTCCATGTGGGCGGCCGCCCAGCGGCCGGCGCCCGTCTCCGGAGCGGTGAGGTCGGAGGCGACGCCGAACAGCTTGGAGAAGCCGCGGCCCATGGCCTCGACCCAGTTGGGCCGCGTGGCCAGGAAGGCGGCGACGGCGACGACCGCCCCGCCGACGATCAGCCAGACCACGATCCCGTTGAGGCTGGTGATGGCCGACGACACGAAGGCCTTGGCCACGGACAACGCCCCCGTGTCCTTGAGGGCGGCGATGATGCGTTGCTCGACCTGTCTCTCGGCGACCCGCACCACGACCACGGCAAACAGGACGCCGATCCCGAGCTCGAGCGCCGTCCAGCGCTTGCGCGGCGAGACGAGCAGCGCGGCCAGGATCAGCAGGGCGGTGATCACGCAGATGGCGATGACCAGCGTGTGGAACAGGCTGAGCGCCCGCTTCGCCGCGTAGCCCTGGGTTCCCTTGAGAAGAGTGACGGTGCCGAAATCGGGCGGCAACGTCTTGCCCGTGGCGTCCTGAAGGAGCGTGCGGATCTGGTCAGGCGCGATCTCGGGGTCGATCTGCGGCAGTTGCACGTCCTTGCCGAGGAGCTTGGGGATCTGCGCTTCGAGGCGCTGCAGAGCCACCCCGATGAGCGGCAGGAGGTTGAGAGTCACGTCGTTCTCGTTGACCGAGACGTACCTGTTCGTGTCTTGCAGAGCCGTGATCAGCTGCTGGTGAGCGAATCGCTTGACGTCGACCCAGATGGTCTGCGCCGTAGGCGTAGCGAGGAACTTGTCGATCTCCTTGATGAGGAAGTCGCGCAGCGTCTGGGTGAGCGGTTGCGCCAGCACCGCGGCGTCGGACGGCAGCGCGTTGGCGATGCGGTTCTGGAGGTCGGCGACTTCGAGGGTCTTGTCGGCCACAAAGGTGCTGGCGGAGTGGCGTACCGCCGGGTCCTCGGCCACGGGCGCCACGGTAGCCACCCACTTGTCGGTGTTGAAGACGAGGCTGTCGGACCAGAGGGCCAGAGCGCTGATCACGAGGCCGACCACGGCCATGATGACGAGGATGAGCGCCAGCCAGCGCCGCAGCCGCGGGGCGCGCTGCGACGTGAGGACGTTCTTGACAGGCCGGAGGGCGCCGATGACGGCGGTCACGGCGCCGCCTGAGGCCGCCGGCTCGGCGGCGACGGTGATTTCTTCGGCCGGCCCCGCAGCGACCGCGGTGATTGCTTCAGCCGGCCCCGCAGCGACGAGAGTCGCCTCTGCGGCCAGCTTGGCCGCGTCCGCCGGCCGTGCGGCCGCTTGCCGCTTCTTCGGTGCGGCCTTGGGCCGCCGGCTCCCCTGCGGCTTCGGGGCTTCCTTGTCCGGCATCGAGACTCCCTCCGTCGACCGCGCAGGTCACCATACCCGCTGCGGCTGCGAATCCGTGCGCTGCCTGCACAGCGCGTGGAGCCGCGTGGGAAGACCGAAGGTGCGGGAGGGGTGCGGGCCGGCGGCCGGAAGAGCCGCCGGCCCGCGCGTCAGTGGGAGACCTCGACGCCTTTCCAGAAGGCGACGTGGTCCTTGATGTTCTGCGCCGCCTCCTTGGGGGCCGGGTAGTACCACGCAGCGCCCCGGTTCACCTGGCCCTCGACTTCGACGTCGAAGTGGCTCGCCTGGCCTTTCCACGGGCAGACGGTGTGCTCGTCGTTCCGCCTCAGGTACTCGCGGCGGACGGTCTCCGGCGGGAAGTAGTGGTTGCCCTCGACCATCTCCGTGTGCTCGCTCGCGGCCAGAACGGCGCCGTTCCATAGGGCTTTTGCCATGTCGGGCTCCCCGAAGGTGAGCTCGATGATCCCTTCGCGGAGGGTGTTCTGCGTGTCCGACGGAACGGTGGTCACCGGCTCATGATACGGGATGACGGCCGGCTCCGGTTTGCCGCGAGGGCCGCCGGGTGACTGTATACGGTAACGCAGATGTCAGGCGCGACCAGGAGGGCAGCATGATCGACCACGTGGGCATCCCGGTGACCGACCTCGCGGCGAGCCGCGAGCTCTACGCGACGGCGCTGGCGCCGCTCGGCTACAAGGTTCTGTACGAGAACGAGGAGTACGGCATCGTGGGGTTCGGCGCGCAGTGGCCGCAGCTGTGGCTCAGTCGCAGCGCACGGAAGATGGGCGTGCACGTCGCCCTGGTGGCCAAGAATCGCGCCGCCGTCGGGTCGTTCTACGAGCAGGCGCTGGCCGCGGGAGCCACCGACAATGGGCCGCCCGGTCCGCGGGAGCACTACGCCCCGGGCTACTACGCGGCCTACATCCACGACCTCGACGGCAACAACCTCGAGGCCGTGCTGCACGAGCAGTAACGCATCCGTGTGAGCCGGCCAGTCGCCAGACGGCCGGCCGGCTCACACGCGACCGCGTGCGCGGTCCGCCCCCGCGCGCGGCGCCGTCCCTCGCGAACCCCGGCTGGCGGCGGGCCGTCCCTTTCCCTAGACTTGGCCCGGACGCGCACGCATGCTATTCCCCACCATCACATTCGCGGTCTTCTTCCTGCTGGTCTTTATGGGGAATTGGCTGCTCATGCCTAGACCACGGCTGTGGAAGCCGTTCATCCTCCTCGCCAGCTTCGTCTTCTACGGCTGGTGGGAGTGGCGCTTCGTGCTGCTCCTGGCGCTCAGCGCCGTCGCCAACCAGCTGTTCGCCACGGCGATCGAGAGGGCGGCGACGGCCGCGGCCAGAAAGTGGCTGCTGGCTGCGGCCGTCGCCGTGAACCTCGGCGTCCTCGGCTGGTTCAAGTACTACGGCTTCTTCGTGACCTCTGTGGTCAACTTCCTCGGCGTGTTCCGCCTCCAGGCGGACCTTCCGCTCCTGCGCATCGTGCTGCCCATCGGCATCTCGTTCCTCACCTTCCGCGTGCTGAGCTACGTCGTCGACGTCTATCGCGGCAAGCTGCGCACGTCGTCGCTGCTCGACTTCGCCGTGTACGTCGCCTTCTTCCCGTACATCATGGCCGGGCCCATCGCGCGCGCCAGTGAGTTCCTGCCGCAACTCGCCGGCCCGAGAGATCCCCGCCGCGTGGACACGTCGCGCGCCTTCTTCCTGATCTTCGCGGGCCTCGCCAAGAAGATGCTGCTCGCCGACTACCTGGCCACGCACATCGTCAACGGGGTGTTCACGACGCCCGGCCAGTACACGTCGCTGGAGACCCTGCTCGGCATCATCGGCTACTCGGTGCAGATCTACTGCGATTTCAGCGCCTACGCCGACATCGCCATCGGCATCTCGCTGCTCCTCGGGTTCGAGTTGCCGGATAACTTCAACGCCCCCTACACGGCGATCTCGGTGCAGGACTTCTGGCGCCGCTGGCACATGACGTTCTCGCGCTGGCTGCGCGACTACCTCTACATCCCGCTGGGCGGCAACCGTAAGGGCCAGACCCGCACCTACGTGAACATCATGATCACCATGGTGCTCGGCGGCCTCTGGCACGGCGCCGGGGCCCCCTTCATCTTCTGGGGCTTCCTGCACGGCGGGGCGCAGGTGGTCGAGCACCGGCGGATCGACATCCGCAAGCTGCGCGCGCAGCGCCGGCTGCGGGCGTCCGCGCCGCCGCTCGACGATACGAGCGACCTCGGGCGCAGCACGGATGCGCTCGCGGCGCCGGCTGCGGGCGGGCCGGCGTCCGGGCGCGCCGCAGGCGCGCCTCCCGGCCCGCCCGGGATCGACACGCGGCCCTGGGGCGGCGGCGTGTGGCCGCGAGTCGGCGTCTTCGCCTTCGTCACGTTCGCCTGGGTGTTCTTCCGCTCCGCCACGTTCGGGGCGGCGCTCAGCGTGCTCGCCCAGCTCTTCCGCGGCTGGGGCAGCGTCGGCGCCGCCGTCACGCCGGCCCTCCTGCTCGTGATCGCCGTCGGCATCGGCATCCAGTACGTGCCCCGCAGCCTGTACGAGCGGGTCGAGGCGGGCTTCTCGGTACTCAACCCGCTCGCGCAGGGGGCGCTGCTCGCCGTCGGCTTCATGGTGCTCGACGTGGTCGGCCCCACCGGCCCCGCCTCCTTCCTCTACTTCCGCTTCTGATGGACGACCGCGACCCGGACAAGCTTCCCTTCGGCCGCCGCCGGCGGACGGCCGCCAGCGCGCTCATCGCCATCCTCGTGGCCTTCGTCCTCGGGGTGCTGTTCAACGCTCCGGCCATGAAGAAGACCGCCACGGAGCTACCGTTCGGCGGCCAGCGCAGCGTCCGGCTCGCGCTCGTGAGCCCGGCGGCGGCCGTGAGCCACTGGGTCTTCCTGGACCGGCCGGCGAGGTTCGCGGCCGCGGCGCTCGGCAAGCCGGATCCCGGGCTCAGGCCCGTGGAGGTCGTGGTCGTCACGCCGCGACCCACGCCCCAGCCCACCACGGCCTCGGGCAAACCCCGCCCGCAGCCCACGGCCAAGCCGCTGCCCAAGCCGTACGCGGGCCACCCGATGCACCTCTACATCGCCGGCGACTCGATGGTCGGCATCCCTGGTATGGCGCTGGTGAACCTCTCCAACGACACGCACCTCATCAAGCCGCTGCTCGACTACCGCATCTCCACCGGGCTGGTGAGGCCGGACTTCTTCAGCTGGCCGGCGCAGCTCCAGCGACAGGTCAAGGCGTTTGACCCCGGCGCCGTGGTGGTCATGTGGGGCGCCAACGACAACCAGGGAGTGCAGACGTCCTCAGGGAAGGTCTACGAGTTCGGCTCCAGCGGCTGGGAGAAGGAGTACCGCAAGCGCGTCGGCGACGCCATCGCGATCCTCTTCGACGGCGGCGTCCGGCGCATCTACTGGGTCGGTCAGCCCATCGTGCCGGACTCCACCTACGACCGGCAGATCCGCCTGATGAACGACATCTTCCGCGGCGCGGCCAAGAAGCACCCGGGCGTGCAGTACATCGACGCCTACGAGGTGTTGAGCGACGGCGGCGGGGGCTACGCGCAGTATCTCCGCGACGACAAGGGCGAGATGCAGCAGGTCCGCGAGGCCGACGGCGAACACCTCACCTACGCCGGCGGCATGCGTCTCGCCAAGGTCGTGATGGCCGCCATCAAGGCCGAATGGTTCGGCAAGAAGAAGCCGGGCGCCGGCTCCGCTGCGTCGTCGCCGAAGGCGTCGGCGAAGGCCACTCCGGCGCCCTGACGCCGCCGTTCTGACCTCGCCGGCCCGCCGGAACGGCGGGCCGGCGTGCCCGCGGGGACTGCTGCGCAGCCCGCGGCCGCTGTAGTAGCATCGCGGGCATGCTCTTCCCGACCATCACCTTCGCGGTCTTCTTCCTGCTCGTGTACGCGGCGAACTGGCTGCTGATGCCGCGCTTCCGGCTCTGGAAGTGGATGATCATCGGCGCCAGCTACGTCTTCTACGGCTGGTGGAACTGGCGCTTCGTCCTGCTGCTCGTGGCGGCCACGTTCGTCAATCAGGCCCTGGGCGTGCAGATCGCGCGCGCCCGCAGACGCCGCGGCGGCGGGCGCGCCGCCAAACGCTGGCTTGTGCTGTCGGTGGTCGCCAACCTCGCGGCGCTGGGCTACTTCAAGTACGTCGACTTCTTCGCCGTCAACCTCGACCACCTGCTCAGCAGCGTCGGCCTCGGCGCTCCGCTGCCTCTCCTGCGCATCCTTCTGCCGGTGGGCATCTCGTTCCTCGTCTTCCGCGTGCTCACCTACACCATCGACATCTACCGCGGGGAGCTGGCCCCTGCCTCGACGCTGGACTTCGGCGTCTACGTGGCGTTCTTCCCGTACCTGCTCGCGGGTCCTATCGCCCGTGCCCGCGACTTCCTGCCGCAGCTGAGCTCGCCGCGCGACCCGCACAGCGTCGACGCCGGCCGCGCCTTCATCCTCATCCTCGGCGGCCTGGCCAAGAAGATACTGATCGCCGACTACCTGTCGACGCACATCGTCAACGGCGTCTTCGCCTCGCCGCAGTCGTTCTCGTCCTGGGAGACCCTGTGGGGGATCATCGCCTACTCGGTGCAGATCTACTGCGACTTCAGCGCCTACAGCGACATCGCCATCGGCATCTCGCTGCTTCTCGGCTTCGAGCTGCCCGAGAACTTCAACGCGTCGTACACCGCGCGTACCGTCCAGGACTTCTGGCGTCGCTGGCACATCACGCTGTCCAGCTGGCTGCGGGACTACCTCTACATCCCGCTGGGCGGCAACCGCAAGGGCCGCGGCCGCACGTACGTGAACCTCATCGTCACGTTCCTCCTCGCCGGGCTCTGGCACGGCGCCGGCTGGACGTTCGTGTTCTGGGGAGGCATGCACGGCGTCGGCTTGGCCCTCGAGCGCGCCCGCGCCGACGCGCGCCAGGCTCGGGGTCTGCCCGAGCCGGGCGCGACGGCCGGGACGCGGGCGCTCCAGCGTCTCGCCGTGTTCGCCTTCGTCAGCGTGGCCTGGGTGTTCTTCCGCGCCGACTCGATCGGCGGGGCCTTCGGGGTGCTCTGGCGGCTCGTCGCCGGCCTGGGCAGCATCGGCTCGGCGGTCACCTGGCCCGTCGTCGGCCTCGTCGTGCTCGGCATCGGCATCCAGTACGTCCCGCGCCGCCTGATCGAGCGTCTCGAAGACGGCCTGGCGGGCATCGGCTGGGCGGGGCAGGGCGCCGTCCTCGCGCTCGCCCTGTTCCTCATCGACACGCTCGGCCCGCAGGGCGCGGCCGAGTTCCTCTACTTCAAGTTCTGATGCGGCCACCGGCACGAGGCGACTGAGCATGACCGACGACGACCGACA
>Ga0209748_1001979_pt1 | contig 10028 bp, 10 predicted proteins | sample BarGraIncu00421A_FD_185490 | JGI IMG/M metagenome (GOLD analysis project Ga0209748, IMG submission 185490) | Arctic peat soil microbial communities from Barrow, Alaska - Barrow Graham LP Incubations 004-21A (SPAdes) (version 2) | ecosystem: Environmental > Terrestrial > Soil > Wetlands > Peat... | reverse complement strand
GGTATTCTTCTCTCGACAAGCCAAGTCAGATAAGTGTGCCGGGCATCTCCGATCTGAATGTCGGGGAGCTTGGCCGCTGTTCTTGCCGGGTTCCAGACGCGATTTCGGAAGTTGTCCGGGCACATTATGTTGCCGTTGGGCTGCGGGAACATATACGGGCTTTGCGGCTTCGTCTTCTTCCACGCTTTCAGGGTCGCAATCGTCCTGTCCGTTAGTGGAATGTAGCGCAGTCCCATGCGGGTCTTCGGGCTCTTGATCTCTCCACGGGACAACGCTTGCCGCACATAGACCTGCTTCTTGCGGAGGTCGTAGTCGTCTTCCAAGCTCGCGCAAATCTCCCCATATCGCTGGCCGGTATAGAGCATGGTTTCGGCGAACGGGAGCCAATAGGCCGGAATGTTCTTGAGCAGCTTCTCCCAGTCCTTGCGCGGGGGTATCGGCCGGCCCGTCGCCGCGTGCTGCTGCGTGGAAATATCTCGGTTCAGCGCACGGGTTGTGTAGCGCTTCTTGTGGCAGAACGACAGGAAGCTCTTCAAGACGAGCCGCACATTATCCTTGCGCTTGTCGGACAGGGGCCCGCCGTCCTTGCCCTCTGCTTTCGCCAGCGCTTCTTCGATGAGATCGAAGTGGGCATCAGTCAGCTCGTCCACACGAATGTTGTCGAGGATTGAGATATAGCGCTTGTATGCGCTGCGATAGTCGCTGAGCGTTGACGGAGCGTAGTCCCGCTTCCGGGGATCGTTCTGTCGGTGAACGATGAACTCGGCCCACGCGGTCTTCACTTTCGGCCGCTTCCGCGCCGGCCCTTTGTTGCCCTGAGTGATCGCGTCGTCGATCTCTTTCTTCTTGTCGAGCGCTTTGTCGAGCGTTGCGCGGTTCCACGGCCCGGCAACCAACTTCCGTTCGATGCGTCTCTTCGTCATCGGATCTGTGTATGCGTAATGGAACGCGCCGTGGCGGTATCGAACTCCAACGGGGGGCTTCGGCTTCGAGGGCATCGGCGCGACCTTTCGGGTTTCGTGCGGACAGCGATAGCGTATCGCAGTTCCCCCTCTCGCGCTCTCCCCCTGAAATGCAAACACGAACACAGATAGCTGTGTTCGTATGTCTTCGTAGTTCCTGATCTACTGCCGCACGCACCCGTGCTCAATCCCGTCCCGGTGGGGTTGCCGTAGGTATTAATACCTACGGCACCCAGCAGAGCCTCGATTTCCCCGTGGTGGCCGTGCTTTCTGCCAACCGCGAAAGTGGTGGGCACCGAGAGCACCAGCGGCCCGAAAATTGTCGGATACGGTCTCGAACACACCTCACTCGTCGGGGGGCTGCGCTCTTGCCGTGTCGTCGGCCGAAACACACTGCCTGAGCTGGGCGAAAAGGATATTGCACCCCGCCCGCCCGGCATGATCGGCGTTTCGGGTGATTATTGGGGTCTCGCGGAAGACGCGATGCTGGGCCTGAACTGGGCAAATGAGAAATTGCACCCCGCCGCGAATGCCCGCCCGGAAGCTCCTGCATCGGCCGATCAGCTCGGGGGAACAAGCCCAACCGCCGACCGAGACAGAAATTGCACCCCGCCGATCTGACCGCATCCGCATATCGAGCGATTTCCGGGGTTTGCACCAGACGGAATACCCCGCCTGAGCTGCTGGAACGCGGAATTGCACCCCGCAGGACTTGACAAGCTGGGTCTTCAGGGCCGATTTCGCCCGATTAACGGCGAATATCGGCGCCCGGCTCAGCGGCAATGTGCCCGTGAGCTGGGCAAATGAGAAATTGCACCCCGGCGAAATATAATCACCGGCCTCGGCGGATCCGTCGCGATGCGACGGGCCCTCAGCACCCTATGGTGCGAACCTCGGCCTGCCCGTTGTCGAGAGGTCGAACCAGCGCGATGCCGAGCCGTCCAGCGCGATATGCGATTAGCTCGATGCCGCCGAGCACGTCGTCGGGCCGTGCCACTCTCGGGTCTTGGACGACCACGACCCGTATCTGTTTGCACTTGCCGTCGGGAAGCAGTGCCTCGATGCGAGCTGACCGCTCCTTGATGATGCTGTCGTGATACTGGCTGGCAACGGCCCGGATTGCTCGTTCGACTAGCTCCGCGTCCTCGCTTATCGGGCACGGCTGCTCGCCCTCGTCGCTTGTGCTGAGCGCCAAACCGTCGGTGCGGAAGCTCCACTTGTGGCAACGATCGTCTTCAAGCGACACCCAAGCGATGCCCCTGACAGTGCGCGTGTTCGGTTCGGGAGTTCCGTCGGGGTGCTGGTCGTAGTCAACGACGGTGAGTGCCACGGACGGCGGCTCGACCGCCAGAGTGCTACCAAGCAGATCAGACAGGGCTTCCGTGTCCGCGACGACGGAGCCGTCCTCGGCTATGTGGGCGATTGCGTCCAGTTGTTGCTGGGTGAGAACGCTAAGCATGGTTTCTCCTCTCGCCCGCACTCTACAACGGCGGTCTGACGCCACGGGCCCTCGGGAGCGAACGGCTGCGAGAGTGGACTTGTCTTCAGGAAGAAGCGAACTTGCGCCGAAGCTGTTCGTAGACCTCGATCTGCACTGCACGCGGTGCGCGACGAATACGAGCGAGGAGGTTGCGTGCGTCTTCGCTGGCATCGCGAACATTGGCCTTTGACTGGTTGCACGACGAGCAGAGGGCAATCAAGTTGCCAACCTCAGTGGGGCCGTTCGGATCCTCATGGTCAACGTGCAGACGGATGCGACGCTCGTATGAATACGGATCCGGATCACCCGCTCCGGCCCCACAGCGCTGGCAAGTGTAGCCGTCGCGCTCCAACACCTGCCGGCGGAGTGCAGCCGGGATTGCGTGGACGCGCTTGGCTTGAGGAATGGGTTCGGGTGTCTCCAGAACATACTCGCCGGGGCGAAGATCGTCCCGGTCGATATGGCTTGAAATGCGGTATCCGTCGTCCTCGCGGAGTTCACGAAGCCGGCGAGCCCACTCGGTCGCCGGAGCTGCGACCTCACGAAGATCGGACTTGCTCACTGTCTCTCCGACGTGAGCTAACAGATACTCCAGCACCCTCGCCTTGACGGATTTTGGCACTGCCGCTCCCCGCGGTATGTCTCGACGGCGATGCCATGAAGTCTCGGAGTATTTGCTGGAGGCCGTCGGGATTGGTGGTCTGACACTGCCAGACTACCAGCACATCCCATGCGGCGCAGTTGAGGGCGGCGATGTTCTCGGCATCGCGCTCAGCGTTTCGGTTGAGCTTCTCGGCCCACCACTCGGCGTTGGTCGTCGGGCGCTTTCCTCGCGGGCACTCGTGGCCGTGGAAGAAGCAGGAGTTGACCATGACCACCTTGCGATGTCGAGGGAGCACGATGTCAGGGGTTCCCGGCAGCTCGCGGACATGAAGTCGAAAGCGATAACCCATGCGATGAAGTGCGCGACGAACGAGCAGCTCCGGCTTCGTGTCCTTGCTGCGGACACGGGACATGATCTCCGAACGCTTCCTCTGGTCGAAGACGTCGGTCATCGCTGGGACAGGAGCAACGCCAGAACGCTGTCGGCCACTCTGGCAGCGAGAAGCGGCGGCACGGCGTTCCCGATCTGCTTGGCGATCTCCGTCTTGGATCCCCTGAAGACGAACTCGTCGGGGAAGGACATGATCCTCGCCGCTTCGCGGTGGGTTATGGGTCGGTCTTGGTCGGGGTGGAGATACCGCCCTTTCTCCGGCTTGTAGAACTCCGTTCTGATTGTGGAAGAGGGTCGATCCCACCAGAGCCGCCCGAACAAGTCCGTGCCACCCGATGTCTTCCGAACCCAACAAGCCGGAGTGATTTCAGGTGCGTTGGCCTGAAGATCGAAGCGATTGCCGCCGGGGGGAACGGCGGAATACCTACGGCGGCTCACCTCCGTGGGGTTTCGGGAGAAGTGCAGATTTAGCGGGGGCGCCACGTCGAGCAGCTCTGTCGTCGTCGGCTTCGGCAGATCGCTGATTGCGTCTTTCACTGTGAGCCACGGAGTAGCATCTTCGAGGTTCGCTGTGTGGTCGCCATTGAACATACGCCGCGAGCCGGCTGGCGTGCTGTTCGTCCTCAGCGGCGGGAAGAACTCGGTCGGATCGCAGAAGTCTGAGCCCACAACGAACGTTCTCCAGCGAGTTTGCGGCACCCCGTAGTCGGCGGCGCAAAGGTGCTTGCTCACCGTGGCGAAGCCCATGCTCTTGGCCTCTGCCAGAATGTCGCCGTGTTCGGGAGAGCCCAGCAATTGCGGGACGTTCTCCATAACGAAGACATGGGCACCGGATCGCCGCACGACCTCCAAGAACGGTTTCCAGAGGTGGCGACGAACATCGCCGTCGCGGTTCCTATTCAGCAGCGAGTAGCCCTGACACGGCGGCCCACCAATCACGACGTCTGCCGCCGGGACTTCAATATCTGCGTCCTCCAAGAGGCTAACGATATCGCCGGCCACAGCGTGTGTATGGCCGTCTGAGCCCCTGAAGTTCGCGTTGTAGGTGTCTACCGCGTAGCCGTTCCAGTCGTTAGCCCAAACGGGGTTGAACACCTGACCGCAATACTCGGTGAACCCGGCAGTCATGCCGCCAGCGCCTGCGAAGAGATCGATCAGGCGGGGGCGAACGCCGATACTGGCAAGCTTGCCAGCCTGCCGAAGACGGTAGATTTCCTCTTCCGATACCCGACGAACAGAAACCTTGGACACGCGGCACCTCTCTGAGACTGCTGATGGAAGCAGCGTATCAGTCTTCTCTGACACCGTCGCGAAGCCGATCGTGCTCAGCGGTGTGGCACGCTTGGCACAGACAAGAGCAATCCGCGAGCCGCTCCGTGCCGAGCACAGTCCGGCCGTTGTCTCGGGAGTAGGCTCGGTGGTGGACTTGGGGAATATCAATCCCCCATTGGAACTCGCAACCGCACACTTGGCACCGCCAGCCAGCTTCGACGATCTTTCGGCTCCGGTAGGACTTCCAGTGCTCGCTCCGATAGTAGCGGCGATCCAACCTCCCGTCGTCGTCCCACAGCATCTCGCCGGTGTCTGGGCACCAGATCCAAACCAGCTCGGCGAAGACTTGTCGGAACGGTCTCTCGTTCATCGAGCCCAGCGCCAGAGTGAGACCGCTGAGCGGGCAAGCGGCAACGGCTTCGTTGCTGCGAACGACACAAGCTGCGCAACACGCTCAATGTCCCGCTCAGATCGAACAAGCAGCACCGGCAGACGGCACCGCAACAGCTCACGACAACTCTTGCGAACCCGAACGCGGCACAGTATCAGGCACGGGCTTTGCCCGCCGACTTCGAGGACGTTGGACAGGTTGCTCGGAATTAGCGAACCGATGCGAAGCTCAGCGAGCCGGCGGGCGGTCATCTCGCACAGAACGTCAGCGGTTCTCGCCGGCCTCCTCACAGGACTTCGCAATCGGTTCGTTTCGAGCGTTCGAGCAGCGGCGGCACCGTTTCGCTGACGGTTCGAGGAGCCCAGAGATACCCGTTTGCATCTGGTGATCCGATACCTCTGTGCGCTTCCTTGTAGGCAACGCTTGTGGCCCGGCGAACCAGCGTGTTCGCTCGGTGCAGGCTTTCGCTTTCGGGCAACAGAAACTCGAACTCAACGAAATATGTCCCGGTGGCGAAACGGACAAGCTGCCCGCCGATTTGGCGCAGCGCATCGGTGGCGGCGCGGGCCAAAGTCCGCTCCGCTCCCGGAATTAGCGGGCGATATCCGACGGTGAAACTCGTCGAGCGATAGCGCAGATATGCACGCTTGTTGCCAGCGTTCTGTCGCCGCAGCTCAGCGAGAACCGCTTTCACCGGCAGGTCGTATTCGGCGGTGTATTTGGAGGCGCTCATCGGCTGAGCGCTTTCAGGGCGGTCAGTATCAGCGAGAAGAGGATTAGGCAGCCGATGATTGCCGGGGCGGATCTCCGCAACAGGGAGAGCCGCCAACTCCAACGGCGAACCCGGAACCGGGAACGCCGGGGGTTGTCGAGAATGTTGTAGATACTTCCCTCGGGGTAGCGGAGCTTCATTCTTCACCGTCCCAATCGAGCGGCGACCGGTTGAAGAACTCGGCCCACTTCACTTCAAGCGGAACAACCGCGCACGGCGTTCCGCGGTGTCGTATCTCAATCTCAATCACGATTTCAGGTTGGTTGAGATCGACCTCCGTGCTGACGATTTCGCATTGCTCAGCTCGCCGTCTCTCTATCCATTCGCTCACTTCCGTTGCCTCGGTCTTCCGTGTGGTGGCCAGAAGTCTATACGCTCCACAGGAAAGTCAAGGGGTTGGTGGAAAATAGTTCCACCAACTCGGCGAACGGCGGTCTCGGGTCGTCCAAAAGCTTGTATGTCGAACCTTTTGGCAGTGGCAGGTTCCAAGCTCGGAACCTGCCGTCGCGCCGGTTTTCGTGGGACGCTGCCCAAAATCGGGGCACTGCCCCGATCAAAAACCGGCGCGAAAGACACCTGAGGGGCCGCCACCCGTCCGAATTGGGTATTGCGTGTCCAATGACACAAAGCCCCCGTTTTCCGGCGTGTCAGCGGCTCTGAGTGGTGTTCGGATCTTGTAGACCGGGGGCAGACGAAAGAGCGGGTTTGGCAAGGGCTAGCGCTGGCAGTCGGCAACACCGCTTGCGCTATCACGCGGGGGCACCGAAGTGCCGGTGCCCGAGGTGGGAACTCAATCCGGCGGAGACACTGACAGACTGTATTGGCTCTTGCTGACTTTGCTCTCTCTCTAATAACCCGCTCTTGCTCTCAGCACTACTTACGGACGTGCTGGTCTGGATCTTCGATCTAGGACATTACGGAAGTAAGTCCTTGAAACGCGCCCGCGCACGCGAGGCACGCCGCCATCACCTCGGAAGTCCGCCGTTGTAGACACCGGCCGATTGGCTATGCTGTTGGAGCGCTGTCCGGGGAGAGTGGGACGAGCAAGAGGGAGAGACAGATGATGAGGAGTGGGAACTTCAACTTTTCGGCGATGATGAACAGCGGGCCGCCGGTCGCGCTGCTGGCCCTGTTTGGGTTGGTCGTTGTCGTGCTAGTCGGGGGGGTGGCTGTATGGCTGTTCGTCGGCAAGAAGCTCGCTGCCCTCAGGATAATGGGCGGGGTGTTCTTGGGGCTTGCCGTCCTGTCGGCAGCCGGCCTGTGGCTCAGTGCATCTCGCAACTGGTATGTGAACAACGACTATTCCGGATATATCTTCGCGGTAGCGGCCCTCGTCATCGTTGGAGCGGTGCTGATCATCTTGGGCAGCGCGAAGCCCTCTGCGGCTCAGCTACCTGTCGCGGCGGTGGCGGCCAGCGTTCCGGTCGTCGGCGATGCGCTTGCTGTGGCGAGGCAGAGGTTGGCGGCTGGCGAGATATCGAGCGAGGAGTTCGACCAGATATCGGCGCGGCTTAGGTAGTAGCGCTCTCGGTCTGCCGGGGGGCTAGCGAATGTGCTTGTGAAGCGGGTGTCGGGGTGGTAATCTAACCCCCGCACTTGACAACCTGACAGCGCGAAATGGCCCTAAATGCTGTCCGCTCGATTGTCCGCAGCATTCTACCAGCGGAAACGAAGACGGACGGAATGATAGGCCAAAGCAAGTAGGAAAAGCGCAGGTCAGACATATTGCGGGGTGGAGCAGTCTGGTAGCTCGTCGGGCTCATAACCCGAAGGTCGTCGGTTCGAATCCGGCCCCCGCTACCAAGCAATGAGACGAACGGCCGTCCCTCGCGGGGCGGCCGTTCTGCATGTGTCGAGCCTCACCATAACTGCACCAAGTTCAGCCGTGTCCCATTCGGATCGCGAAGGGTGCGGCAGCAGGCGAATTCACGCAGCAACGCTCTGAACTGCGGGAATGCGTCTCGGTGCAAGACGAACTTGCACCATACATGCACCATAATTGCATTTGCCGTCTGCAGATTATTCTGGGGGGTTCTGAGCGTCGGTGCGCTGCTCGGCTTCAGCGATGGGGCGCGACGGAGCGCTTGGCATGGCCGCCTGCGGCGGAGTGTCTGCCCCGAGAAGCCAGAGCGGGTTCATGTTCCACACGTGGTGTTGTGATCTCGCGATGCCGTCCGACGGGGCGACGTAGCGCGCGAGGTACGTTTCGGCGAGGGATTGGGCACGCTGCGGGGAGATTGCTCGTTTGCGATAGAGCACCTTGCGCAGGCCACGCTCGAACGTTTGCGCTTCCCGTAGCAGCCACTTGCACACGCGCAAGCACTCCGTGGGTGTCGCCGAAGAGTTCAGAGCGAATGCGCCAATCAGCGAGATATCGTCCCCGCGCATCCACTCCTCGCTGGGCCAGGGGACCAAGAAGCGCTGCCTTTCTTGCCAGAGGCCTGCGAACTGCAGCCCCGCGACTCTTCTCGGCGCCGGCCATTTCGAGACACGACGCAGTGACGGGTGGCTTAGCATGGCGACCACGATGATCCTGCCGTCGGCGAACAGCAGGGAGATTGGCGCGCTCGGGCGGTAGCAGTCGTAGATCACGATGCTGCCGTAGCCGGGCTCAGTCCGGCGCCCTCTCTGGGGTGGCTCGTGCACGTTTGCATAGAACCCAATTTCGACGCCTCCGGTGCGGGTCAGTCCCTCCTGGATGCTCTCGAAGGCGGTCCGATCATGTTCGCGAATGACGAATCTGGCTTTGTATTCGTGAATCGGGATGCGCTTGGGCAGCCCCGGCATATGGACGGCTTCCAGTAGCGCAAGGTCCAGGTTCTGTCGGTTCGTCTCCAAGAGCCTGCGATTGAAGCTGAACTTCACCATCTCACGCTTCAGGGACACGGAGCTCGTCTCGAAGCCTGCCGAAAGCCAGGACCTGGCCTGGGTATGGGTGATGTCGTTTGCCCAGAACGACCGTCGAGTGCGCGCGGAAGCAGGAAGCTCGGCGCCGATGATTCGCTCGATACGCGCGAAGTCGACCCAGCTCTCGCGGCCACCGAGGTCGAAGCGCCAGTCGAGCCATTTCGTTAGGGGCGCGTAGCGGGATGGCATCCTCGGCCTCCCTTCCCCGGCGGGCTAGGCGAGGAGCTTGCTCCTCGCCTGTGCTGGTCGGTCAAGTAGCGGGTGACATTGGGAGGGCTCTACTTACCCCTCCATACATACAGCCAGGAACGAGCGGATTCAGCTGTGCCCGCGTCCGAAAGTCACATTTGTCGTCGCAGGCGTTGGAGAACCTCACAACGACAAACTCGGATGTTGCAGGCCCCGCCATGCGATGGTCGCGGCCCTCGGGCATTCGCCCCGAGGTCAAGGATCTGGACGACCAACGGGTTCAACTCATCATGCTGACTTCGCACTCGATCGTGCCGCCGACGCACTTGGGACAGCGGATATTGGGTCCGAGTGGCCGGTCGCCCATCACCGGCTCATCGTCGCCACAGCTGGGGCACGCGATGATCACGTGCTTCTCGGGATGCGTGTCCGGCATCCAGATGCCGGCGAATCTGTCGACCGGTTCGCAGAACTCCCGCATCACGACCTCGACATTCACATTGTGCTGAAGGCACCACATCTTGCCGTAGAAGCCAGCGACACCGGCCTCGGCAGCCTCGCGGGAACTCGGCAGCGGATGGCCGAAGTCTGCGAGCCGGCCGGACTTGTCGCGATAGAACTCGTGCGGCCCGCTCGTGTCGAACTCGTAGCCGCAGGTGTCGCAGCGGTGGTGCCAGAACGTCGCCATCACAAGCACCGGTCCCGGACGGCGTCGTAGGTCGCGACGCACTCCCGCGCTGCCTTGAAGCTGAGGAACTTGATTGCACCATGGCCATGCAACGAAAGCGCGTTGATGTGCACCGCGATGGCCCTGATCGCTCGGGTGGCGGCGAACCCTACCTCATCGAGGTCGGTCAAGGAGTCACGATCCCAGACTTCGAGGTAGCCAATGACTGCGACATGCATGTCATCGATCGCCGAGCCTTCACCTTCGTCGGCGTGCTTCGCGCTGACGTATGCTCGGAATGTGTCGATGGTTCCCGCGCCGGCTTCCCCCCGCGCTTGGACCAATTCGGGAGCGGTGCGAGGCTGGGCGGTCACGACACGGTCGGCTACCTCCT
>Ga0209748_1001978_pt1 | contig 10029 bp, 3 predicted proteins | sample BarGraIncu00421A_FD_185490 | JGI IMG/M metagenome (GOLD analysis project Ga0209748, IMG submission 185490) | Arctic peat soil microbial communities from Barrow, Alaska - Barrow Graham LP Incubations 004-21A (SPAdes) (version 2) | ecosystem: Environmental > Terrestrial > Soil > Wetlands > Peat... | reverse complement strand
CTGCCATATACCCCAATAAGGCGCCGTAGGCTAGAAAATTCATCAACAGTTGGCGTAGCTGAACTGTTTGATAACTGATAAAACTTTGGTATATCCAAACCTATGACTTGTGCTGATTGGTTCCTTGCGGCACGCTGATTAAAATTGTGCCCTAAAATACCATTAAGTTTGAAATTATCTCCAAATGGTTTATTTATTGTCAGGAAAAAGTCTGTGTTAATTTCCTGACTAAAATATGAAGATTCAGATACCCGGCCAACATCATCATTATAATTAGCACGAACGGATTTTACAATCGATCTCCACTGTTTCAGCTGGGCATTTGAAACATCAGTTCCTGCCTTTAATGTGATATTCAACCATGGTAACATCTGATAATTGAAAGCAATATTTCCATATATACGGTTTTCTGTCATGGTATTACCATGTTCATTAAGAACAAAATATGGATTTTGCGCATAAACCGTAAAATAATTATCAACATTGTTGAACTTATTATTATAATCTTTCTGATCAACAATACTGATATCTCTTGCTGTCTGAAACAATCCATCCATTACGGATTGGTCCTGACCGGTAGGTACAAAGCTGCTCTTCTTATTTACATAATTGAACACTGCTGAACTTGTAAAATTCTTAAAGAATTTTGTTGTTGCGTTTAATGAAAATGTATTTCTTTTATATGAATCTGCAGGAGATGGCATTATCCCATCAGAATTGACATTCGAATAGGACAAATAGTATGACGATTTTTCGGTTCCATCCGTAATAGAAATTGAATTATTAAAAGTCTTTCCGATATCAAAAAAATCTTTATAGTTATCTTTTAAGGCAACATAGGGTTTAATCATCTGTGAATTATCGACATTATGTCCCCAAATACGTGTCTTTCCGTCAAATTTCGGGCCCCATGAACCGTTTTCTTCAAGGTTAGCTGCCAAAGTACCGTCATACCAACCCTGGCCAAATTCATTTTGAAATAATGGTGTACGCAATACATTATCAAATGAAATCGAGCTGGATAATTCAACTTTAGCTCCTTTCCCTTGTCTGTCACCACCACTCTTTGTTGTTATGATTATAACACCATTTGTTGCTCTTGATCCGTACAATGCTGTACCCGATGCTCCTTTTAATATGTTAATAGATTCTATGTCATCAGGATTTATATCATTAGCACGGTTTCCAAAGTCGGTACCTCCATTAATATCAGTACTCCCAATAGCTCCATTACTTACGGGAACACCATCAATAACATACAATGGTTGATTAGATCGCCCCAATGATGAATACCCTCTTAAAAATACACGGGTCGATGCACCAGGAGCCCCGGAAGAAGATGAAATGTTTATACCTGCAACTTTCCCCTGAAGAGAATTGAGAGCACTTCTATCATGAGTTGCAGCTATTTCATCGCTTTTAATCTGAGTCGCAGAATAGCCTAAACTCTTTTCTGAACGTCTAATACCTATCGCAGTTACAACGACTTCATTCAAACCCAGCAGATCGGGTTCCATAACAATATCAATTACTTTACGGCCCCCGATTTCAACTTCCTGTTTTTTCATCCCGATATAGGAGAAAATCAGGGCCGTTGCACTCTGTGGTACTGAAAGTGAAAATCTTCCATTCACATCTGTTAACGTGCCAATAGTGGTACCTTTAACAGTTACAGTTACACCAGGAATAGCACCTTCCCCTTGAACTGAAGAGGTAACCGTACCTGTAATGACTATTGTCTGTGCCAATAAAGTGTAGCCACTTATAAACACAAACAAAACAATCAGCAGAAATAGTTTCTTCATACGAATTAGTTTTAGGTTTTAATTTAACAGCCAAATATATGGCAACTTTATTTAATCTCCAAACTAAACAATTTTATTTTAAAATAATTTGAATAGGGGCTGTCTATAAAGCCCTTTGTGCCCTTTGTGAAAACCTTTGAGTGCATTTTTTGGTAAAATCCAATTCATCTAACCACAAAGGATCACAAAGTACCTCACAAAATAACACAAAGGAAAAACAAGAGAGATATTACCTTTTTAGACACCCCCGGCAGTAACAAGGCTCCGAATCATTTTTTGTTTATCTATATTTAAACAATAAGACAGTTTCAGGTTTTTCAAACTTTGTAAGAAACAGTGAGAGCAAATTGCACATCTCTACTTCTTCCTCAATTCTATGGCTGCAATGCACAAATCTTTGTACATATCTTCTCCAAGAGCCCTTACTAATGATTCTTTTAGAAATTCATATACATATATTCCCTCCTGCGCACCTGCCTTGCGCGCGGGTGAACAAATAGCCATTTCTTCATAATTTACAGCCCTGAAATCAGAATAGTATTTTATACGAACCGGGAAAAGATGACAGGATAATGGTTTTCTGAATGTGATTTTACCATCTGACCATGCCTGTTCTATACCGCATATAAGAACTTTACCTTTCATATTTGTATAGGCGCATTCTTCACTACCGATAAGCGGTGTAACTCTTTCGTTTTCAAAATCTGTTACACTCCTTCCTTTCTCTTCTATTGCGGAAATTCCTTCCACCCGGAGATATGGTTTAACCACACTCCATATATCATCCAGAATAAGTGCCTCTGCAACACTTAATGGTGCACCTGAATCGCCATATCTGCAACAATTACCAAGGCAAACAGAAAGATCACATCTGAATTTCTTTTCGAGGATGTCAAAGCTGAATATGGTATCGTCGATACGTAGCATAGTTATACCAACACTTTCCCGGTCATATCCTTTGGTATGGGGACACCCATTATTGTCAGTAATGTCGGCGCCACATCGGCAAGGATTCCCTCATTGATCTTTTTATAGTCATCACTTACAAGGATACAAGGTACAGGATTAAGCGAATGTGCAGTATTCGGAGATCCGTCTTCATTTAATGCCTTGTCAGCATTTCCATGGTCGGCAATTATAAGAACATCATATCCTGAATTGCGAGCCGATTTAATGACAGCCCCTGCACACTCGTCAATAGTTACTACTGCTTTTCCAATGGCTTCATATACACCGGTATGTCCAACCATATCACAGTTTGCAAAATTAAGACAGATAAAATCAAATTTCCCCGATTCAATTGCTTTAATTACAGCATCTTTGACACCGTAAGCACTCATCTCCGGCTGCAAGTCGTAGGTGGCTACCTTTGGGGAAGGTATCATAATTCTCTCTTCATTATTGAATTTCTCTTCTCTCCCCCCGGAGAAAAAGAAGGTAACATGGGCATATTTTTCGGTTTCTGCTATTCTTAGCTGATGTTTCCCTGCTGCTGCAAGTACCTCTCCTATAGTATTATCGGCATTCTCTTTTGGATATATGATATGAAGCCCCTTAAAAGTAGCATCGTACGGGGTCATTGTGCAATAGTATAATGGAATGGTTTTCATCCCGTTTTCAGGCATATCTTTTTGAGTAAGAGCAATCGTTAGTTCTTTTGCCCTGTCGTTTCTGAAATTAAAGAAAATAATTACATCCCCCTCTTTCACTTTCCCTACAGGATTACCATTATTATCAGTAACAACAATCGGTTTCATGAATTCATCAGTGACTCCGTTATTATATGATTCCTGCATAGCGTCAACTATATTAGCGGTTGGCGCGCCTATACCGCTAACAATCAAGTCATATGCTTCTTTAACTCTTTCCCACCTCTTATCACGGTCCATTGCATAGAATCTTCCTACAAATGACGCAACTTTTCCGTTCGATTTTTTAAGATGATCTATAAGATTCTTCATATAACCAATCCCACTGCGGGGGTCTGTATCGCGACCGTCGCCAAACCCATGAATGAAGACATTCTTCAATCCATAATCCATTGTCATATCGCACAGATAGTAAAGATGTTTATCAAGGGAATGAACACCTCCATCGGAAAGTAAACCCATAAAATGAACCTGTTTGTTATTATCACGGGCATAAGAGAAGGCATCTGTTAAAATCTTGTTTTTATTGATATCTCCTGTTTTGCATTCCTTGTTTATCTTAACCAAGTCCTGATATATAACTCTTCCCGCACCGATATTCAAATGGCCCACTTCGGAATTTCCCATCTGCCCATCGGGCAATCCGACATCCTCGCCTGAGGCATGAAGTCTGGAATTTGGATAATTATTTTTATACCATGTAAGGTTTGGTGTGGGAACCTGACTAATCACATCTGCTCTGGAACCATCGCCAATTCCCCAGCCATCGAGTATCATCAGTAAAGTTTTTCTGTTCTTCATTATCTTTAAACTAAATAAATACTAAACAAAAATAAAGTACCCTTGTTCAGGGTACTAAATCGGGGACAAATTTAATCAAAATTGGCAGATCCGGACATAGGCTGTCTAAAAATCCACTTGTGAACCTTCTTGAGAACCTTCAATCAACTGATATTATAATTCTCTATTTGCTAAGTGATTTCATTGGTTCTACTTTAATATCATATCTCTTATCCGGGCAGGTCTTTCCCAGAAGGATATCCTTACCAACATAATTATTCCACTCTTCCTGAGTCATGTTCCTTGAGACCAGTTTACAGATATCACTAACCAGGTAATCAACATGCGATGGCCTGCTGATAAGCTTGTTGCTCCCCCCCGATTCACCGGATATGATCATCTGTCCATCGGGACTGAATTGCATTACCAGTATAAATCCTTCATTATCGTTCAGCGTAACCGGGGGTTCAGTAAGGTCAGTCGGATCCTTAATATTAAATATTTTAAGTTTTTTGTCGTTCCCTGCGGTTGCCATTTGCTTTAAAGTCGTATTAAACTGAATAGCGTTAATTTGCGCACTATGAGCTTTCACCTCGGAAATCTTTTTACGGAGATTAATATCCCATAATTCAATATTACCATTAATATCTCCGAGTGCGAGAAGATTGTTCTCGGGATTAAATTTAATCACTTTAATATTTTTCCCGGTTGTCTCAATTCTGAAATTATCGGAGTTGTGTTCTGGGTTCCAAACAACGACATTGCCATCGGTGCTTATACCTGCAAGGTAATTCCCTGTTGAAGATATATCAATTGATGTTATTTCCATCGACCCGGTAGTAATATTGGTGCTTGTTCTGGCAGCAATATCCCACTTGAGAACTTTTCCATCAAGTGCTGCTGAATAGAGGTATTTCCCGTCATATGAGAAGATAAGCGATTTTATTCCTCCCTTGTGACCAGTCATCTCATAACTGATATTGTTCCCTTTTAACGGGATCATCCTTATTGTTGCATTTGTGCTTCCACACGCCAGCCACGAAGCATCCGGGCTGACAGCCAGAACCTCTATGATATCACTTCCTGAATAAATTACCTGAAGAGTCTGATCTTTTCTGTTAAGAGACCATTTGAGTACTTTCCCATCATTGCCGGAAGTAAAAAATTCATTTTTCCCGGGCACAAATGCGAGGCTCTTTATATCGCCATTATGTCCCGTGAACGATCTATAGTTAATACTACCATATTGAAGCGCAACATTATATAAACCGGCATAAATATCGGCATCATTCTCAGGCCCGTTATTCTTTTTATTAAAAAGATAGGCCTGGTATGCCAGAAGGGTCTGAAGGTCTTTTTGTCCCATCATCTGCAACGATTTGAGTGACATTGACTTCCCAATTGAGAGCATTCTCAGACGCTGGGTTACATTTCTTTGTTCAATGGCTACCTTTGCATTTTGATCAGCTCTAAGCATGGCCTTTTTGGCAGAATCTGATTGTTCAATCGCAACATTTTTTTGATGTAGAGCTTCTTGAGCATTTCGTTCAGCAAAAGATTTCTGAATGTCTGCTACCATTTTCTGCTCTTTTGCCTCCTGGGCTTCCTTAGAGGCAAGAGCGGCAGTTGAATCTGCAACCGTCCTTAGCTTTTCTGCAAGAATCATCTGCTTTTCTGCAGTTATCTTCCGGACAAATGCAAAGATAATGAATCCCAATGCTATTAAAGTAAGAGTACCAAAAGTTATAGCAATCATCCTGGTCATCTTTGCTTTTCTTTTCTGCAGTCTGATTTTGTTTTGCTCTTCTTCAAAATATGCTTTTTCGCTGGTCCGCAGGTAAACCATCGCCCGTTCAAAGGCAGGATTATATTGTATAGCCCATGAAAGTGTCGGTTTATTCTTTTCGCGCCAGTTTATTGCATGATTTAGGTCAGGTGGTCCGCATAAGCTAGTCTTCCCCTGTTGATACAGTGCGGATGCTTCTGATAACTTCAAGTATATCTGCATGGATAAGGCTTCATTATTAACCCAATCTCTGAGACGGTCCCACAAACGGATAAGACTATCATTAAAAAGGTCGATAACAGAGCTTTCATTAAGGGTGACATCATGTCGAGGTAAGATAAAGGATCTTGTCGGACTCCTGAATTTCTCGACAACATCAAACAGTTCTTCACTTGTACACATGGCAATAGTCTTTATTGTTTCAATATCTGAAGGATGTCGTAAGCCTTTATTATCTAAACCTTTCCTGGTAATTGCTTTAAACATTATCTCGCAAATTTCTTTCCCGCGTTGGCTTAGATCTTCATAAGCCTCCTCAGCATGGAACGAGATAGCGTCACGCATTGTACCAACTGACTGATAGTCAGTTTTGTTTATTGGCTTGTCAGGTTCATTTAGTTTCTGCCAATAACTCCAGGTCCTCATCATGGCGTGCTGCAAAACAGGAAGCTGATCCACTCTGTCCCCAACTTCATTAAGAAGTTCTTCAACAAGTTTCGGATCAATTTTTGCTCCGGAAAAATTTACAGGCCCTTCAATAACCTCCCTTAAATTTTCAGTTCCCATATTAGGAACCAGGTAATTGCTATTATTGATCAGTCTGGTAAGACCTTTGTAGTGTGCGCATTCCCCAATGAATTCAGAACGCATTGAAATTATAATAAAAACATTTAAGACAGGCTTACTGATAGTGTTTACTAGAAAATCAACAAACTTTGTCGAAAGGGTATGGATAACTTCTGCTTTCCCAAGTGAACCGTATCTGAAAAACTCTTCAAACTGGTCGATAACAAGAAGGATATTTTCATCAGATTTTATCATATATTCCCCGACCACAGAAGCTAAATCATCAGGATTATTGAGAAGTTCAGAAAGAATTTTATTTCTATCGATATTTTTCTGCCCTGAATTCGAAATTCCTTCTGATAATGCAAGAGCAAGATTTCCAAACGGGTTGTTCCCTGGCATGAAAGAAATAATCCTCCATACAGATGATTCCTCTATTTTAAGATTCCTGACTTTTGGCAGAACTCCACAATTAATTAGTGAAGATTTGCCGTTTCCTGAAGCACCTAAAACAGCGACATACCTGTTTTTCAGCATTTTCCCTATGATCTCCTCGCTCTCAACTTCCCGCCCGAAGAACAGGTCGCTATCTTCAGGAGCAAAGGGTCTTAGCCCGGGGAAAGGATTGAAATCTTTAAGGTTTATTCTTTTATTCATCTGTTCAATCTTAAGTTCAACAGTGCCAGTTCGTGTTATTCTTCGTTGTTATCTATATATTTTAAAATCCCAAATGATTTGTCAGGGAACTGAAAATGATATTCTTCGATTGCCACTAATGGTAAAACATAAAAAGAATGATTATTTCTGCTCTGAAAATTCTGAGTCAGTCTGTCTATATCTCCATTAATAAATATATGAACTTCATTATTTGAATTTTCATCAGATAAGGCCCAAATAATGCAGTCTTCTTTAAGCATTTGGGATTCTGTTTCAAAGTTTATTATATACTTCATTACTCCGGCCAGTGGTAACAGGTCATCTTCTGAAATTCCTGCAAAACATTTTGAGAGAAATTGCACCTTTTCGAAAAGCAATTCTTTTTTCTCATTTGGACCATTAATTATCTTATCTAAATTCTTTTTTGTTGAATTAGGTATTCTTAGAGAAGCCGATCCGTATAGCTCATGGTTTGACCTTTTAATCAGGTTTGCTGCCTCTTCCTGAATTATTCCTTCCGGATTGAAGAGAAGGGCGATCACCGATTCAGCCATGTCATCATCTTCAATCCTGGATATACTTCTCAGTGTACAAGCTTTGGTCCATAAATTAATGAGATTATAATCACGGTTAATAATATCTTCCGGAAGTTTTTTATGATTTGGGATTTCACCGGGAAAGAATCGATACAGATTCTTAAGTTTTTTCTCATCCGGAACAGCGTCAAGAAGTGAAATTAATTTTGGCTTTATGGAATCATTTATTACTATGTCTATCATTTCAAGCGCATAATTAACACTCTCAGGCGATTCACTCTCGAGGTTCTCCCTGATTCTGGTGATAGTATCTGAATTATAAGTGATTGACAGGACATTAAAAAGTAACATTTCCCACCTGGTTATCTCTTTGTTCACTTCTTCTAAAAGGAAATTATTATTGCTCTTTTTAAGACAAATTTTTGCTGAAAGATTCCAGGTAATTAATCTAATAACTTCAGAGGTTAATTGATGAAGAAAGTCCTTGTCCTCTTCTGATGGCTTGAATCCACAGTCAATAAGGCATTTAATAGCAACTTCTTTTAGTTGTCTGGAATTTGACCTTAACCGTGAAAAAAGGAATCCAATACTTTCCTTAGTACCTGTTTTTCCTAAAAGCCGCAGGATTATTTTGCTTGTATTGGCATTTCCTGATGTGATAAGGTAAATCCCGAACAATTCTTCTTCTGCATCTTTGCCAAAGGTTCTTAGAATTGAATAGGCATCTATTTCCAATCCAGGAATATTCAGGCATTCACAAACTTCGGATAATAAGTCCGATAATTTGAATTTTCCAATCATGTAAATTGCCAGTCTTTTTGATTCGATTGAGTTATCCCTTAAAAGTCTCAGGATCATAGTTGTTTGAGGTCTTCTTGTTCCGGACAGGATTTTTTTTGCTGAGTTAATCTTCTCATCCTCAGATTTAAGAGAGGTTGAATGCTTTTCCAGAATCCCGACTACATCAATTGAGTGCTGACGGACTGCATCATCAAGACCGGAATTGATTGCTGCTTTTTTCAGTACAGGCAAAAGGTTTATGTCTTGATTTAAGCGAGCATAGTTGATTATTTTTTCAAAATACCATTTGTTCCTGCTATTGTCCAAAACAGAATAATCACCCGTGATAAGACTAAAATAATCTGTCCTGAAGTCGATGTAAGCAGAAAATCTGTTTTTAAAAATATCCGGTACATTTAAAATAATATTTTCTGATCCGTCCCGGCCCGTTTTTTCAGTTTCTTTTCTTATAGCTTTTCTGAACTCCGTATATAATCTGAAAGCAACAAATACCAATATTATGGTAATTAAAAACAGAAGCAATGAAAAGTGAATGAGCTTAATAAAACTGAAAACTCCAAGAAAAGTCAGGATAAGTCCCGATGAAAATGTCGCGATTTCATTTACGGTACCAACGATTCCTGATTGTAGCTTATGTTTTACTCTTTCATCAATTGTCTTATAAATGACCTTAAATGAAGTAGATTCTATCGAGTTTTTAAGAAATTTTGAAAAGAGTTTGCTAAATACCAGCAGAAGGAAGAAAATCAGAAACCCACTTGTTGATTCAGGTGTATAACCAATTAACAAACCAATTGCTATAGCTATTGCTGTAAAAACAGCAACAAGTACAGGTGAGATGATAAGACATGTCCGAAGGCCATAGTTATGAAGAACATATGGGGAGATCACTAATTTAAAAAACAGAATGAATATCATAGCGCTGCCGGTGAAAAAACCAAAGAACCTCGCCATATCTTCTGCAGCAGGATATTGTTCTCTTGTAACTGCCATGAATAAATACTGAACAAAAAATGCAGATAAAACTGAAAGTGCTAAAAAGATGCATATAATTCTGAAGTATGGATCTTTCCTAATAACAGTGAAAAGAAATATTTCTTCTACACTTTTTTCAGGATATTGTTCAACATCCCTATCAACTAATCTTAGCCGCACCCCGATCCTGATCTGAATAATTGTCGCAACAAAAACAGAAAATGCACTAACAAGTAAAAAGTTGTCTAATTGAA
>Ga0209748_1001975_pt1 | contig 10041 bp, 12 predicted proteins | sample BarGraIncu00421A_FD_185490 | JGI IMG/M metagenome (GOLD analysis project Ga0209748, IMG submission 185490) | Arctic peat soil microbial communities from Barrow, Alaska - Barrow Graham LP Incubations 004-21A (SPAdes) (version 2) | ecosystem: Environmental > Terrestrial > Soil > Wetlands > Peat... | reverse complement strand
GATGCCGCCATCCTGGCCTCCATCACGGACGGGACGCTCCTGGTGATCGACGCGGGGCGCACCCGCCGGGCCGCGGCGGGGCACGGACGCGAGGCGCTGGCCAAGTCCGGCGCCCGGGTCCTGGGCGCCGCCCTCAACCGGCTCTCCCAGCGCGGGCACGGCGACTACGTCTACTACGACTACTACGGGGCCTACGGGGCGGAGGCCGCCGCGAAGGCGGGCCAGAAGGGCGCCGCAAAGCCGGCCTCACCTCCGGCGGCGGCCTCGGCGCCGCTTCCGGACAAACCCAGCTGATCGCGGGGTCAGGTCGAATCCGGATGCGCGTCCTCATCATCGGCATCAACTACCACCCGGAGCCGACCGGGATCGGACCGTACACGGCTGGGCTCGCCGAGCACCTCGCGGCGCGCGGCGACGAGGTCACTGTCCTGACCGGCCTGCCCAACTACCCCGGCTGGCGGCTCATGCGCGGCGCGCCCCGGCGTCTCATCGAGACCGAACGCCTGGGCGGCGTGACCGTGATCCGAGCCGCCCACTACGTCCCGGCAAGACAGACAGCTGTGAAGCGCGCGCTCTACGAGGGGACCTTCGGCCTGACCGGCCTGATCGCGAGCCTCCGCCTCCAACGCCCGGACGCGATCCTGGGCGTGGTCCCCAGCCTGTCCGGCGGGATCCTCGCCAGGCTCACGGGCCAGCGCCTCCGCGCCCGGTATGGGCTCCTCTTCCAGGACCTCATTGGCCCGGCGGCACGCCAGTCCGGGATCTCCGGCGGGGACGCCGTCGCACGCGCCACGAGCGCTGCGGAGGCATGGGCAGCGGCTGAGTCCCGGGCGATCGGCATCGTAGCGGAATCGTTCGCTCCGTACGTGGCGTCCCTGGGAGCTCCAGCCGAGCGGATCCACCACGTGCCCAACTGGTCGCGCCTCGTCCGGCCCAGCCTTTCCCGCGCCGAGACGCGCCGTCGCTTCGAGTGGCCCGATGACATCCAGGTGGTCCTTCACGCCGGTAACATCGGCCTGAAGCAGGGCCTCGAGCAGGTGGTAGACGCCGCACGGCTGGCGGCCGACTGTGGCGAGCCCGTCCGGTTCGTCCTCGCCGGCGACGGGAGCCAGGCCGGGGCCTTGCGTGCGATGGGCGCCGGCCTCCCGACGCTCGGATTCCTCCCGATCCAGCCGGAAGGCCTCCACGCCAGCCTCCTCGCGGCGGCGGATGTTCTCCTCCTCTCCGAGCGGGCCACGCAACTGGACATGTCACTCCCGTCCAAGCTGACCAGTTACTTCGCCGCCGGGCGGCCGATCGTCGCCGCCGTTCCGCTCGCGGGCGCCTCCGCCCGGGAAGTCGAGCGCGCGGGGGCCGGCGTCACCGTTCCGGCCGGAAACCCCGGCGCGATCCTCGACGCCCTCGTGCATCTCCGAACGGACGACGCGCTCGCGGCGCGTCTGGCGGCGGCCGGCCCGCCCTATGCGGATGCCAACCTCGGCGCGGCCGCCTGCCTGGCCCGCGCAGCCACCCTTGTCGACGCAATTGCCCGAGTCGCGACGCCGACGCCCGCCGCGATCAGAGCCGCCGCATGAGCGAGCCGCGGAAGGCCCTCATCACCGGGATGACCGGCCAGGACGGCTCCTACCTCGCGGAGCTCCTGCTGGAGAAGGGTTACGAGGTCCACGGGCTGATCCGCCGCTCCAGCTCGTTCAACACGGGCCGGATCGACCATCTCTATCGCGACCCGCACGAGGCGCAGACGCGGCTCTTCCTCCACTACGCGGACCTGACCGACAGCTCCAGCCTCACCGGGCACCTCCACCGGGTCAAACCCGACGAGGTCTACAACCTGGGCGCCCAGAGCCACGTCAAGGTGAGCTTCGAGATGCCCGAGTTCACCGCCGAGACGGCGGGTATGGGCACGCTCCGGATGCTGGAGGCCGTCAGGACCGCCGACTGGCCGATCCGCTTCTACCAGGCCGGCAGCTCGGAGATGTTCGGCAAGGTGCTGGAGTCGCCCCAGCGGGAGACAACGCCGTTCAACCCGCGCTCGCCGTACGCTGTCTCCAAGGTGTTCGCCCACTTCATGACCGTCGACTATCGCGAAGCCTACGGGCTCCATGCGAGTAACGGAATCCTCTTTAATCACGAGTCGCCCCGGCGCGGTGGCACATTCGTGACCCGGAAAGTGACGCGCGGGGTGGCGGCGATACTGGCTGGTACCCAGGAGCACCTCTTCCTTGGCAACCTCGAGGCAAAGCGCGATTGGGGATACGCGAAGGAGTACGTTGAGGCGATGTGGCTGATGCTCCAGCAGCCAGAGCCGGACGACTACGTGATCGCGACCGGCGAGACGCACTCCGTCCGCGAGCTGTGCGAGGTCGCCTTTGGCCTCGTCGGTCTCGACTGGGAACGCTACGTCCGCGTGGACGCGAAGTACCTCCGTCCGACGGAGGTCGACGAGCTCTGCGGGGATGCCTCGAAGGCGCGCGAGCGCCTCGGATGGCAGGCGCGGACCACATTCCGCGACCTCGTACGCCTGATGCTTGAGCACGACCTGGCCGATTCACGGATGCCGTGGCCAGGGAGCCCGACGAAATGACCGCGATCGCGGGCCATCCAAGGTACCGCGACGACTGGCTCGACCCGTTTCGCGCGGCGATCGAGCCTGAGCTTCGGCCCGGTTCCGTCGTCATCGATGTCGGCGGTGGCCGCCATCCGGTGATCGCCCGGCCTGACCTGCCGGCTGGTGCAACCTACATCCGCATCGACCTGTCGGCGCGCGAGCTTGAAGCCGCGCCGGCCGGATCCTAGGACCGGGTCATCGTCGCCGACGTCACAAAGCACCAACATGAACTGGATGGCTGTGCAGATCTCGTCGTGTCATGGCAGGTCCTCGAGCATGTGGCGCCACTCGGCGACGCCATCTCCAACATCCACAGCTACCTTCGGCCGGGCGGGTTGTTCGTGGCAGGGTTGAGCGGTGGGCGATCAGCCATCGCCCTCATCAACCGCGCGATCCCGCACCGATTGGCGAAGATGGCCATGGAGAGACTCCTTCGACGCGACCCAGCCTCCGTCTTCCCCGCACCGTACGATCGATGCACCTATTCCGCGCTCTCCCGAATCCTCGAGGATTGGTCGGGTGTGCAGATCGTGTCACGCTATCGTGGGGCCCAGTACTTCCGGTTCCTGCCGCCACTTCAGGCCCTTTACGTGCGCTTCGAGGATCTCCTCGTTCGAGGGGCTCACAAGGACCTCGCGACGCACTACCTCGTCGTGGCGCGGCGATGACTCGGGTGACCATGCGCTCGATTGGAGTCAGGCTCGTCGATCGACTCCCGTCCTCGGTCGCGGCGCGGCTGAAAGGCAACAGCGGTGCTGCCGCCCTCCTGCGCCCGATCGCCAATCGGATGCTCCCCGACGGCTCGTTGATCGTCGAGGTGCCGCGGTCGGGGTCCGCAGCGGGAATTCGCCTGGAGATCCACCCCCGATCTGAGAAGTACTACTGGCTCGGCACTCACGAGCCACAGGTGCTCAAGGAGATCGCGACACGGCTCCGCCCTGGTGCCACCTACTGGGATGTCGGTTCGCACATCGGCTACACCGTCGCCGTCGCAGCTCGGCTCGTCGGACCCTCTGGAAGGGTCGTCGCCTTCGAGCCCAACCCCGAGAACATCCGAAGGCTTCGACGAACGATCCAGCTGAATGGCCTGGGTAATGTGACGGTCCGGGACGTGGCTCTGAGCGATCGCGTCGGCGAGTCGCGTCTCTTCCTCAGCCGTTCGTCGCTAATGGGTAGCCTCCTCCCGGGGCCGTCCGGGACGCCGACCGTACCGGTCCAGACCAGCACGATCGACGAGGAGCTCAAGACCATGCCGATCCCTGACCTCGTCAAGATCGATGTGGAAGGCGGCGAGAACGCGGTCCTGGCGGGCGCGACCCACCTGCTTCGGGATCACAGGCCGGCCCTGATCGTAGAGGTGCTCACGCCAGGATGGCGACGAGAAGTCGAAGGTCGCCTGGGTGGCTATCGTACGTCGATGCTGGATGACACCAACATGCTCGCGTTGCCGGTTCCGAGCGAAGTGTCGGCTGGCCAAGAACGGTCTGTTCCCACATGAGCTTGTGGCTGGGCCGCCGGGTGATGGTTACGGGCGGCGGCGGGTTCCTCGGGCAGGCTGTCGTTCGCCGGCTCCAGTCCGGCGGCTCCGACTCGATCTTCGTGCCCCGCTCGCGCGATTACGACCTCCGTACGAAAGACGGGATCGACCGAGCCCTCGCCGACGGGCGGCCCCAGCTCGTCATCCACCTGGCAGCGGTGGTGGGCGGGATCGGGGCGAACCGGGAGAACCCGGGCCGCTTCTTCTATGAGAACGCGATCATGGGGATCCAGCTCATGGAACAGGCCCGCCTCGCCGGGGTCGCCAAGCTCGTGACGGTCGGGACGGTCTGCTCGTATCCCAAGCACACGCCGGTTCCCTTCCGCGAGGAGGACCTCTGGAACGGCTACCCGGAGGAGACGAACGCCCCGTACGGGCTGGCAAAGAAGATGCTCCTGGTGCAGGGCCAGGCGTATCGCGCCCAGTACGGCTTCAACGTCATCCACCTGGTCCCGGTCAACCTCTACGGCCCCGGCGACAACTTCGACCCGGCGAGCTCGCACGTGATCCCGGCGCTCATCAAGAAGTGCGAGGACGCCATCGAGTCCGGCGCGGATCACATCGACGTCTGGGGAACCGGCTCCGCCTCGCGCGAGTTCCTCTACGTGGATGACGCAGCGGAGGGCATCATCCTCGCTGCGGAGCGCTACGACGGGGCCGAGCCGGTCAACCTCGGCGTCGGCCGGGAGATAACGATCCGCGAACTCGTGGAGCTGATCGCCGAGGTGACGGGCTTCGCGGGCGAGATCCGATGGGACCCGTCGAAGCCGGATGGGCAACCACGTCGGGCGTTGGACACGAGCCGGGCCCAGAAGCGGTTCAGCTTCGTTGCTGGGACGAGCTTCGAGGATGGGCTTCGGCGAACGATCGACTCGTACCGGCGCAATGCTCGTTCCGGGCGTCTCGTATGAAGGTCGGCGTCTTCCCTGTCTTCTCGCGGGACGGAGGCGGGATCTACCAGTACAGCTTGATGATCCTGAATGCAATGGACCAGCTTCGCGGGGAATTCGAACCGGTCATCGTGCACAACCGGGCCCGGCGTGAACTCATCCAGCCTTGGACGAGATCGGGGTGGCAGGTCACCAGTCTCGGACCACCGACGCCGCGGTCAATCGCCCGGCAGGCAATCTCTCGGGCATTCGGCGAGTCCGCCGCCGTCCGGACTGGCGCACTCGTTCGGAGTATGACGGGACAGGCCCGCCGTAGGCATTCAGGCCCTATTTCGGACGCAACGAATCTGTCCAGGCGGGGACGTCGGGTCGGATCACGGCTGAGTCACAACGGCATTGAGTTGATGCTCTTCCCGGCGCCATCGACGCTCGCGTTCGAGACGGGCGTGCCCTACGTCATGGCCGTCCATGATCTTGAGCATCGGATCCACCCTGAGTTCCCTGAGGTGTCGGCGAATGGCGAGTGGCAGGCGCGCGAGTATCTGTTCGCGAATGGCGTACGGTCGGCCGACGCGATCCTCGTGGACTCCGAAGTCGGACGCGAAGACGTCCTCGAGTTCTACGGACACCTGACCTCGCGTGATCGCGTTCGAATCCTCCCGTTCGTCCCGCCCCCGTATCTTGTGAAGCCGTCCTGCGACGAGGTGACCACGGCGGGTTCAAGGGGTCGTCGCAACGCTGTCTTGTTGAGCTGAGAGTAGGTGATCGTCGAGGACCTCGGCAGGGGTCTTCCAGCCGAGCGTCTTGCGAGGCCTGCTGTTGAGCGCGGCGGCCACGGCGTCGAGGTCGTGGCGGGTGTGCCTGCTCAGGTCGGTGCCCTTGGGAAAGTACTGGCGCAGCAGGCCGTTGGTGTTCTCATTCGAGCCGCGCTGCCAAGGGCTATGCGGATCGCAGAAGTAGATCCGCAATCCGGTGACGATGTGGAGCTGAGCGTGCTGCGCCATCTCGGCGCCTTGGTCCCAGGTCAGCGACCGGCGCAGCTGCTCAGGCAAGGTCACGATCGCTGCGGCGATCGCGTCCCTGACAGCCTCGGCGCCGTGTCCGGCCAGCGCAGGGCCGTTGTGAACTCGGGGTGCCCCATGTCCTTCCAGGCGGGGCAGGTGCAGCAGGATCGTGAACCGCGTCGTGCGCTCGACCAGCGTGCCGATCGCGGAGCTGGCCAGCCCCACGATCAGGTCGCCCTCCCAGTGGCCGGGCACGGCCCGGTCCTCGACGTCGGCCGGGCGCTGACTGATCAGGATCTCAGGGACCACGAACGTCTTGCCTCGGCCGCGACTGCGGGCACGGGGAACTCGCAGCGCCCTGCCGGTGCGCAGGCATGCCACCAGCTCGCGGCGCAGGGCGCCGCGGCCTTGGACGTAGAGGGCCTGGTAGATGGCCTCGTGCGAGATCCGCATGGACGCATCATCGGGGTAGTCGACGCGGAGTCGGTTGGCGATCTGCTCCGGGCTCCATGACGTGGCCCAGCGTCGATCCTGCCGGCGCCCATGATGACGCCCGATCCAGCGCACCTCAGGTCCCGGCATGACCGTGCCGTCCGAGGCGGAGATCACGCCGGCAAGCCGATCCTGCACATATGTGCGCAGCGCATCGTGGGCAGCGAGTTTCGCGACCTTCGGTCGTTTGGCACGCCGATCAGCGTGCCACTGGGCGGTCGTGGCCCGGTACTCGGCGTAGCCGCCACGCGTGGCGGCGTTGCGGCGCAGCTCGCGCGAGACCGTCGACGGCGGTCGACCCAGCCGCGTGGCGATCTCGCGGACGCTGAGACCGCGGGCGAAGCAGATGGCGATCTCCTCACGATCGACGAAGGACAAGTAGCGCGCGGATAGCGGCGAGATGACGGGTGACACCCCGCCACTCTCGCGGAACCAGCGCGTCCCGACCGCGGCAGACACACCGGCGGCGACGCCGGCGTCCTCGCTCGACTGTCCCCGGGCGATCCCTTCCCAGAACCGCTGCCGATGCTCTCGGCGGCCGACCGGCGGCCGCCCCGGCGATCGCAGCACGACACGCCACGCACGACCGGCCCGCCTGTGTCTCCTTGCTTCCATCGCAACTCCCTACCCTCGAGGTGTTGCGACGACCGGTTGAATTCACCCACGACACTCCGATCACTCCGAATCCCTGGCCGTTTCCTGCTCTTTCCCGCCCAGTTCTGGCCGCACAAGAATCACCGTCGATTGACAGAGGCCATCGCTGCGCTCCACAAGCAGCATCTTGATGTCACCGTCATCATCACCGGCTCGGCGAGCGGACCTATCCGAGCCCGCACGCTCGCGCAGGTCCAAGAGATCGTCGCCCGAGAGGGCATTGGAAGCCTCGTGCGAATCCTCGGGTACGTAGACGACGCGGTCATGACCGCGCTGTACGCGGGAGCGTCCGGCATGCTCTTGCCCACCTTCTTTGGTCCGACGAACATTCCTGTCATCGAAGCATGGGCGATGGGCGTGCCGGTGCTGACCTCTGACATTCGCGGAATTCGCGAGCAATGCGGCGACGCTGCGATCCTCGTAGATCCGCAATCGACGGAGGACATCGCGGAGGGGATACGCCGGCTTTGGACGGACGGTACACTTCGCGAGCGACTCGTCGCCGCCGGGACGGAGCGATTGAAGGGCAACGAGCCGGCGGCGTTCCGGGATGGGCTCGCCAGCATCATCAGGGACGTCGAGCGGACAGTTCGAACCCGCGAACCCAAACCAATGCCGGCATGACTGGCCTCGAGCGGATCGTCGATGGCGAAACAACGCTCGCGTATGTAATCCGCGGCGACGCCACGAGCCACAGGACCCAGTTCTTTACGTCCGACGACTCGAACTTCCAAGCCGGATTCGTGCTGTACCCCGCGGGCGGGCGGGTCGCTGCGCACGTTCATCTGCCCGTCGTCCGGCGGCTCGTCGGCACGTCCGAGCTGATCATCGTCCGAAGCGGCCGTTGCGTCGTGGACATCTACACGGACGACCGCCGCTTGGTCGCGTCCCTCGACATGCTGCCAAATGACGCAGTGCTGTCCGTCGGTGGCGGCCACGGTTTCCGGATGTCCGAAGACACCGTGCTGCTGGAGGTCAAACAGGGTCCGTACGGCGGCCTTGCCGAAAAGCAGCGGTTCGACACAGCGCAGGACGGGGAAGCGACGTGATCCCGGTGAGCGAACCGTTGCTCCAAGGACGGGAGACCGAATATGTCGCGGAGTGCCTCAGAACCGGTTGGATTTCGTCGAGCGGCCGGTTCATAGAAGCCTTCGAGAATGCATGGGCCGGCTACTGCGGCAGGCGGTTCCGTGTCGCGGTCAGCAACGGAACGGTCGCCCTGCAGCTGGCCGTCGCGGCTCTGGGGATCGGCACAGGCGATGAAGTCATCATGCCGACGTTCACGATCATCTCGTGTGCGCTGGCTGTCATCTACGCAGGGGCGACGCCAGTGCTCATCGATGCCGACCCTGGAACGTGGTGCATGGACGCCCGTCAAGTCGAGGCGAAGATCACGAGCCGGACTCGCGCGATTATGCCGGTTCACATATATGGGCATCCCGTCGACATGGATCCTCTCCTCCGGCTGGCAAAACGCTACGGTTTGGCCGTCATCGAAGATGCCGCGGAGGCTCACGGCGCCGAATACCGATCGGCCGAGAGCGACCACCGCGGCTGGCGCCGATGCGGCGGCTTCGGCAACGCGAGCTGCTTTAGCTTCTACGCCAACAAGCTCGTGACCACCGGCGAAGGTGGAATGGTCGTGACGGACGACGAGCCGCTTGCCCGACGCCTCCGCTCCCTGCGCAACCTCGCGTTCGAGCCGGGGCGCCGATTCCTCCACCGGGACCTCGGCTTCAACTTCCGCCTCACCAACATCCAAGCGGCCATCGGGCTCGCCCAGGTGGAGCAAATCGAAGCGACAGTGGATCGCAAACGAGCGATCGGCCACCGCTACGCTGCCGCGCTCGCGGGCGTGCCTGGTGTCCGGCTTCAGGCGGACCGCGGGTGGGCCCGGAGCGTCTACTGGATGAACGGTCTCGTACTGGACCGAACCACCGGCCTTGATGCGCCTGCCCTCGCCGAGCGCTTGCGCTCGTTGGGCGTGGACACCCGGCCGTTCTTCGTCGGCATGCACCGCCAGCCGGCCCTCCTCGAGCGCGGACTCTGTGGCGGGGAGAGCTATCCGGTTGCCGATGACATCGCGGAACAGGGCCTCTACCTACCGTCAGGAGTTGGCCTGACGGATGAGCTGGTCGATGCGGTCATCCGGGCGACCGAGGAAGCGCTCCGATGAGAGTCGCGGTCGGAGTGTTCGTTGGTGCCCCCGGGTTTCCACTCCAGGATCTCGCAGTGCTCCCGGACACGATCGCATCCTCTCCTCGGCGGCGCGGAACGTGCTCGCAACGGCATCGGGGTGCGGGGAACCTATTTGTTGCGATTCTGGGGGTCGCGCGGCGATATGCCGAGCCTGCACGGTCAGCCGCGAGAGCCGCTTGGCGCGAGCAGCGTCCCGGCGCTTTTCAAGCGTCTTGCACGGACCCCAATCCGCGACGTTCGCCGACGGACGGTTGAAGGCTGTGGCCTCAACCAGAGACGCGCCGCCGCCCCCTCGATGATCCTCGCACCTTCCGAATGACGAGATTCACGCTCTCCGTTCGGGTCCTAGCTCGTCTTGTCGGGCTGCGCGGAAACAGACGGATTCTTCGACTGACCCCGTTCGATACCCCCTCGGCGGAGGGCAGGTCGAACGAAAGATACCGTCGCGCGAGCCTGAGCGCGGCGACATCGGCCGCGGCAAAGGGGATCGCGCTCGTCACCACCTTCGTGTCGATACCACTCACGCTCAAGGTGGCGTCCTGAGACCGCTGGAAAAGTGAAGACGGCGTAGGCTCCGAAGCGGACCTTGCAAACCCGCATCAGGAGACCACGCCGTGGAACAGAGGATAGCCCCCAGCGTCCAGATCGAGGCCGCCA
>Ga0209748_1001973_pt1 | contig 10048 bp, 5 predicted proteins | sample BarGraIncu00421A_FD_185490 | JGI IMG/M metagenome (GOLD analysis project Ga0209748, IMG submission 185490) | Arctic peat soil microbial communities from Barrow, Alaska - Barrow Graham LP Incubations 004-21A (SPAdes) (version 2) | ecosystem: Environmental > Terrestrial > Soil > Wetlands > Peat... | reverse complement strand
CTCCCAGCCGCTCGTCTCCGAGCGCATCCGCGTCGACAGCGAGACGGTCCCGCTCGTCGAGGTGCGGATCGTGCGGCTCGACGGCACGCCCGTGGACGTGGAGGCCACCGCCTCAGTCTTCCTGGACCAAGGGGTCAGCGCCATACAGGTGGTGCTGCGCGACATCACCGAGCGTAAGCAGGCCGAGCAGGTGCTGCGGGAGAGCGAGGATCGTTTTCGAACCATGTTCAGTGAGGCACCTCTGGGCATTGCACTGATCGATTCACATACAGGCCGTATCTACGAAGCAAACCGTCGTTTTGCCGAGATTGCAGGCAGAACGCAGGCAGAGATGAGAACCACCGACTGGATGGACATAACGCACCCCGACGACGTACAGGAAGATCTCGACCAGATGGCACGGTTGAACGCGGGAGAGATTCTCGGGTTCCAAATGGACAAACGGTATCTGTGGCCAGATGGTTCGGTTTGTTGGGTCAGCATGACCATCGCTCCTCTCGATGAACCGAACCTGCCCTGCAAGCGGCATCTGTGCATGATTGAGGACATCACCGAGCGCAAGCAGGCGGACGAGGTGCTGCGGGAGAGCGAGGCGCGCTTCCGCGCCCTGGCCGAGAGCTCGCCGCTGGCCATCTTCGTCAACCGCAACGACAAGGTGTTCCTCGCGAACCCGGCGTGCGTTCAGCTGTTCGGGGCCTCGTCGCCGGAAGAGCTCATCGGCAGGGCGGCCCTCGAGCTGTTCGACCGCGACTCGCAGCCGCTCGTCTCCGAGCGCATCCGCGTCGACAGCGAGACGGTCCCGCTCGTCGAGGTGCGGATCGTGCGGCTCGACGGCACGGCCGTGGACGTGGAGGCCACCGCCTCGCCCTTCCTCGACCAAGGCGTCAATGCGATCCAGATCCTGCTGCGCGACATCACCGAGCGCAAGCAGGCGGACGAGGTGCTGCGGGAGAGCGAGGCGCGTTTCCGCGCCCTGGCCGAGAGCTCGCCGCTGGCCATCTTCGTCAACCGCAACGACAAGGTGTTCCTCGCGAACCCGGCGTGCGTTCAGCTGTTCGGGGCCTCGTCGCCGGAAGAGCTCATCGGCAGGGCGGCCCTCGAGCTGTTCGACCGCGACTCGCAGCCGCTCGTCTCCGAGCGCATCCGCGTCGACAGCGAGACGGTCCCGCTCGTCGAGGTGCGGATCGTGCGGCTCGACGGCACGGCCGTGGACGTGGAGGCCACCGCCTCGCCCTTCCTCGACCAAGGCGTCAATGCGATCCAGATCCTGCTGCGCGACATCACCGAGCGCAAGCAGGCGGACGAGGTGCTGCGGGCGCGCACGGATGATCTCCTGCGCTCGAACGCGGAACTCGAGAAGTTCGCCTACGTAGCGTCGCACGACCTGCAGGAACCGTTGCGCATGGTCACCAGTTACACCCAGCTCCTCCAGCAGCGGTACCAGGGACGGCTGGACGCCGATGCCGACGAGTTCATCGCCTACGCCGTGGACGGGGCGGCCCGGATGCGCACGCTCATCAACGAGCTGCTCGCGTACTCGCGCGTGGGGACGCAGGGAGCTCCGTTCGTCATGGCGGACCTCGACGGAGTCCTCGACGAAGTCCTACAGGGGCTGCAGGTGGCGCTGTCCGAATCCGGCGCGGTGGTGACCCGTGGCCATCTTCCGGGGGTGTGGTGCGATCCGATCCAGATCGGGCAGGTCCTCCAGAACCTCATCGCCAACGCCGTCAAGTTCCGCGGGACCGAGCCGCCCAAGATCCGTGTCGGCGCTCGCCGCAGGGGCGCGGAGTGGGTATTCAGTGTGAAGGACAACGGGATCGGCATCGAGCCGGAGTACTTCGACCGCATCTTCGTGATCTTCCAGCGCCTGCAGTCGCGCGTCCAGTACGAAGGGACGGGCATGGGTCTCGCCATCGGCAAGCGCATCATCGAGAGGCATGGGGGCCGCATCTGGGTCGAGTCGGGGCCGGGAGCCGGCTCGACGTTCTACTTCACGCTCCCTGACGGCAGAGAGGCATGAACATGGCGGCACACCACGATCACTCACCGATCGAGATCCTGCTCGTCGAGGACAACCCGGGCGACGTCCGCCTGACGCAGGAGGTGCTGAAGGAGGGTCGCATCCGCAACACGCTCAACGTCGTCGTCGACGGCGTTGAGGCGCTCGCGTACCTGCGCCGTGAAGGCGCCTTTGCGGACGCGGCGCTCCAAGACCTGGTCCTCCTCGACCTCAACCTGCCGAAGAAGGACGGCCGTGAGGTCCTCGCCGAGATCAAGGGCGACCCGGAGCTCCGCAAGATCCCGGTCGTGGTCCTGACGACGTCGGCCGCCGAGGTCGACATCCTGAGGGCCTACGACCTCCACGCGAACTGCTACATCACCAAGCCGGTGGACCTCGACCAGTTCGAGGAAGTCGTGCGTTCGATCGAGGACTTCTGGCTCGCGATCGTGAAGCTCCCGGATGGCGTTAGGCAATGAATCAGACTCACAGAGTCCTCATCGTCGAGGACAACCCCGGTGACGTCAGGCTGATCATGGAGATGCTCCGCGAGAGCGGCGGCGGTGTGACAGCGGAGAGCGTCGACACGCTGGCGAGCGCGATCGAGCGGCTCGCAGCCGCCGACATCGATGTGGCGCTGCTCGACCTGGGGCTGCCCGACAGCCAAGGACTCGAGACGTTCGCTCGCCTGCGCGAGGCGGCCCCCGGCGTCGCTCTCGTCGTGCTGACCGGCAACGCAGATGTCGAGCTGGCCGTCAGCGCCGTCCGGGAGGGCGCACATGACTTCCTCGTGAAGGGCAAGGTGGACGCGGACGTGCTGACACGCGCGATCGCCTACGCACTCGGCCGGCAGCGATCCGACGAAGCCATGACCCAGGAGAGGGCGCTGTTGGCGAGAGCCGAGGAGATCGCGCGCCTCGGAAGCTGGCGGCACGACCTCGCGACCGGGGAAATGTGGTGGTCCGACGAGATGCACCGCATCTTCGGCCTCGACCCTGACAACCCACCCGAGGACCTTGTCGCCGCCTCGGAGGCGGTCACCCACCCCGATGACCGCGGGCGCATGAGCAGGATGGCCCAGGCGGTCGTCGCCAACGGGCCTGTGAGGTCCGCCCAGTATCGGATACTCCTGCCGGGTGGGACGCTGCGGTGGATCGCCGCTCACAGCCAGCAGGAGTGTGACGCCCGCGGTGCCATCGTGGCAATCACAGGGTTCGCTCAGGACGTCACCGGGCTGAAGTCCGCCGAAGAGGCGATAGTGCGGGATGCCGCGCTGGATCGCGCTGTCGCGTCGGTGTCTGCCGCCATGGTGGCGGCGAAGCCGTCGATCGAGGAGCTCGCCGAGCTCGTGCTGGCCGACGCCAAGGAGCTCACCGGCAGCACCCGCGGCTTCATCTCCGTGTGCGACCCGTCGGCGAGCCAGAGCGGCGACTGCGCGCCGGCGGACGGCGCATCGGCCGTCGACGCAGGCCGTGTGCGGGAGATCGACCCGATGTCCGCATACAACCATCCGTGGGAATGGCTTTCGAAGGCGGGGGATGCGTTCTACACGAACTCCGCGGCGAGCGTCCCCGCACTCGACGAGACGCCCGGCGGGCACGTCGCGGTCACGAGTCTCCTGTCGGCACCCGCCATCGCCGATGGCAGGCTCGTCGGCCGGATCGCGGTCGGCAACGCGCCCGGTGGCTACACCGATGAGGACTTGGCGACGGTTGAGCGGCTGGCGGCCCTCTTCGCGATCGCCGTCGTCGGTCAGGAGGAGCGCGTAGCGCTGCTCGCGAGCGACTCGAGCCTGCGGCAGAGCAACGTGCGCTTCGAGCGCATGGTCTACGCCGTCGCGGAGGCGATGGGCCGGATCGTCGAGGCCCGGGACCCGTATACGCAGGGTCACGAGGTGCGCGTCGCCAGGCTCGCCAAGCTGATCGCCCAGGAGATGCAGCTGTCTGAAGACGACATCGACGCCATCGAGATGGCCGGCCTCGTTCACGACATCGGCAAGCTGAGCGTGCCGGCCGAGATACTGACGAAGCCCGGGAGCCTCTCTGACAACGAGTTCGCTCTCATCAAGGAGCACTCGGAGACCGGCTACACGATCCTGAGTGGCATCGACTTCCCGTGGCCGGTGGCCGACATCGTGCTGGCTCACCACGAGCGCCGGGACGGGTCCGGCTACCCGCGCGGCTTGAAGGGCGAGGGCATCCCGCTCGCGTCCCGCGTGCTGGCGGTCGCCGACGTGGTGGAAGCCATGGCGTCGCACCGGCCGTATCGGTCGGCCCTCGGGCTGGATCTGGCCGTGGCCGAGCTGACCGATCACGCCGAGAGGTACGACCCGGACGTGGCTTCGGCGCTCATCGCCTTGTACGCGTCAGGACGCGTGGACTTGCTGCCCACCGCATGAGGGATGCCGCCATGAGAGAGTGACCGCCACGCCATGAAGCCGATCACCACGGAGCACGTTCCTATCCTGGTCTGGGGCGAAGCGGTCGACGAACAGACTCTCGACCAGGCGCGCCACCTAGCCAACCTGCCGTTCGCGGCCGGTCACATCGCACTCATGCCCGACGCGCACATCGGCTACGGCATGCCGATCGGCGGGGTGCTCGCTGCCGAAGGGCAGGTCATCCCCCATGCCGTCGGACTCGACATCGGCTGCGGCATGCGCACATGGAAGACTGGCGTCACCGCCGAGGAGCTGCTGCCGGTGCGTGACGCCATCCTCCACGACATACAGCGGTCGGTTCCGCAGGGCTTCCACTGGCACGACACCAGTCAGGCGGACCGCACCGACCTGTTCGACGAGGTCCCCGACATCCCGGTCCTGCGCGAGCAGATGGCCAGGGCCGAGCGCCAGCTCGGGACGCTGGGCGGCGGCAACCACTTCATCGAGCTGCAGGTCGACGCGAGCAGCGCGGTGTGGGCGATGATCCACTCCGGCTCGCGCAACGTGGGCCTGCAGACGGCCGAGCGCTACGACCACGTCGCGCGCGATGAGAACCGCCGCCACCTCTCAGAGGTTCCTCTCGAGTGGGGCCTCGCTCATCTCGACATCGGGAGCGAAGCGGGCACCGAGTACCTCGCCGCGATGGGCTGGTGCCTGCGCTTTGCCGCCGAGAACCGGCGTCTGATGGCGGAGGCGGTGCAGAGTGCGATCTCCCGTCGTCTTCCCGAGGCCGAACCCGGTCTCGCGATCGACGTCCATCACAACTACGCGGCCGTGGAGGAGCACTTCGGCCAGAAGGTCGTCGTGCACCGCAAGGGGGCGGTCCGCGCTTCGGGGCCGGTCATCGTGCCGGGCTCCATGGGCACGGCCTCCTACATCGGGGAGGGCCTCGGCAACCCGGACTCGTTCGAGTCGTGCAGCCACGGCGCCGGTCGGGCGATGGGCCGCAAGGCGGCGATGCGAGCGTTGTCGCGCGACCACGTGCTCGAGGAACTCGAGTCGAGCGGGGTGCGGCTGGTCACGGCCAACAAGCGCGCGGTGGCCGAGGAGGCGCCCGAGGCCTACAAGGACATCGAAGATGTGATGCGGTGGCAGCGGGACCTGGTCGAGCCGCGCATCCGCCTGATACCGATCGGCGTCGTGAAGGGCTGAGCCGGGATGACACCCTCCCGTGAGGACCTCGTGCACCCGTGGCGCGTCCCGTTGTCCGAGGCCGCCGCCATCCAAGAGCGCCTTGCCGCTCAGGTGGTGCTGCGCACGCTACCGGCGACCGGACCAGGGGCGCCGCTTGTGGCCGCGGGCGTGGACGTCGGCTACACGAAGGACGGTTCGCGCGCGTGGGCCGCCGCGGTGGCGATGGACCGCGGGCTCCGGGTGGTGGCGTCCGCCGTCGTGGAGGGGGAGCCCGACCACCCATACGTTCGGGGTTATCTCGCGTTCCGCGAGGGCCGGCTCACGCTCGAGGCGCTCGAAGCGCTGGATGTGAGACCTGATCTCGTGTTCCTCGACGGCCACGGCGTCGTGCACGAGCGCGGCCTCGGGCTGGCTTCGCATGTCGGCGTGCTGCTCGGCGTGCCGACGATCGGCGTGCCCAAGACGCCGTTCCACGCCATCGACCACCTGCCGGGCCGGCAGCGGGGCGACTTCTACGTGCTGACCAAGGAGTGGGGCGCGCAGGGCGCGTCGATCAGGCTGAAGACCGGCGTGAAGCCCGTCTACGTCTCGCCCGGGCACCTCGCGGACCTGGACAGCGCCATCGCGCTCGCGCTCGCATGGTCGAGCGGTCGACACAGGGTGCCGGAGCCGCTCGCGGCCGCGCACACGATGTCGGCGCGCGCGCGGAACGCATCGCCCGGTGCCGGATAGCGCCCTTCATCGCTCGCCCCCATCCGGCGGAGTCTGGAGGCGCGGCCTCTTCTTGGGCACAATGGTACGGAATGCGAGCAGGCCTATCGGGGGAGACGGCCATGCGTCCCGTTTTCGCTCGGCGCGTAGTCAATGTCTGCGCAGCGGTGCTGCTGCTGCTCCTCGGCCTGTTCTTCGCCGTGCAGGCGATCTCGAACGCGGCGTTCTCGGCCCTCGAGGTCCGCGAGACGGACGCGAACGTCGTGCGCGTCAACGAGGCGCTCGCCTCGCGCATGAACGACCTCGGGAGTGTCGCCAACGACTGGGGGACGTGGGACGACGTCTACCGCGTCGAGCTCGGGCAGAACCCCGGCTTCGCGGCCGCCAACCTGACCCCGTCCGCCTTGCAGGCGTTGCGCCTGAACGTGATGGCGCTCGTCGCCGAGGACGGCCGCGTGCTCGAGCAGAGGCGCATCGACCTCGGGACGGGCGAGCCCCAACCGTTCCCCGAGAGTCTGCGGGCGCTTCTGGCGGCCCGGCCGTCCTACCTCCGGCTGACCCGGATCGGCCAGACGTCGGCCGGCCTGCTCAACCTGCCGGAGGGACTGCTGCTCTTCACCGCCCGCGCGGTCACAGACAGCGCGGGCGTCAAGCCGCCCCGCGGTGTCATCTTCGTCGGTTGCTTCCTCGACGCGGGCGAGATCGACGCGATCGCCAAGCAGACGAACCTCGATGTCGCGTTGTACACGTCGACAGAGGTCCCGGAGTTGCCCGCGGCCGTCCGCAGCGCATTCGTCTCGAGACTCGAGACAGGGACCGTGGTGGAGGCCAGCAGCCCCAGTACGATGACCGGGTCGATCGTCCTGTCCGACGCCACGGGCACCCCGGCGGCCGTTGTCATGGTCCGCTTTCCGCGCACCATCTACCGAGCAGGGCAGAACTCCATGCTCTACTTCGCCATCGCGCTCTCGATCTTCGGAGTGTTCACGCTCGGGGTCGTGATCGTGGCGCTCGTCCGCCAGAACCGGGAGGCCTTCGAGCGAGAAGGCGCCGAGAGCGCCCAGCACGCCTCAGAGGAACGGTACCGGCTGCTCATCGACAACATGGCGGACGCTGTCTTCGGTCTCACGTCCGACGGCGTGATCGTCTTCGCCAACCCGCAGGCCAGCGCCCTCACCGGATACCCGAACGAGGCGCTGCTCGGCATGCACTACAGCCAGCTTGTGCACGAGAGCGGCACCGAGCGTGTCGAGGAAAGCATCCCGTCCGGGCGCGGCCACACCGAGTCCTTTGAGACCGAGATGGAGAGCGCCTCCGGGGGGTCGGTCCCCGTCGAGCTCAGCATGACAGCGACGGGGATCGAGTCGGTCGGCGGCATCGCGGTGCAGTGGATCGCCCGCGACGTCACTGAGCGCAAGCGTCACGAGGTCCAGCTCGTCTACCTGGCTGAACACGACTATCTGACCGGTCTCATGAACCGGCGCAGGTTCGAGGAGGAGATCGGCCATGCGCTGGAGCGCTCGCGCCGCGGCCAGCATCGGGGCGCGTTCCTGTGGCTCGATGTCGACGCCTTCAAGGACGTCAACGACCGCTTCGGACACAAGGCCGGCGACGACGTTCTCATCGCCCTGGCCGCCATCTTCAGCCGCGAGTTGCGCGCGGGGGGCGCCCTGTGCAGGCTCGAGGGCGATGAGTTCGGGATGTTGCTCTACGACGCCGACGCCGACGGGGCCTTCATCGTCGCCGAACGCCTGCTTTCCGGGGTCCGCGAGGCGGAGTTCGTCTTCTCCGGACAGAGCGTGCATGTGACCGGGTCTCTGGGCATCGCCCTGTTCCCGGACCACGCGAGCACGACCGAGGAGCTGATGGCGTGCGCGGACGCCGCGACGTACGCGGCCAAGCGGGAGGACAGGGACCGCTACCGTCTCTACCGGCCGGATGAGGACTGGGACGACGAGCTGAGCTCGCGTTTCGAGTGGTCGGCCCGCATCGAGCGTGCCCTTGCCGAGGACCGGTTCCTCGTCTACGCGCAGCCCATCATCGACCTGTCCGATGGCTCGGTCGACCGCTACGAGCTCCTCATCAGGTTGCAGGGCGAGGGCGACGAGATCATCCCGCCGGACTCGTTCCTGCCGATCGCCGAGCGCGTGGGGCTGATCCATCAGATCGACCGCTGGATGGTCCGTCACGCCGTCCAGCTGCTCGCCGCCCACAGCGGCGATGCGCGGTTGCGCCTCGATGTGAACCTCTCGGGGAAGGTCCTGAGCGACTCCAGGATCGTGTCGCTCATCGATTCGGAGCTGAGCCGTGCCGGTGTCGATCCCGCGAGGTTCGGTGTCGAGGTCACGGAGACGGTCGCCATCTTCGACATGAACAAGGCCCGCGCGCTCATCGTGGCGCTCAAGGACATCGGCTGTCGCGTGACGCTCGACGACTTCGGTTCGGGGTTCTCCTCCTTCTACTACCTGAACAACCTGCCGATCGACGGGCTCAAGATCGACGGCGCCTTCGTGAAGGAGCTGATGACCAGCCGGAAGGACCGGCACATCGTGCGCGCGATGGTCGAACTGTGCAGCGGCTTCGGCATCGCGTCCACCGGGGAGTGTGTCGAGGACGCCGAGACGCTCGGCCTTCTGGTGGGCTACGGCGTCACGTGCGCGCAGGGGTTCGCCATCGGGCGGCCGCTGCCTGCGGAAGAGGCGTTCGCTCGCGGAGCCACGGCTCGCCCGTAGGCCTGCCAAGCGGCGGCTGCGTGGCCCGGGACTCCGAAGACCCGATTCAGCCATCCGGGCCCGTGTTGCAGAGTCGCCGGAATGGCGCTCCGGGCCGCGGCGCCCGACCCGCCGCGTTTTGACCTAGACTCAACGGGGCAACGAGCTTTCGTGGGGACCGGCTACGAACAGGGGATGAGATGGCTCAAGAGAAGATCGCAATCCTGGTCGACTCTTGCTCGGACGTACCCAAGGCGTATCGCGACAAGTACCACATGTACGTGGCGCCGCTCACGATCATCTACAAGGACGCCCAGTACCGCGACGGGATAGACATCCAGCCCGAGGAGGTCTTCGCACGGTTCGCCGAGGAGATCCCCTCGACCTCGCTGCCGAGTCCCGCGACGGTCTCCGACCTCTTTCGGCAGATGAAGGCCGACGGCTACGACAAGGTGATCGCCGTCATCATCTCGAGCGGGCTCAGCGGCACATTCGAGATGGTCAGCGGCCTCGGGCCTGCTCCGGAGGGACTCGAGACCTGCTACATCGACACCAAGAACATCGGCATCGGCAGCGGCTTCTCCGCCATACGCGCCGGCGAGCTGATCGAGCAGGGGCTCCCGTTCGCGGAGGTGTGCCGGGAGGTCGAGGCCGCGGCCCGGAACACGAAGCTCTTCTTCTGCGTCTCGACGCTCGAGTACCTCATGAAGGGCGGCCGCATCGGCCTCGTCGCGGGCATGATCGGCACCCTCCTCGACCTGAAGCCCGTCATCTCGTGCAACGAGGACGGGATCTACTACACGGTGGCGAAGGCGAGGGGACGCAAGAAGTCGCTCAGTCTGGCGCTCGAGAAGGCGGTCGAGTTCGGGGCGGACGCCAAGGACTACAACATCACCGTGATGCACGGAGCCGCGAAGGAAGAGGCCGACACGCTGATCGCGGCCATGAAGGAGCGGCTGCCGGACTACCGCTATGCGATCGAGGGCCAGATAACGCCGGCGCTTGTCGTTCACACCGGCCCCGGCCTCATCGGCATCGGTATCCAGCGCCTGG
>Ga0209748_1001970_pt1 | contig 10053 bp, 12 predicted proteins | sample BarGraIncu00421A_FD_185490 | JGI IMG/M metagenome (GOLD analysis project Ga0209748, IMG submission 185490) | Arctic peat soil microbial communities from Barrow, Alaska - Barrow Graham LP Incubations 004-21A (SPAdes) (version 2) | ecosystem: Environmental > Terrestrial > Soil > Wetlands > Peat... | reverse complement strand
GAATTTGTGTTCAAAGCTAATTGAATAGGATCGTTGGCCGAGGTAAGCTCTTCGTCTTTGTTGTTCACAAGTTTTAGAACTGACTTATAACTCAGAGCTAAGGCATCCTGTTTTCCCCAACCAATTATGGCCTGAGCTGCCGGATTAATTAAGCGAATAATACCTTGGCTATCAATGGCGACTACCCCGTCCCCGATGGCGTTAATGACAACCTCGGACTGACTGGAGACTTCACTAAGTTCATTAGCAAGGTTTTTATAGGCTTTGTCATCACTTTCGGCTTCGTCTTTTTCGGACTTACTATGCCAAATGATGTAGCTGGCAATTAACGGCAACAAACTGCTAAATACAGTGATAATTAATACAGTGGTCGTGAGCTTATTAACAATGTACTGATTGGCGATAAACATACTGGCGGCAATAAGAATCGGTAACGATCCCCAGACCCCAAATATTCCTGCAAAAACCACCACCAGCATCCAGAGCGCGATAAATGGTGACGAAGCACCACCAGTGGTGACAACTAAAGTGGCGATTGTCGATATTGTTAGTAAATAAATTACCAGAGAGACTGGAAATATTAGTTTTTTAGGTACCCAAAAGTAAGTTACGAGGCAAATTGTCGCTGTTATACCTGCCAGAGCCACAACTGGCGTGCTGACTACCAAGGTATCGCCCATAGTCGGTGCTTTATCAAAAAAAGTCCAGGAATAAAGCGCAATGATAGCACTAGTAATCAAAAAGGCAACCTCGCAGATACGGCGATGCCAAAAACGGGTTAACGTGACTGGTTTTATTTTTGCCCCCTACACTTACATAACCTGGTCATATTATGACGATTACGCTTATTTTTTACAAGTGTAGAAAGTTTAGAATTTACTTTTTACGATACAGAGTAATTGCTGTGCAAGCTGAAAGGATAGTAATTACAAGCAAAAGAATTACGCAAATAGCCGATAATGTAGCGTCAAATGTCACGGTTTCGGTGGCTCCAAGTGATAGTAACGTTATAACCGCTACTGATAATAGAGCGACGATGGAGTGCGCGCGCATCAACTCCTTTTGGTATTCTTTGGTATTTCTTTTCTTCATTGACTTAAATATTGGCATATTTACCCTTCTATCTATATATGATATTTCTAGATTAATGCGCTTGTGGTTAGTTGTCAACCCTAGAGCCTCTTTTCACAGTAGTTGTCCCATTAAAAAACGTCCTTGGCGGGCGTTTGTCATTTTTTGTTGTCTGTTGGAGGGTTAGGATGAGTGCCTTGTATATCATCAAGCGAAAGGCCACCTTCAAAAATACGATTTATTTGCTGTTTAGAGATATTAACAATCCTCTCGGCATCAGGGTCTGGAATATGGCTAGCGTAAGTAATTGTTTCAATTCGACGACTTAACGCTTCTTTTTCAAGAATGTCAAAACTGGTTCGCAAAGCTTCCCTACCAATTACATGTCCACTAGCAGAGTGACTCGAAAGTTCACCAGCCGTCTGGGTTTCAACTCTCGAAAATTGTCTGTCGTTATCTTTCATGTTGGGTCCTTCTTGATTTGGTCCAGCCGATAATTTCAGGGTATTATATGTATTTAAGGCGTAAATGTCAATGACTGCTATCGACTATTTAATAGTCATGAATCCACCAAGCGGTTTGTGGATAGTTACAGCCTGGCTATCAGAGTTTTCAGGGTTGGCAGGGAAAGTGATATCTGTTATTAAGGCAGCATGACCCATGTTTCGAGCAATACGTGAAACCTTAGCGCTAATAGTTTCCGGCGTCTCTGGTTTGGACTCGAATTGTATATCTTCTATATTCATTTCAGGTGTTATTATACATTAAAAATAAGTATTAGTCAATAGACCACTTATGGTCAGATAGACTTTGGGACTATTCCCAAGATTCACTCGGAAATTGGCCGTTGTCAACTACGGTTTCTACCTCTACTAAGTCCAGTATATCCCCACCATTTTCGTTATAATAGGCAGCGCGGTTATTCTTGAATAGCTTATCGCTGGCGTGTAGGGCTAAATTGACGTCTACTGCCGAGATGATAGTCCCGTGCAATGAGGTCATTACGAATGGATTTTTGTCGCTATGTCGGCTTGGTTCATTTGGGCCGAAGGTTGACGACAGGACTGTTCGACCATCTGTGAATTTGATAATGTGGCCGAAGCCGTCGGGTGCGGTATATCTAAATTCTTTATTATATGGACCGTCATGAGTAATGATGTCGGCTTTGATTGACGCAAGTTTCTCGATAAACCTCTCTTGGACCATCTCGGTTGTTAACAGCTCTTGTTCTAGTCTTCGTTCGTCAAATGCTTCAGTCATTGTTTCCCCTTTGTAAATATATGTACTTATATTTGTATAGATATGAGTTGAATGCAAGCATAAGTGGTCTCATTGGTCTAATGCTTCGATGCTGTAACTATCCACGCAGTTACCAGTTATAACATCGGCTACATCCTGTCAAATTATAAATTTGACAGGATTTGAACCCTTCGGGTTCAAATCCTGCGCAATGCGCTAAAATTAAATAACCCATCATGAATGATGAGTTGTTTAATTTTGGTGACTCGTCAATTCGAATTGGAACCAATTATTATTTACCATAAATGACTTTCGCTCGTTAGCATCGTCTTTTATTTCTATGCCCTAGCCTCCTTGTTGTTATCACTGAGCTATTGGGCGTACTTCGAAACTTTGATAATGTTATGCGCGATTATCTGATTATTTAATTTATAAATTAGCTTTGGCTACAATATTAAACCAATTATTTGGATAGTTGCTCATTATTGTGTCCATTTGCGCTTGAGTCGGCTCGTTACCAGCGCCAAAAGACGCGGTTAGGTCAATCGCTAAAACATTTTTAACTTGCATAACTTTACCGCTGGCTGTAGGAGCATCGGCATAGTAATTATAAATTGAAAAATAGGGGTAGCCATTTGTTGTAGAGGTGGTGATAGCACTAGTGGTATACCAAGTATTTGCCAAAGGCGTATTAACCACAATAGGCATAGAAGCTAATGTTTGGCAATAAATAGCAACAAATTGAGTATTACTATTTGTTACCATAGCACTAAGTCTAGCATAATACGTATGCCCCACTACTCCTGTCGGTAACCCTCCCCATATGTTAGGATTTCTGTTAGTTCCATCCCCTACTACAGACATAATGTCGTTTGTTGTTGAAATCGTTGAACCTTGAGTGCCCCACCCAGTAGTTCCATTCCGAAAATCCCCATTACTAACCAAGTTCTGTAGACAAACCCCCTTAGCAACTTGTGAGCTACTATCAACAGCATAAGTATTAGTACCTTTCATATATTCTAAACAAAAGTTATTAGGATTAGATGTATTGTCTGGCACATAGATAATATTATCTAAAGTCTGACCGGGTGTTATACCTCTACCATTGTTAGCAAGAGCTAAAGTTGCAGGATAAGCACTGTTTGTAATTTGATCTAGTTTTAAGGCCGTTGATGCATTAGCTAGATCGGATTGTAGCGATGAAACAATAGCTCGATTAGTTATACCTGTGTATGAGACTATTGTTATGGCGGCAAGGATACCTATTACTACAATTACGACGAGGAGTTCGACTATTGTGAAACCAAACTTAAAATTAAGACGAGAACCACCATGATTCATGATTTTAGTATAGCATGAGGATTCATGATTTTAGTATAGCATGAGCAATATTGATAAAGATAACAAAAAAGACTCCTGAAATAGAGTCTTTAAACGTAAGCTTTGTGGTGATCTCACCGGGAATTGAACCCGGATTTCCAGGATGAGAACCTGGTGTCCTAACCGTTAGACGATGAGACCATAACTTCCCTACTCTACCAAATAACAGTGGTAAAGTCTAGATATAACTCGCTCTTGCTTGCATAAAGCGCTCTCTGGTCATTAAATAGACAGATATGACTGATAATCCAGAATTAGCAAATAGAGACAATTTTGAATTACTTCGGGTACAGCAAGACTTTGACGAGCGACTGAGATTACTAAAAGAACAGATATCTAGTGAAGGTGAAGCGGTGCTTCGTTACGATGCCCCGGCAGGTTTTGCGGTTTCGGTAAGTTTCGGTGACTTATGGTTTAGTTCTGTTTCATACGGTGACGAAAGTTCACGGATTAGACATAGCGATAAAAATCCTATGATAGTTTCAAATGCATTTTTCACACTTGGTAGGGGCGAATATGATGAAATCACATTTTGTGCCAGCAGAGCGAAGTATGGTGACAAATGCAACAGAATTGGTGGGGTGTTTGGATCTGAGCTTCCCATAGAAGCTGTAGAGTTACTTGACGCAACAGTTGTAGTCGACGTATTTTAGAATTGGATGGTTTCAGCCCGTGTGACAGTGGTGATGTCTAGATGTTGGCCGGTTGGTCGTCAAGCTTTTCGATGACAGAAATTAATTTTTTTGGTGTTATTTCGGCTTTTATGAGATAAGCGTCAGCGTGTTTTTGCATGGCCATTCGAGATTCGTCGTCTTGCTGGAAATTAGTCAGTACAATAACGTGTGAATCTGGAATTAAATCCTCTTTTCCGCCTCGCAAAGCCTCCAGAATATCAGTCCCCCGTCGCTCTGGTAGCATGACGTCGAGTAATATAACATCGTATTTTTTATTTCGAGCAGTAACTAGCCCATCGTTGCCATCGACAACCCAATCGACTTCATATCCAGCCTTTTTTAAACTACGGACATACATCTCGCCGATGAATCGGTCATCTTCGATAACTAGAATTGTCTTAATTGCCATGGTTAACTCCTGTACATTGAATGATTCTTAATCCAGCCATTGCCTTCGCTGATGAGGCCTTCGTTGCTATTATCCCCTGCCTTCAATTTATCTGCAACCGTCGAGTAAATCGGCAAGGACACGGTAAATGTTGAGCCTTTGCCGTCTTCGCTGCGGACGCTGATTTTACCACCATTGGATTCGACGATAGCCTTAGTAATATATAGGCCGATACCTGTTCCGGCAACTGTTTCGCGCGAACGATGCGAGCGGTAGAATTTTTGGAATAATTGGCTAACAACATTTTCAGGCATGCCGATACCGTTGTCGATAACCGAGACGTCAACAAAATCGCCGTTAACTTTGGCGGTAACATTCACTGAACCGCCCTCGTTACTATATTTGATAGCGTTGTCTATAAGATTACCAAAAGCTTCGCCCATACTGGCACGATCGGCCGCGACAGTAGGTAGGTTGTCTGGTAGGTCAACAGATAACAAGCGATTTTGGGCTCCTGCTCGAAGCTTCATATCGTCGCTAATGGTATCGTAAATCTCAGGTAATTTTTCTTCGACTAGGTTCATCTTGAGGTGTCGGCGGTCGTACCTGGAAGTGTTAAGGATGTTATCGATATAACCTGACAGGCGGTTTGACGACACCACCAAGCGGTGGAATAGTTCGGCTTGGTCTTCAACTAAGACACCTGATAACTCATCCTCAAGTACATCAAGATATCCCCTAATAACAGTAATTGGTCCACGAAGTTCGTGGGCTGCGAAAGATATAAAGTCCAAGTTTTCCTCGTCGACGATGTAGGCGCCAGTCCTATCGACGAGGGTTAGAACTGTCTCGATTGGCGAGCTTTTCTGATAAGAGGCATAAACGTCGAAAAATCTTCGGCCCTCTTCGTTAGGCAAGCGGTCAGGGACTCTAGTCCAGATTTTTTCTTCGTGGACTGAGTGTTCGGAGCATTCATTTAGCCAAGCTTCCAAAGTGTCGCTACCATTAAATATCAAATCAATTGTTTTTTGTCCTTCATTGTTGATATGGATTGGCGCGGATTTGTTGGAGTAGACAACCTGTCTAGCTTGATTCAGAGCTATAAGCCCACATGTTGTCATGTCAAGAGCGTCGTTGACACAAGACGACTGCGAGTCTTCAGCTTTGGTTGTCGAACTGGTTTTGTCTTTTCCGTTGTTACTAGACAGCTCGTAAATTGTTTGCAAAGCGTCTCGGAAGCCAGACTTTTCATATTTTGCATCATTTGGGTTTGGAGGAGTTTGGGCCGACTGCTCGCCGGCTATATTAGTAATGGCTGCCATTAAATCTTTGGTTGGTCGTGAGCTGTGGATGAAAAACAAAACACTGAAAGCAGTGTTCACTATTAATATGAAAGAAACTAATATCCACAAAGATGGCGAATCGATTGGCAAGGTATCTGTTAAAACGACTACTGCACCAAACAGTATGGTTATTAATACCTGAAAGATAATTAAAATTGTTATAGTGCGGTTAAAAAAAGACAGCCAGAATCGGTTGGCAGTTACTGGGACTTTTTTTATTTCCACGATACATTCCCTCCGTCATTAGGCACTGCTGAAATCCAAGTCTGACCACGGACTAACGGAATGGTTAAACCGCTGGCATCAGTGAATATAACTTGATCGGCTTGGGTTGGTTTGGACCAGGTGGCGTTGATGGCTGTGCCGTTTTGGAAAATTACAGCTGCTCCGCTACCGGTTGTGATAATGCTCTCGCGCCAGCCGTCTTCAAAAACCGTGTTTTCATCAACTTTAAGGGCGATTACAACTGAAGGTGTAATTTGACCTGATTCACGGTCTAGGTGCGGCTCGCCGCCTTGTGAACGGGTGTAGGTATTGGTCTTGGTGTCGTAAGTGTAAGAACTATTAAATAGTGCGCTACTCATGGTGATGTCAATATTTGTAGCATCAGGTTTTTTTACTGCTTTGCCGTCAGTTCGGCTGAAACCAGTAAACGATGAAGTTGTGTAGCCTTTCGCTGTGTTTAAAGCATCCAGTTTATCGAAACTGGTGTATACATTATGTGGAGAGTATCTGTCGGTGGCCCGCCAATAATAGACTGAATTAAAGAATTGGTCCAAGTCACGGTAATTACCGTTTCTTATTTCGGATAAGGCGGCTGCGCTACCGCCAACATGGCCAATCCCAGCATTAAATGCTGCTAGCCAGTCTATGTCATATAAACGCAGGCTACGGACAGGGCCAATCATCTGTGGTTTTTGTTCCTGATATAAAACCAAGAATCTGGTGATGCCACCTTCGGCGATTGCTTCAAAGACTACTCCACTATCTTTTAGGCCAGACTGTGGACGGGCCTCGGGGCTGTTTTCAATCATAATGCCTGTCACTGGATATTTGGTAACTGCCTCACTTGCGACCTGGCTGCCAGTTAGTGGCGAATAGTATTTAATGACGGGCTTTTGGTGAACCGTGGTGTTAGAAACGGGAGTTTTTGAGGCTGTTTTTTGAGTAATTAACAGATAAGCAACAGTACTGACAATCAGGGCCAAAATTACTCCGCCAGATATTAAAATCACCTTTCGGTGTTTTTTGAACCAAAGTTTAAATCTTAACCAGTGTTGTGACTTCGCGAGAGTTTTCATAGCCTTAAGCGTTATTATAACACTGGCGAGTCCCTGTTTCAATCGCTGTTTGAAGGCGAGATTTTACGGTTTCTGGGCCAAGAACTGCTAATGTTTCATTTAAGGCTGGGCTGAACGGAGCCCAAGATATAGCAAGTCGAATAATACTAAATAGTATGACGGGTTTTTGGCCAGTAGATTCAAGTAGCGAGTTCAAGGTGTCCTGAAGGCTTTCGGTGTCGAACTCACTAGCCGAAAGTGCAGTTTGTGCTGTTTTTAGTATACCAATCACCGCTTCGCGCGGCAGTTTCGACAGCTGTTTATCTTCATCAACCATATTCCAGTTAGGTGTCGGGTCGCTGAAAAAGAAAGAAGTTATGGTTGGTAAGTCAGATAATGTTTTCAGGCGGTCCTGAGCTAGCGACAACACTCGCTTCTTTAATTCTTCGCTTGCATTGGCGGAGGATTCTGGCCAAAAATTTGTGACTCTTTCATATAAATCATCTAGTGATAAGCGTCGGATCCACTGCCCATTTAGCCAAAGTAAGCGTTTTTCGTCGAAGCGAGCCGGGCTTTTTTGAACTTTGTCCAGTGAAAACTTTTCGATCAGTTCATCGACTGAAAAAATTTCTTGTTCAGTGCCATCGTTCCAGCCAAGTGTTGCCAGAAAATTAATCATTGCCTCTGGTATGTAACCTTCGGCGGCATACTCCAAGACATCTTTGGCTCCATCGCGTTTGCCGAGCTTCTTTTTGCCATCCATCGCCATAACATACGGTAAGGTCGCCAAGATTGGTCGTTCAATACTTAAAGCTTCGTAAAGATTTAGGTATTTTGGTGTCGAACTAATAAATTCCTGGCTACGCAAAACATGGGTAATGCCCATCAGCATGTCATCGATGATGTGGCAGAAATTATAGGTTGGAAAACCGTCAGACTTTACCAAAATGAAATCGTCGATGGATTCTTGTCCAGCTGACAATTCGCCCATAACAGCGTCAGTCCAAATGTATGATTTTGGTTCGGATTTAAAGCGTAGCGGTTGTGAACCGTCCCAGACTGGTGGGTTTTCTGGTCGATGGTCGCGGTAAAGAAATGGGATTTTGCTAGCTTTGGCTTCGTCTCGGAATGTTTCGAGTTCTTCCTTCGAGAATGGATCGGCATATGCTCGCCCACTGGCGATTAATTTATTTGCCCACTCTTTATATATATCTAACCTATCAGATTGTAGATATGGCACATTGGGTCCGCCGACGTCAATACCCTCTTGCCAATTAATTCCAAGCCAGCGCAAGCTATTTTCAATCTGTTCGATACTGCCTGGGACTTCACGAACTTTATCGGTGTCTTCGATTCGCAAAATAAACGTACCATTATTTTTTTGAGCGATTAGCCATGCGAAAAGTGCGGTGCGAACGCCACCTACATGCAAAAAGCCTGTCGGACTTGGCGCGAAACGAGTGCGGATATTGTTACTCATATTAGCTCATTATAACAGAGAAAAATACTATAGCCATCCTGAAGTAAAATGATGAAATTTTGGGTTCACTTCAAACTGGTTATTTTATTTGTTTTTCGATTGAAGAGTATCCGTAGATACACTGAAATAGAAAACAGATTTAATAACTGTTTGAGTGAGGGCAAAAAACATCATTTTGTTTTAGGGCGATTAGGGGCACTACATACTAATCAGGCTAGTGGCGATGTGGCGTATCTGGTCACCACTAAGTGGAGCGTTGCCAGTAATTGAATATAGAATACCACCGTTGACCCAGGCCGCTTTGGTGTTGTTGTCGTAAGAAAAAATTGTTAAGCCGCGCTCTTTGGCCTCGTTGGTGCCACCGCTCGATTCCTTATCGATTTGGTTTTTCAAAGCCGATGAATCCCATGAGCTCTTTGATTGTTTGATGACGAATGATCGATCGCCAGTGTTAGCGTGGAAATTAATTGATACTTGTCCGTTAGAATATACGACTGGTCCATTCAAACTGTAACCATCAGGGTGATAATCAGGGTATGTTGCGTTGATGCCTGCCTGGGCACTAGCAACACGAACCGAAAGACTTGGCATATTAAGATACGTAAAATAGCCGGCGATTACTATGAGTAGGATGCTTATAGTAAAGATATTAATAAATTTACTATGACGTTTTAAAAAATTTTGTTTAACCGGCTGCTTACTGGGGGTTTTGCTTAACGCTTCCGCAATCGCCTCTTGTTTAATAGTATTGGCTGATTTAATAATGTTATGGTTGGCGGCTTGAGACTTTTTTGCAGCTAAAGTAGATGCGACACTAGCGGCCATTGGATGCTTTACTGGTCCGATATCCACCTGTTTTTTTGTGGTAGCCGGGTTTACAGGTGTTGGTGCAGTTTTTGGAGCAAAACGCGAAATGCTTTTACTGCGGGCAAAATCCATGCTTTTGCCAATTTTATGAATTGAAGACCTGGCGACATTTGCCGAGACTTTGGCGGTATTATCATAAACTGCCCGAGACTTCTGGGCAATGGAGTGAATTGGCTTTGGTTGAACGGTCGATTTTGGCACTGGTAAACCAGTTGTGGTGTTATATTTTTGACCGTTTATGATGACAAATTTTTCGTTTTTCATTAGTGCTCGCAGGTCCCTCTACTGATATTTTATGCCATTTATCGGCATAAGCAATATCCCCATATTA
>Ga0209748_1001969_pt1 | contig 10053 bp, 8 predicted proteins | sample BarGraIncu00421A_FD_185490 | JGI IMG/M metagenome (GOLD analysis project Ga0209748, IMG submission 185490) | Arctic peat soil microbial communities from Barrow, Alaska - Barrow Graham LP Incubations 004-21A (SPAdes) (version 2) | ecosystem: Environmental > Terrestrial > Soil > Wetlands > Peat... | reverse complement strand
AAGGACGTGTACGACCTCCTATATGTCGTGCGACGATGCAGCGGTGGCCCTGCGGGCGCGGCCGAATCGGTCGCGGCGAGCCCAGTCGCGTCGGATCCGTTCGTGCGTGAGGCTCTTTCGCGGCTGGATGCGGACTTCCAGTCGGTTGATCACGCGGGGCCGCGAGATTACGCCGCCTTCGTGGCGGGACCGACGTCAGGGACGGCATCGCCAGGCGCGCGCGAGGACGCACTGCTGACATGGCGGCAGTTCCGCGAGGCACTCCGAGAGAGCGGCCTCATGTGAGCGGGTCGCGAGGGGGACGAATGCGGGACGCCGGCACTGGCGTGGTCATCCGACTCGCGCGCGTGTCGTTCGGGCCCCTGCGGATAGGGATTTGGCGGCGGGGGATGTCGGAGCGCTGACGAATGATGAGGTTGAGGGGTTACCGGGGCGCGACGCGGGCCTTCGGGACTATGTGGACCGCGTATACGCATGTGGGGCCGACCGGGCTACGACCGAAGGACGATGCATGGAGTATTCGGGGAATCGCGCTGAGGACGCACTGCCTGTCGTCGTGGTCTTGGGGGACTTCGCTCATGAGGGTCTCACGGCGAAGATCGAGAGCCTGGGCTTCGCTGTGGTCAACAAGCGCTTTCGGTCGTCGCCGCGGAACTGGCACAAGATCATCGATCTTCTCCACGGACTCAACGAAGAGGGCCGGCTGGCCCTGGTGTTCGGATATCTCCCCACGCCTACGGTGCTGTTCGTTGCTGATGGCGAGTATGACGAGGTGAGGGTTGAACTCGTGTCGGAGCTCGAACGAGTGGACACGACTTTCTTTGTCTATGAGGACAACCTTGAGGGCTTGGTCGAGCCCCTGCCGTGGGAAATCTACGACGTCGACGAGGACGATCTGGCCAATGAGGACCTTCCGTGGAGCACCACCGACTTGCCATGGGGGAAGCCAGATCGGGCGCAGTGGCTTGACAGCAACCGTGAGCTGATCGAGCGTGCGATGCAGATCGTCACAGACTGGACTGCAAGCGGGATCGCCGTACTCCCATTCCGCAAACGCAGCGATGTAACCATTCGTATGTTCGAGGCCCTCGAAGATGCTCAGGCAGGCATCTTCTTGCGCCTGTACGTTCCTCATGGCCGCTACCAGAGCGAGCAGTTTGAGGACTTCTTGACTCTCTTCACGCGGTATCTTCGGGAGGTTGAGAGCAAGGAGTTCTCGGTTGACGTTCAGAGAACCAGCCGTGGCACTACCTACGTGTTCAAAGGTCGTGGCGAGGTCGGCTCCATGGACGACCTGCGTGCTGCGACCGCACGGTTTGACGACTTCTTGATGCTGGCACAGTCGGATCCGTCGGCGGCTGAGGCCCTATTGGTGGCGGCTGGATCCGCAGCCGCAGATGCGGGCTTCGTCGTGGCGAAGTACGCGAGGTCCTTCCGCCGCTTGCAGTTGGAAACCCGCCATGAGTTCGAACGCCGTAGCCTTCAGCTCAATCAGGCCTTGGAGGCTGAGGTGCTCGAGCTCGCTGAGCCAGTCACCCTGCCACTTCCATTGGAACACCAGGCCAGCTCGCTGTTCGCGGTGATCGGAAATAGTGGTCCTGTCACTGTCAATGTGGCGCCTGGCGCGATGTCCGTTGCGTCGACAATCAGCCTACAGGACGTTCTTGCGGGTGGCACTGAGTACACCCAGGAAGACCGGGTCATTCTCGACCTTATTGCGGGGGTCCATGACGAGTTAGAGGCGTTGCAGCTCCGTTCGGACTTGGATCGGCTAAAGGACTCCGGAACGCCACCGGAGGAGCGACGCACCGGGGCACAGAAGCTCAAGGCCTTCCTGTACGCGGCTGCTCGGGGGACGGGCAAGAGGATCGAAGAAGTCGGCACACAGGTGCTTATCGCCTACCTGAACTCGCTCATCACCGGCGGTTCGGGCCAGTAGGGGGACGGCCCAACAATGGCATCAGCGGATGGCGTACGGTGTGAGCGACAAGGAAATGGCGCGGTCCACCGCTGAAGCGCCACGCGTTGGACGGACGGCAGGGGTCGACCTGGAAACCGAGCCGGGTAGCATCGAGCTGCTCGCAACCGTCGTGCGCGCCTTCGAGCGGCGAGCTTCTTCGCTGGCCAAGGGTCTTAGCGCGATGGGGGAGAGCCAGGGCTTCAAGCTGCACGTCGATGCAGTCTCATCGCGGGCCGCGAGTTCGTTCGATGAGACGTCTGAGCTTGCGCGCTACGCTTCTCTGCTTCGGCCGTTCATGGCACCGGCTTCAATCGTGGAGCTCAACGGTGTGCTCGACGTGCTCGCTTCCTCCAACCTGGTCGATGCCGCCACTTGCGACGAGCTGGCTTCGGAACTCAGCGATGCTGACAGCAGGTTGTTCGCATCAGTGATTGTTGACGGCAAGGCCCTCTCAGGTCGTGACATCTACTTCGCGTACGCGGAAGGACATCTATTCGCGGACGACGCAGAGGCGAAGTGCCTGCTGTCGCAGTTCTCCATTGCGCCCGCCTGGCATCTGATCCAATTCCTCTTCCACGGCGTGTGCCGCCGCTACGCTCAGGTCGTATCCCGATTCCTAGATGCGATTCTCGAGCTTGAACGGGGCCACCCGGAGGTGGTCGTCGGTGTCCCAGAACGTGTGAAGTGCATCTACTGCCTGCGGGACGACGGTGACTTCGGCCCTGAGGAGCATGTGATCCCTGAGTCCTTCGGAGTTGACGAACTCGTGCTCCACGGCGCGGTTTGCGCTAGCTGCAACAATGAGCTCTCCACGCTTGACCAGCGATTGGCTGAGTTTGAGCCCATCGCCTTGTTGCGAGTGGTGAACGTCCCGCTTACGAAGAAAGGCAAGTTCCCCCACGCCAGTTTCCGTGAGTTCGATGTCCAGAAGGTGAAGCCTCGGGAACTTCGGTTTCGAGCCAAGTCCGGCAACAGTCCGTTTGAGTTCGAGAATCTGCCAGGCGGGGTAGTCCGTACACGCATGACAGCTCATGGGCGCAAGGTATTCGAACCCGTTGAGCTAGCAAGATGCCTGTTCAAGCTCGGGCTTGGCCTTGTCGCCTACGATGCTGGGCCGGAGGCCGCGTGCGGATCGCGGTACGACGCCGCGCGCGAGTTCATCCATGGCGCTGGCGGCTTTCCAAATCACCTGCTGATGTCCACTGAGGTCAAACCGGACAGCAAGATCACGGCTGCATGGAACGATTTTGGCGAGGCGACGGTGGTAGCGCTTAGCTGCTTCGGGATTCGGTTTGCGTTCAATATCGAGCCGACTCCCTTCGACATGCCTGATGGCGTGGCTGAGCTGCATCTTGATAGTTGGTGGCTCGGCGAGCCCTGAGTCACGACACGTGCGAGCCCTCGTCCGCTCGTCCAAAGAGCGTCTTGAGCAGACGCGCACGGCGTTGACGTATTCTGCAAGCGTGCAGCGCGCGATCACCAGTATCGCAGCAACTACGGGACGCTGCGCGAGCGGTCGAGGCGCTCGTTGTTGAGATGCCGGACTACCAGACTTGGGAGAGTCCAGCGACCTCTCCCTAGCAAGCGCGCCAACTTGGCGCGTCTTGCGAGGCACACAATGCAGCGGAGAAGGCGCGCAGTTTACGCGCCCAACGTTGGGCCCCACTCAGGAAGGCGGGCGTGGGCAGCAAGAAGTACAAGGGCGTGCCGTGTGTCTACTGCACCGAGGCGCCCTCTGTCGGGCCGGACCACGTGTTCGCGCGCCAGTTCTTCCTGCCCCAGCACCGCGACAGACTCCCAATAGTGCCCGCGTGCAGAGCGTGCAACGGCCACAAGTCGACGCTCGAGCACTACGCCGCCGCGGTCTTCCCATTCGGAGGACGCCATCGGGCCGCCCTCGCGAACCTGGAGGAGATGGTCCCGAAGCGGCTCGAGCGAAATGCGCCTCTGCGCAGCCGGATTCGTGAGGGCATGCACCAAGTCCTCTTGCGACAGCCGAGCGGTCTGGTCGTTCCAGCCGGAGTCGTACCCATCGAGTTCGAACCGATCGAGGAACTGTTCGGGTTGATTGCCCGCGGGCTCCTCTGGTACCACTTCCGCACCCTCTTGAGGGACGACGACCTCGTGACGGTCCAAGCGCTGAACGGCGAACTCGAGCGGTTCTATGAGGAGAACTTCTTTGCACCGCTCCCCAGGCCGCCGCTGACTCAGAAGCTCGGCGACGACACGGTGGTCTACCAAGGATTCCAGACTTCGGACTGCCCGCAGGGATCAGTCTGGCGAATTCGCCTCTATGGTGGTCTGCAGCTTGCGTCCAGCGCCGGCGGTGACGACTCGATAGCTTCGACCATCGGCGTGATTACTGGTCCGGCATCGTTTGAAGGCGGGCGCGGCGGGGACCTAGGAAGCACGTCAACATGATGCGTTCAGCGTTGGCGCTAGACTGGACTCGCTAGGCGCACAGGTTACGCGCCGCACGCTAGCCCGACTCTAGGGGGTCCGATGGAAGCCGATTTCGCGAACAGCGAGGCCTTCTGGATCAGCTTCGTTGCGGTATTGATCGCCCTATTCGCAGCGTTCGTGAGTTATGCCGTCTACCGCAATCAGGCGGATCCGGACGTGATCGTCTACGGCGAGCTGGACGATGACAGATCGAGCATCATGAACCTCGTGATCTCGAACGTCGGCAACGGCGCCGCCTACGACGTCACCTTCGAGTCCTCGGCTCCCGTTCCGGCGGATGCATTTGGGCTCGACAAGAACTTGGCGCCCAACGCTGAGACTATGGTTTCTGGCCCTCTGATTGCCGGAATCCCGTTCCTGCAACCCGGCGGAAGACGAACGATCACCTGGGGGCAATACGGCGGTCTCACGAAGGCCCTCGGAACCGAAACCATTTGGGTGACTGCTAGGTACCGCGGCCATCACATCGGAATTCCGTGGCGTATCCGACACACCTCCAAGTGCCCTCTCGAAGTCGTCTCATTTGAACGAACGGACGCTTCGGACCGCAACTACATTGGCAAGGTCGCCAACGGGGTTGAGGCGTTGACCAAGTCCGTCGACAAGGTGTCGGCTGCAATCATCAAGGCGGGCTGACATGCGCGTCGACTTGGCCCGCTCACGGCTCGCGCACAATGGAGCGGGCGCGGCTCGCAAGTTACGCGCCCAACGTCAGGACGAACGACACCTCTTGGAGGCGGAGTGAGCGACGGAATCGTGGCCAACAAGCTTGTCGTCAAGTTCACGCGCAAGAGCTTCTTCGACCATGTCGTGGGAGTTGCGCACAAGTGGCGCACGTTCCTCCTCACAGCGGTTGCGATCTTCGGCGTCTGGATGACTGCAGAAGCGCCCGCCTACTTCTTGGATGCTGCGCTTCGGGATGGGAGCTTCTATCTCGGTGGGGTCACCATCTCCCTGGCAGGCGCTCTCTTCTGGACGATCAGGGCATACCTCCGCGATTGTCCGGTAGGCCTTGAACATGAGTCCCCCAATGCGAGACGCATCGCACAGGTCCAGCGCGCGCGATGGGAATACCGGTTGGCCCGACAGCTCCTTCAAGATGTCCTTCTTGATCTTGACGATGAGCTCGCGGCCCTCGCGGACGGTAGGGTGTTCGTGCCCGTCGAGCGCAAGCCGGACCCAACGGACTATGCCGAGTGGGCCGGACTCGGTCCCGCAAACGTTCTGAGAATGCTGGAGGTTGCCCAGCAGCTACTCGTTCTCGACTTGCCGACTGCGCTTGGATCACCAGACAACGACGGCAAGCCGCGCGAAATCAGAAACGTCGTGTATCGAATTCGCGACCTGTATCGCGCGACTCTCGCGTTCGAACAGTCCAGACGTTCAGTCGAGCCCCCCGAGGGCGCAGAGCGCCTTCACGAGCTCCAATTTGGCTGGACGGATCCCGTCCGCGACGGGGTGCGTCAGATGTTCGGCTTCTTCGAAGCGGTTCTCGATCTGGAGTCGATCAAGGATGCCGAGGTGGCTTACACCGTGACGATGGACTCCCCGGCCAACGTCCAGAAGTTCAACGAGGAACTCGAACGCCTCACCGCCCGAGGCCTCTGGCAACCGGGGTGATCGTCGTGAGTTCAAGCCTGGACTGCACCACCTAGCGCGATTCTTCTCGCGCCTACCTAGTCGCTGCATAGCATTCCTCCGGTGCCTCGAATCCCAGCCGCATGTGCGACCGCGAGTTGAGCTTGGCGGCGACCGCGTCAGGTCGGCTTGGGTGACGTGGGTCAGATCCGTCCGCCCCTGCGCTACTCGTCAGTCCCCTCCTGTATGCTGCTCTCGGGTGCTCACGACGGCTTGGGGGCTTCGCGTGTCGGAACCGGTTGAGGCGTACTTCGCACAGTTGCGCGACATCCGCGGCTCGGGCGCCGGCGTGGCCGAGATCAGCTACTACGGCCCGCTGGCTGCGCTGCTCGACGAGGTCGGCAAGGGTCTCAAGCCCAAGGTGCGCGCGCTCATGCAGCTGCGCAACACCGGTTCGGGTAACCCCGACGGCGGGCTGTTCACCGCCACCCAGCTCAAGGGCTGGGAGCCCGGCCTCGATCCGCTCGCCGGGCAGTTGCCCAGCCGCGGGGCGATCGAGGTCAAGGGCACGGGCGACGACGTGTTTGCGATTGCCGCTTCCGAGCAGGTTGCGCGCTATGTTGACCGCTACGGCCTCGTGCTCGTCACGAACCTTCGCGACTTCGTACTGGTCGGCCGCGATGTCAGCGGGTCAGGACTTCGCACACTCGAATCGTGTCGCCTCGCAGAGACTGAGGCTGGCTTCTGGGCGAAGGTTGCCCAACCCCGCAAGTTCGCCACCGACGCGGGGGAGGGGCTGACCGAGTTCCTGCGCCGGGTGTTGCTGCACAACGCGCCGCTGACCGACCCCAAGGATGTTGCCTGGTTCTTGGCCAGCTACGCACGAACCGCGCGGCTGCGGTTGGAGCAGAAGCACGAGCTGCCGGCGCTCGACGCGCTTCGCGGTCAGCTGGAAGACTCGCTCGGCCTCAAGTTCGAGGGCGAGAAGGGCGACCACTTCTTCCGCTCGACCCTGGTGCAAACGCTCTTCTACGGCATGTTCGCGAGTTGGGTGCTGTGGGCGCGCGACCTCGATAACAGCGTCGAGATCCCGTGGGATCGGCGGTTCCAGTGGGAGACCGCCACGGCCACGTTGCACGTGCCAATGGTCTACGAGCTGTTCCGCCAGTTCGCCGACGTACGCCAGCTCGGTGCGCTCGGGATCTCCGAGGTGCTCGAATGGGCCGAGGAGGTCATCTGGCGCATCGACCGGAAGGCATTCTTCGAGAAGTTCCGTGAGGACCACGCGGTCCAATACTTCTACGAGCCCTTCCTCGAGGCGTTCGACCCGCAGTTGCGCAAGGAGCTCGGAGTCTGGTACACGCCCGACGAGGTCGTGAAGTACATGGTCGCGCGCGTCGATGCGGTGCTGCGCGAGGAACTCGGCATCGCCGACGGGCTCGCCGACCCAAGCGTGGTCGTGCTCGACCCGTGCTGCGGCACCGGCGCGTACCTCGTCGAGGTGCTGCGCAAGATCGACGAGACTCTTCAGGCGAAAGGCGCCGATGCGCTAACGCGACAGGACGTGAAGCGCGCCGCGATGGATCGCGTGATCGGCTTCGAGATCATGCCGGCTCCGTTCGTGGTCGCGCACTTGCAGCTGGGCATTCTGCTTGCGGAACTTGGTGTTCCCCTTCGGGACGCCGATGAGCGCGCCGCGGTCTACCTTACGAATGCGCTGACAGGGTGGGGCGGCGGCGAGGTCGTGCCGCCGAAGGACAAGCGCGTCGGCCCGGGCCAGCTCCACAGCACGGCGCTGTTCCCGGAATTTGCCGAAGAGCGCGACGCGGCTGATCGCGTCAAGCGCGAGGAGCAGATCCTCGTGATCATCGGCAACCCGCCTTACAACTCATACGCGGGCGTAGCTGTGGGGGAGGAACGAGACCTCAGTCAGGCATACAGGCAGACACGATTGGCCCCGAGACCACAGGGCCAAGGACTGAACGACCTCTACGTGCGATTCTTCCGAATGGCAGAGCGCCAGATCGCGGACCGGTCGGGCCGGGGAGTGGTGTGCCTGATCAGCAACTACTCGTGGCTCGACGGGCTGTCATTCACCGGAATGCGCGAGCGGCTGCTCGACGCGTTCGATGGAATCTGGATAGACAGTCTCAACGGTGACAAGTACAAGACCGGCAAGCTAACGCCCGAGGGCGAACCAGATCCCAGTATCTTCTCGACGGAGAAGAACCGTGAAGGTATCCAGGTTGGGACGGCCATCGCCATGCTCGTGCGCGGCTGCAAACGTGAAGGCGTGCGCTTCCGCGACTGGTGGGGAGATGGAAAGCGCGCGGCGCTGGCTTCGCCAGCGGCGCAATTGGTGCGATATGAGCGGGTCCAGCCCGACCTGGCTCTGGGACTCCCGTTTCGACCGGTTTCGGCTGCGCCGGGATACCTCTCTTGGCCGCGAATGCCTGCTCTGTTCCCGGTGTCCTCTCCCGGCGTGAAGACCAGCCGCGACGACTTCCTGGTCGACATCGATCGAGACCGACTTGAGGCTCGCGTTCGCGTCTACTTGGACCCGAGCGTGAGCGACGTCGACATCTCAAGTCGGTGGCCGAGTGTGATGACGGCGACGCAGAGGTTCAGTCCTCTGGAGATTCGACGAGCGCTCGTGTCGAGGGGATATGTTGAAGCGCAGGTGATTCCGTTCGCGTATCGGCCGTTCGACACTCGCTGGCTGTACTGGGAACCGGAGACGAAGCTGCTCGACGAGAAGCGCGCCGGATACGTGTCGCACCGGGTCGAAGGCGATCTTGCGATCGTCGCGCAGCAGAAGCCCAGAGGATCCTGGTCGCGTCCGCAAGTTGTCGCTGCCATCGGATGCATTGACCTGATGGACCGGAGCGCTTCGCTCTTTCCGGCACGCTTGCGGTCGGGGCAGGAATCCCTGCTGGGTTCGTCTCCGGCGGTCGCGAACCTCTCGCCGACCGCCGAAAGGTATCTCGTGGAGCTTGGTTTGCCAGGTAGCAAGCTCTTGTTCCACACACTGGCCGTATTGCACAGCCCGTCATACGCGAGTGAGAACCAAGGTGCGTTGATGCAGGACTGGCCGGCGGTGCCCCTTCCCGCGTCTACTGAGGCGCTGCGCTGCTCGATTGCCGCCGGCGCGCGGCTGGCCACTCTGTTGGATTCGAGTGCGGTCTTCCGTGGGGAATTGCCAGTCGGCACGCTCGCCGTCACGGCTGGCCGGGCCCTCGACTTGGCGTCCGGACTGGCTCTTACCGCTCGGTGGGGTGTAGCGGGCAAGGGCAGCACTACGATGCCGTCGACGGGGAAGCTGGTGGAGCGTGGATACACCGCCGACGAGCGCGTCACCATCGCTGAAGGTGCTGAGTCGCTCGGCAGGTCGCCTGACCAGGCCATCGCCCTTCTCGGCGGCACGTGTTTCGACATCTACCTGAACGACGTCGCCTACTGGCGCTGCGTGCCGTCCAACGTCTGGCGCTACACGATCGGCGGCTACCAGGTCATCAAGAAGTGGCTGAGTTACCGCGAGCGCGCGCTGCTCGGCCGCGACCTGAAGCCCGAGGAGGCGCGCTACGTCACCGAGATGGTGCGTCGCATCACCGCCCTCGTGCTCATGCAGCCCGAGCTCGATGCCAACTACGAGCGTGTGAAGGCCGATGTCTGGGACTGGGCCGAGGCGTCGAAGTAGACGTCCTGGCACGAATAGCGAACGGGTTCGTCCGGGGGGAGCGGGTAGCGCGTGGAATACCGCGAGGCGAAGGCCGTCGGGGACATAGGGGAGCGGCGCGTCGCTGATCGGTTGCGCGTGTACTGCGTAGAGCATCCGCCGGCGGCATTCCTGTCCAACATTCTGGTTCGGTCCGGCAGGATGACCGCTCAACTGGACCACGTGCTGATCGATTCGCACGGCATGCTCATCGTCGAGGTGAAGGTGCGCAACGGCCGTGTCCGAGGGACGGCCGACGAGAAGAGGTGGACGGCTGTCTACGGCGGCATGACCAAGACGTTCCAGAACCCGCTCGAACAGCTGCGGGGCCAGCGCA
>Ga0209748_1001965_pt1 | contig 10064 bp, 8 predicted proteins | sample BarGraIncu00421A_FD_185490 | JGI IMG/M metagenome (GOLD analysis project Ga0209748, IMG submission 185490) | Arctic peat soil microbial communities from Barrow, Alaska - Barrow Graham LP Incubations 004-21A (SPAdes) (version 2) | ecosystem: Environmental > Terrestrial > Soil > Wetlands > Peat... | reverse complement strand
CGCATCGGCGCTGGCGCGCAAAGGCACGCCGACGCCCGCGAAGGTCGCGACTATGCGGTCGCGCACGATGTCAACCGCCGTGCCGGACCGACCCACGGCCATGGCAGCCTCGATGGCGGCCGTCGCATCCAGGGTCGCTCCAAGATCGCTGGCTTTGAGGCTCGTGCTCTCTTCGCCCCAGGCAAGCTCCACTGACACGGCCGACGCGCGGGTGAACGCGTCTTCCAGCTTCGCCCGCGCCGCCTGCGGAGTCATGGACCCGACTGCGACATCCCCGATGCGCACGCCCGGATGGATGCGGCCCCATGAGACCGCGGCATCAGCGACGGCGATGACCGCGATGACAGAGAACAGCGCGGCGACTACGATCCAGGCACGGTGGCGCGAGACGAACCGCTGCCTTTTGACGGGCTCGCGACGCGCCGAGCGGCGGGATGCTGCGTCGAGCGGGCCGACGCCCCGCTGAGCATGATCGGTCGACGCGAACAGCTGCGATGCCGCGGGGGCGGGAACGTTCGCCACCTGCCCGGCCGCCGGTGCCGTGCCCGACGTGTCGCTGCTCATGTGTTCGGTGTCGGTCACGCGCACGCCCTCGTCGCCGTCGGCCCCGCAGCGCTTCACGCCGCGGTCCTGGAGTCCAGAAGCATACACGAGCACCGCTGGAGGCCGGAGCTTCGTCACCGACCCGACTCAGCGCCGCCACGCGTTCCGCCCGTGTGTGGCGAGGGGGCTGCCGCCTACCCCTGCTCTGCGCCCGGTGTCGCGGCGACTTCGGCTTCGGCGATCGCCTCACGGTACGCCGCACGCGCCCGAAGCGTGTACTGGGCCGCCGAAGTGAGCGAGAGCACCACGCCGATGTAGACGATGTAGGAACCCAGCGGCCGCGTCCCGCCGACCACGTGCGGGCTGCCCAAGACCCAGTACGTGAACAGCGTCGGCGCCTGAACGATCGGGAAGTTCCATACGAGCGAGCCGAACCCAGCCATGAGCACCGCCGTCGTCACCTTCCCGAGCGTCGTGACCGGGATGCGTCGCCCGTGACGCTCCAAGACCCACGCCCCATACAGGAGATACACGTCTCGGCCGACAAGTGTGACCATCAGCAAGAGGCTTACACGATTCACCATGTAGAGGCCGACGAGCGCCGATGCGATGAGCACGCGGTCCACCAGCGGGTCGATGATCTTGCCGATCGCAGTCACATGGCCGGTCGCCCGCGCGATCAGCCCGTCAAGCCAGTCGGTACCGGCGCAGAGAGCGAAGAGCACGAATGCCAGATGGTTCGGCCCGGTCGCGGGGCCCGCGTACACCAGGAACCAATAGACGACCGGTATGAGCGCGAATCTGAGAACCGTTATCACGTTCGGGATCGAGATGATGTCGCGCGAGTGGTCCACCGGAAGGTTCACGACCGGCGTGATCTCGCGATGCCCCTCCTTGCGCCCTACCACCAGCCCCTCCTCTTGAACAGGTACAGCATCCCGCCGGTGATCACGACGAACGAGCCCATGACGGCCCAGAAGGACCAAGCGGCATCCGTGGGAGGCCACATGCCGTGCACCAGGTTCATACCGTACACACCGCTGATGAGCGTGAGCGGCATGAAGATCGTGGCGACGACGGTCAGTTGCTTCATCACGACGTTGAGGCGGTTCGAGATGGCGGACAGGTAGATGTCCATGACGCTCGACGCCACGTCCCGATACGTGTCCACCGCATCGGCCACCCGGGCCACATGGTCGCCGACGTCTTGGAAGTACAGGTACGCCTCCTGGCTGATGAAGTCCGTGTGGCGCGCCATCGCGCGCAGGACGTCCCGCTCCGGGCCGATGATCTTCTGTAGCGCGAGGAGCATGCGCTTCGCTGAGTACAGTTCCTGGAGCTGACCGTCCTGGACCTTGTCCAACAGTTCGTTCTCTATCCGGTCGAGCTCGTCACCCACCATGTCGACCACCGGGAACATGGCGTCCACGGAGCGGTCGAGTACGGCGTGCAGAGCCCATTCGGCTGCGTTCGCCAGAGCGCCGCACGGGTCGCCGGCGACGGCATCGAGGGCCGCGACCGGGCCGCGGTGCGAGGTGATCAAGAAGTTCGAGCCGAGGAAGATGTCGATCTCGTCACCGGCCATGGCGTGGTCGGGGGTGAGGCGGGGCGCGATCCAGACGATGAAGAGGTTGTCCGGGTAGGCATCGATCTTCGGCCGCTGACGCGAGTGCAGGCAGTCCTCGATGGCCAGAGAGTGCAGGCCGAAGAGCTTCTGTAGCTGCCCGAGCGTCTCCTCGTCCGGTTCGAGTACGTCCACCCACAGCGCCTCGCCGGCAGCCCGTGCGGCCGCGATGTCGTTGAGCGTACCGACGCGCGGTTCGGCGGCTATCCAGCGAACGGTGACTGTGGCGGACACAGGTCGCTTCCCCTCGTTGACGCGTCACCTCGCGGTGCGACGTGACGGCGGCATAGCCCTTGAGGAGATTATGCACGATGCTGACGGCGTCCTGTCAGCCGACGAGCGGGTGGCGAAGGACACCCGACGAACCGTGCCCCCCTGCGCCTCATCCAGTTCGGCAGCGCTCGGACCGCGCTGCGTCGGCGACCACTGTCCCGAAGGGCGCGGTCAGCGAACTGTGGGCGTCGGGCCGACAGTCCGCGATGCCGCGCGGTCGCCCTACGCCTCGCATTCCCCGTCGGCGCACGCCTTCCGGCCGCGCTCGAACGCCGCGAGGTTGCCATCGACCGTCTTCGCCGGCACGCGCTTCGCGATGATCTGTCGCCACACGTCCACAGGGAACGGCAATCCCACCGACAGGGCGCCCATCAGCACGATGTTGGCGCTACGAGGCGAACCCGCTTCGCACGCGAGCTCCTCTGCGTCGAGGAACACGGCGCCCTCGTATGCCAGCGCCGCCTCCAGTCCCGTGGGCATCCCGCAGTCGCCCGTGAGCATCGGCAGTGACGCTATCAGCCGGTTGTTCACGACGAGGCGGCCGTCAGGCTTGAGCCAGTGAAGCCACCGCGCCGCTTCGATCAGCTCGAAGCTGATGAGGTGGTCGGCCATGCCGGGGTCGATCGTCGGCGAGTACACCTTCTCCCCGAAGCGGACCACCGTGTCGACGGAGCCGCCGCGCTGAGACATCCCATGTACCTCTGAGAGCTTCACATCGAGCCCTGAGGCCGCTGCGACCTTCGCCAGTACGTCTGACGCCAGGATGGTCCCCTGGCCCCCCACGCCGACGAGCATGACCGACGTGACGCTCACAGGCCGCTCCCTATGTCGCAGGCTCGTCCCACCCGGACGATCGCGCCGTATCTGCACACCTGGACGCACTGACGGCAACCGACGCACTGGGCGGTGTCGATGACCGCCTTTCCAGCGGGGTCGCGGCTGATCGCCGGGCAGCCGAGGCGCACGCACTCGCCGCAGGCGTTGCACGTCTCTTCGTCGACCGCGAACGGGTCGTGCGGCTCCTTGTCCAGCAGCGCGCACGGGGCCTTCGCGATCACGACCGAGACTCCCGGTGACGAGACCGCTTCGGCGAGCGCCTTCGCCGTAGGCTTCAGCAGGTTCGGGTTGACAGTCACCACGCTCGTGACACCGAGCGCCCGCACGACCCCCTCGATGTCGATGTCGGGAGCGGGGTCGCCCATCAAGGTACGCCCGGTGAACGGGTTGTCCTGATGGCCGGTCATCGCGGTGGTGCGGTTGTCCAGGATGACGATCGTCTCGTCACCGTTGTTGTAGACCGAGTTCAGCAGGCCGGTCATGCCCGAGTGAGCGAACGTGGAGTCGCCGATCACCGCAACGACAGGAGGCCGGACTTCGCCTCCCACGGCATTGGCGAGACTCATGCCGTGCGACATCCCGATCGAAGCGCCCATGTCCACGCAACTGTCCATCGCGGACAAGGGAGGCGCCGCGGCCAGTGCGTAGCACCCGATGTCGCCCTGCACGACCGCACCCATCGCCCGCAGAGCGACGAACACCCCGCGGTGCGGACAACCTGCGCACAGCATCGGTGGACGCGATGGCAGGTCGTCCATCGGTTCGCGCGTCTCGAGGGGCGCTGCACCGAACGCAGCGGCCACCTTGCCCGTGGACAGCTCTCCGACGTGCGGAGCAGCCGTCGGATCCACCGCGAGGCCCATCGCAGCAAGGTTCGACCTCAGGTACGGGTCGAGTTCTTCGACCACTGCGAGTCGATCGACCTTGGCCGAGAACGCCCGCACGCGGTCCTCCGGCAACGGGAACGACATACCGATCCGGAGCGTCGACGCAGCGGGCAGGGCCTCGCGCACGTACTGGTAGACGACGCCGGAGCACACGATCCCGAGCGCGGGGTCGCGCATCTCCTCGACGGTATATGAGCACGACTCGCTCTCCGCGCGCGCCTTCTCGAGGCGCTTGTCCAGGTCGACGCGGCGTCTGCGGGCGTTGCCGGGGACCATCACCCACTTCGACGGTGACTTGCGGAAGACGGAGCCGGCGAATTCGGTGCGCTCCCCCACCTCGACCAGGGACTTCCCGTGGCTCAGGCGTGTGGTCGACCGCACGAGGATCGGCATGTCAAGGCGCTCGGACAGCTCGAACGAATCGCGGACCATCGCCAGGGCCTCGGAACTGTCTGAGGGCTCGAGGACCGGGACCTTGCCGAAAGGTCCCCAATGACGCGAGTCCTGCTCGTTCTGGGAGGAATGCATGCCGGGATCGTCGGCGACCAGAACGACCAAGCCGCCGGACACGCCGGTGTAGGCAAGGGTCATCAGCGGGTCTGCCGCGACGTTCAGGCCCACATGCTTCATCGTGACCAGCGAGCGGTGACCGGCCATGCTCGCCCCGATAGCGGACTCCAGCGCCACCTTCTCGTTCGGCGCCCACTCGCAGCGCACGCCGGGGAGCTTCGCCAAAGCGATCAGGATCTCGGTCGACGGGGTGCCGGGGTAACCGACCCCGAAACGCACGCCGGCTTCCCAGGCCCCTCTGGCGATCGCCTCGTTTCCGGAAAGGAGTGTTGTCGCCACGATCGTCCTCTCACCGCGGAACAGGACCCGAGTGCAGGCGGGACCGGGTACGCACGGCGAGCGCAATACCCGGACCCGCGAGCGCCCCTTGCGGGGCGAGGAAGAGTCTACCCTGCCGAGGCGGCGCGCGCTCGGACCCCTATGACAACGGCCGCGCCGTCGCCTCGGAGCCCTGCCCAAGGAACTGCGTCCGGTACAGCTCCGCATACAGCCCGCCCGCCGCCAGCAGCTCGTCGTGACGCCCCGACTGCACGATCCGGCCGGCCTCCAGCACGAGGATCTTGTCCGCGTCGTGCACCGTCGAGAGCCGATGCGCGATCACGAGCGAGGTCCGGCCCGTCAGCGCGTGCTTCAGCGCGACTTGGACCGCGCGCTCCGACTCCGAGTCGAGATGCGCGGTCGCCTCGTCGAGGACCACGATGTCCGGCGCCTTCAGCAGCAGGCGCGCGATCGCGAGCCGCTGCTTCTCCCCGCCCGAAAGGCGGTATCCCCGGTCGCCGACGATCGTGTCGAGCCCCTGCGGCAACGACTGAACGAGCTTCAGGACCTGCGCCGCCTCTATCGCCGCCATCAACTCCGGGTCCGTGGCGTCCGGCTTCGCGAAGAGAAGGTTGGCGCGCATCGTGTCATGGAACATGTGGGCGTCCTGCGTGACGACCCCCACCGCATCGTGCAGCGACTCGAACGTGAGGTCGCGCAGGTCCACGCCACCGATCCGCACGCTGCCCGAGACCGGGTCGTACAGACGCGGGACGAGCTGGCTGATCGTCGTCTTGCCCGCCCCCGACGGCCCCACGAGCGCCACCAGCTGGCCCGGCTCGATCGTGAACGTCACGTCGTGGAGCACACCCTCTTCCTGCGAGTGGCGCTCTCCGACCGAGATCGACTCGAGCGACTCGATCGAAACGTCGGCCCCTCTGGGGTACGCGAAGCTCACGTTATCGAACTCCACCTTCAGAGGCCCCCTGAGCAGCGCGACTGCGCCCGGCTTCTCTTGGATCATCGGCTCCAAGTCCAGGACTTCGAAGACGCGGTCGAAGGACACGAGCGCCGTCATGATGTCGACGTTGATGTTCGAGAGCGCCGTGATGGGCCCGTACAGCCGGCCGAGATAGGCGGTCAGGGCCACCAGCGTGCCGATGTCGAGCACTCCCTGGACGGCCAGCAGCCCGCCCCAGCCGTATACGAGCGCGGTGGCGAGCGAAGCGGTCAGCATCAGCGCCACAAAGAAGATGCGCGCGTACATGCCCCGCATGACCGCAATGTCGCGGACGCGTCCTGCCCGCTCGCGGAACGTCGACTCCTCGTCGCCCGGCCGCCCGAAGAGCTTGACCAGCAGCGCTCCTGCGACGTTGAACCGCTCGACCATCGTCGTGTTCATCTGGGCCGAGAGCTCGTAGCTCTCCCTCATGATCGTCTCGAGCTTCCTGCCCATCCACCGTGCCGGGATGAGGAACGCCGGCAGCAGTACCAGGGCGACCAGCGTGAGCTGCCACGACAGCACGAACATCACGGCCAGCACCAGCGCCACACTGATGAGGTTGCCCACCACAGAGGACAGAACGTCTGTGAACGCCTCCTGCGCCCCCTGAACGTCGTTATTGAGCCTGCTGACGAGCGCGCCGGTCTGCGTGCGCACGAAGAACGCCAAGGGCATCCGCTGGACATGAGCGAACAGCTGCGACCGCATGTCGTAGACGAGGCCCTCGCCGATGCGGGAGGACACGTACCGCTGGACGAGCGAAAGGCCCGCATCTGCGACCGCGAGGCCCGCGACCGCCAAGGCCAAGCCGACGATCAGGTCGGCCCGATGCCCGAGGATCCCCTCGTTGATGATCTGGCGGTAGATGAGCGGGTTCGCGACGCCGACGATCGCGTCCACGACGACCACGACGAAGAACCACGCGAGCAGCCCCCGGTAGGGAGCGACGAACTTCAGGATGCGGCGCGCGGTGCCCGGCTTGATCTCGCTTCGGCTCTTCGACGAGTCGCGCCGCAGCGAGCGCAGGACCGACCCGGGATACCCCTGCATCTAGGACGCCCCATTCTCGTCCGCAGCCTCGGCCGTGTTGAGCACGAGGAGCAGCTCGCGCATCGCTGCGAGTTGCTCCTCGTCCAGTCTTCCGAACAGGGCCTCGGCGCTCGCACGGCGAGCTTCGCCCAGCCTCTCGAGCAGCGTTCGGCCCGCGGGCGTGAGTGACACGAGCACCGAGCGGCGGTCGCTCGGGTCCGCCTGACGCGCCGCAAGCCCGGCCTCCTCGAGCGTGTCGACCATCGAGGTAGCCGAGCGGGGCACGATCTCCAGCTTCGCGGCGAGGTCGCCGATGCGAACGGGACCATCCACCCGCCCCAGCACCCGCAGCACGCGCGCCTGAGAGAAGGTCAGCCCGAATGGGACCAGCTCCTTCGCCGTACCGCGTCGCATGCGCCAGAACGCGCGCGTGAACTGCTCTGCGACCTGGGAGATCGCGTCACGGTCGTTCGCTTGGATCATGTTCGCTCCTGTGTTCGCCCTCCGCAGATATGCTTCGGGTTCCTCTTAATGAGTTTCATCATATAACCTGGAACGAACGGAGTGATCGCAGGCTGATGGACGGAACGGGCGCGCGGACGAACGGCGCGTCCTGAGAAACGAGGAGAGGGCCTGCCCCGGTTTCCCGAGACAAGCCCTTCACCTGCGAAAAGTCTGGTCGGGCTGACAGGATTTGAACCTGCGACCCCTTGACCCCCAGTCAAGTGCGCTACCAAGCTGCGCCACAGCCCGAAACTAGTGCCCCTGCCCCGCCCGAACGACCCGGCGGCGGCAGGTGGTAATGCTACAAGGAGCGCGTACCTCGCCGCAAGCGGGAGGACCCGCCGCTTTCGGCCCCTACGACGGCCCGCCGGTCACGCCACCGCGATACTGGATCACGGTGACGTCCTCGATGGTGATCAGCCCGTCCCCCACCATCGCGCGGAACACCTCACCGAGCGCGATGATCTTGTGATCGACGTCGATAGCCTGGACGACGACCGGAAGATCGGAGCTCATCCTCAAATGGTGCTTGGCATGGATGCGGCTGGTGGCTCCAAAGCCCGAGATGCCGCGCAGGACCGTGGCCCCGCCGCAACCTGCTGTTCTGGCCGCCTCGACGAGGGCGGTGTACAGGGGCTTGCCGTCGTACTCGTCGTTCTCGCCGATGTAGGCGGACAGCCTCTTCGCTGGTCCCTCGATGCTCATCGCGTTCCGCCTCTCAGTATCGCCTCGACGCGGTCGAGCAACTCTCGCGCGACCGCGGTCTTCTCCATGCACGGTAGCGCCTCCTCGGCATCGGAGGACACGAACGTCACCCGATTGGTGCGCACCTCGAAGCCGGCGCCGGACTCTGTGACGTCGTTGGCCACCACCAGGTCGAGGCGCTTGCCCTTGAGCTTCGCCCGCGCGCCGTCGATCGCATCGCCCGCCTCAGCCGCGAAACCGACGAGCACCCGGCCGTCCTTGTTCTCCCCGAGCGACGCAAGGATGTCCGTGGTCCGCTCGAGTGCGACCTCGCCGGGCGCGTCCGACTTCTTCAACTTGCCGGAGCTGGCAGAAGTCGGCCTGAAGTCGGCAACCGCCGCTGCCGCGATCACAACGTCTGCCGCGCCGTAGGCGACTTCGACGGCCTCCAGCATCTGAGCCGCCGTCTCCACGCGCACCATCGCCACCCCGAACGGGTCTGGGAGCGACGTAGGTCCGCTGACGAGCGTCACCTCGGCGCCACGGCGCACAGCTTCGTCCGCGATGGCATACCCCTGACGGCCGCTCGAACGGTTTCCGAGGAACCGCACCGCGTCGAGCGGCTCCCGGGTCGGTCCGGCGGTCACGAGCACACGCACACCGGCGAGTGAGCGTGTGCGCGTGACTTCGCGCTGCACCGCATCGGCGATGGCGAGTACGTCGGCAAGCCGTCCCTCCCCCACGTCCCCGCAGGCAAGGTCCCCGGACTCGGGCTCTACGAAGACGACGCCGCGTTCTCGCAGTAGGGCCACGTTCGCGGTGGTCACGTCCTTGCGCCACATGTGGGTGTTCATCGCGGGTGCGATGACGATGGGCGCCTCCGTCGCGAGTGCGGTCGCCGTGAGCAGGTCGTCGGCGCGGCCCTGGGTGAGCTTGGCGATGACGTTCGCGGTACACGGCGCGATCACCATGACGTCCGCTTCTTGGGCGAGGGACACGTGATGCACGTGCTGCGTCGGGTCGTCCCACAGCGACACGCCCACCGATTCACCCGTGAGCGTACGGAACGTCAGAGGCGTCACGAACCGTTGCGCCGACGCAGTCATGACCGTCTTGACGCGCATCCCTCGCCGCATCAGCTCGCGCGCCAGCTCGCACGCCTTGTAGGCGCCGATTCCGCCGGTCACACCGAGCACGACGACCGGTATGTGTGAGGTTGATCCCATGCGCGCATGATACCGCGACCGCGGCCGCGCCCATGCTGCTCGTACGCGTGCGCGGCCCACGCTCCGAGAAGATAGACTGATATGGGAGCGAGTGCGGCGTCGAAGAGGGAGCCAGCCGATGCAGACCGACCCGCGGGGAGCCTCAAGGCCGGACGTGCAGATCAAGATCGGCGGCGCGGCGGGCTTCGGTATCATGGCAGCGGGCCGCACGCTGGCGCGCTCGTTCGCCCAGGGCGGTCTGCACACGTTCGACCTGACCGAGTACCCATCGCTGATCCGCGGAGGGCACAACGCGTACCAGGTGCGCGTCTCGCCCATGCCGCTCCACTCGCACGTGACTCCGGTCGACGTGCTCGTGGCCCTCAACACGGAAACGGTGATGCGGCACGCCTCCGAAGTCGTCGGAGGCGGCGCAATCCTTTTCGACCCGAAGACCACTTCGGTCGACTCGCTCGAGGACCCGTCCCGCTTCTGTCTCGTCCCGGTCCCGTTCGACGAGATCGTCGTGGGTGCCGGCGGACAGCGGATCATGCGCAACGTGGCGGCCCTCGGAGCGGTCCTGGGGCTGACCGGCTACCCGCTCGAGTTCCTCACCGCGTCGCTTCGGGCGCAGTTCGCGCACAAGG
>Ga0209748_1001963_pt1 | contig 10071 bp, 9 predicted proteins | sample BarGraIncu00421A_FD_185490 | JGI IMG/M metagenome (GOLD analysis project Ga0209748, IMG submission 185490) | Arctic peat soil microbial communities from Barrow, Alaska - Barrow Graham LP Incubations 004-21A (SPAdes) (version 2) | ecosystem: Environmental > Terrestrial > Soil > Wetlands > Peat... | reverse complement strand
CGACGAAGTCGGAACCCGAGATCGAGAAGAACGGCACGCCGGCCTCGCCGGCCACCGCACGCGCGAGCAGCGTCTTGCCGGTGCCCGGAGGGCCGACGAGCAGCACGCCCTTCGGGATCTTGGCGCCCAGCGCCTGGAACTTGCCGGGGTTCTCGAGGAACTCCTTGATCTCCTGCAGCTCCTCGACGGCCTCGTCCACGCCGGCGACGTCCTTGAACGTCACGCGCGGCTGATCGCGCGTCATGCGCTTCGCTTTTGCCTTGCCGAACGACATCACACGGCTGTTGCCGCCCTGCATCGAGTTCATGAAGAAGAACATCACGCCGACGATCAGCAGGATCGGGAGCAACTGGATGCCGATCGACACCCAAGCATTCGGCTTCTGCGCGTTGGTGTCGAAGATGGTCGGGTACTTCTGCGCGAGCTGCGCCATCGAATCCTCGCCGATGAAGTTGGCGCTGAACTGGGTGGCCTTCTTCGCGGCCTGATCGGCGCTCGACTTGTAGTAGGTGCCTTCGACGACCTGGTCGCTCGCGAGGACGGTTGCCTGGACCACACGGCTGGTGTCGAGTGCCTGATAGAACTGGCCCGTCGTGAGCTGGTCCACCGTTTGGCCCGGGTTCGTGTACGTCGAGACGACGTACGCGACCGCCGCCAGGATCAGCAGGTACAGCGCGATGGTGCGGACATTGCGGTTCAAACGGAAGACCTCCTCGTGCGATGCGTCCTGCGGTCCGTCAGTCCTGGTAGGCCGACGGCTTGAGCACGCCGACGTAGGGCAGATTGCGATAGCGTTCAGCGAAATCGAGACCATAGCCGACCACGAACTCGTCGGGCACAGAGAACCCGCTGTACTTGCAGGAGATGGGTACCCGTTGCTTGCCCTGCTTGTTCAGGAGCGTCACAACCTCGAGGCTCGCCGGCTTGCGGCTTGCCAGGTTCTTGAGGAGGTACTTGAGCGTGAGACCCGTGTCGAGGATGTCCTCGACCACGAGCACGTGGCGCCCTTCGATCTGCTCGTCGAGGTCCTTCAGGATCCGCACGACGCCCGAGGACTTCGTTGAGGACCCGTAGCTCGAAACGGCCATGAAGTCGAGCTCCACGGGCACGGAGATGGCGCGCGACAGGTCGGCGAGGAAGATCGCAGCGCCGCGCAGGACAGCCACCAAGAGCACGGTCTCGCCCTCGTAGTCGGCGCTGATCTGTGCGCCGAGTTCGCGGACGCGCTCGTTGATCTGCTCTTCGGAGATGATCACGGACTCGATGTCGGGATGGATCACGTGAAGGCCCTCTCTCAGGGTCGGGGCGTCCAGTGCAGGTGGATCGCCCGGTGTGTGTCGGGACCGACCCGGTACTCCTCGCTCATTCTCACACCCGCGACCCAGACGATCCGCTCCCCGTCGCGTACGACGGGGACGAGCGGTCGCTGCCGCGCGGGCACCTTCGCGTCCGTCAGGATGTCCTGCAGCTTGCGGCTGCCCTCCATGCCGAGCGGGCGCATCCGATCACCGGGACGGACCGAATCGACGACGAGCCCCCCGGAGATCGCGCCCGCATCGATCAGGGCGTTGGTTGGGTCCGAGTCGATCGCGTCGGGACGGGCCGGTTCGGCGGTGAGACTCCCCGCCTCGCCGAGGTCGATCGTACCCGGGACGGTGAGCAGTGAGGGCGCCAACGGCGCGAGCGTGCCCGCCTCTCGGGAAATGACGAGTGTACCGTACTCGTCAAAGGCCCGCAGCCACTCCGGCAGGTCGCGGGAGAACCCGGGCTGCCCCACCCCGTCGCACAAGGCCTCGAGATGCTCGAACTCCAGTCGCGAGGCCTCGTGGAACGAGGCGAACAGCACTCGGCGCAGCATACGGCGCAGCAGCGGCCGCGGCAGCCCGGCGGCCGCGCGGTCGATCCGCAACTCGGCCCCCCGCATGGTGACGTGCTCGACCTCCGCGGCGGCTGCCAGGTCGTCGAGCAGGTCGTCCTCGGCGCCGAGCACCGTCAGTGTGCGGGCGAGCGCTGCGTCGAAGCGCGGGTTGATCTCGCGCAGCAGCGGAACGACCTCTGCACGCACGCTCGCGCGCAGGCGCGCCGTGTCGAGGTTGGTGGCGTCCTCGCGCCAGGGCTGTCCCAGCTCCTCGAGGTAGCCGACGATGTCGGCGCGGGCACAGTCCAGAAGCGGACGCACGACCCGGCCGCGCCGGTAGGGCGGCGAGATGAGGCCCGAGACGCCGGTCCCCTGCGCCAGCCGCATCACGAGCGTCTCGGCGCGGTCGTCGAGGGTGTGCGCGGTGGCGATCCGGCCGCGCACGGGGTCGACACCCGCGTCGCTACACTGCGCGTCCAGTTCCTCGTCGGCGAAGCGGTAGCGAATCCTGCGGCCGGCATCCTCGAGGTTGAGGCCTGCCTCTTCGGCGTACGCGGCGACGTCGTACCGCACGACGCGGCATGGCACGGCGAGCCGGTCGCACAGCGCGGACACGAAAGCCGCGTCGCCGTCCGAGGCGTCGCCGCGCATCATGTGGTCGACGTGCAGCACCGACACGGGCGATCCTGCCGCTCCCCCGCGCGCAAGCCAGCGAAGCAGCGCGACGGAGTCCGCTCCACCCGAGACCATCGCGAGGACGGGCGCGCCGGGATCGAGCATCCCGTGGGCGGCGACGGTCGAGGTGACGGTATCGGGGAGGTTGCTCATGGGCGTAGCGTACCCCGCGGGGGCGCGCTGCCGCGAGCGCGGGAGGACGTCACGCCACGGGCGCCACCGCGCGCTCGACTTGAGCGAGCACCGTGTCCGCGAGGATCGCGAGGGCCGCGGCCGCGACGGCCCCCTCGAGGACCCACGCCCCGTTCTGCAGGCTGATGCCCGAGTAGATAGGGGAACCGAGGCCTCCCGCGCCGACGGCCGCAGCGACCGTGGCCGTACCGATGTTGATGATCACCGACGTCCGGATCCCCGCCATGATGACCCGTGCCGCGAGCGGGAGCTCGACCGTCGCAAGGACGCGCCATGGGCCCATCCCCATCCCGCGCGCGGCATCCAACACGGCGGGCGACACGGCCTCCAATCCCGCCACCGTGTTGCTCACGACGGGGAACAGCCCGTACAGCGACAGCGCGACGATCGCGGGCCGCAGGCCGAAGCCGAGCAGGGGCATCATCAGCGCGAGCACGGCGACGGGCGGGAACGTCTGCCCGAAGTCCACCGTGGCGGCCACCAGCTCGCGGAAGTCCTTTCCCGAAGGCCGCGTGACCCAGATGCCGAGCGGCAGACCGACGAGTATCGTCAGGGCGCTCGAGATGAGCACGATCTCGAGGTGCTGGAGCACGAGGTCCGCCACGGTCGCGCTCGGGAAGACCGCCTCGGGCAGCGACGGGAACAGCCGCGCGAGCGCGGCCGCCCACCAGTCCTGGCGCGACACGACATAGGCGTAGCCCGCGACCGCAAACGCCACCGCGCCCAGAGCCGCCCCATGCCGCTTCACCCTTCCGCCTCCCCGGCCTCGTCCCCGCCGGCCGGCGCAGAGGCGATGTGAGCGTCGGAGTCGGTCATGGTGTCCTCGATATCGGCCAGACCCACCACTCCGAGGAGCACACCCGTCTCGTCGACGACCGTGATCGAGCGGAAGCCGAGGCCCAGCATCCGGGAAAGCGCCTCCTTCAGCGACGTGTCCGGACGGACCGACACCTCGCGCCAGTCCACGGCGGTGATCGCCGTGTCGGCCGACCCCTCCCGCTTCACCGCCTGGCAGTCGAACCAACCTTCCAGCCTGCGATTGGCGTCGACCAGATAGACGAAACGGCTCTCCGAGCACGCGGCGCGCTTCGAGATCGCCTCGGGCGAGCGCCCGCCTGACGCGACCGGCGCGTCCACGCGCATAACGGAGTCCACACGCACGCGACCCAGACGCTTCAGCGCGCGGTCGGCTCCCATGAAGTCATGGACGAACTTGTTCGCGGGATGGTCGAGTACCTGCTCGGGGGTGTCGTACTGCTGCAGACGACCGTCGCGCATCACGGCGATGCGGTCGGCGAGCCGGATGGCCTCATCGACGTCGTGGGTGACGAAGACCACGGTCTTGCGCAATCCGCGTTGGATCCGAGCGAACTCCGCCTGCAACCGCTCGCGGGCGAGCGGATCGACGGCTCCGAACGGTTCGTCCATGAGCAACACCGGCGGGTCCGCGGCGAGCGCGCGGGCCACCCCGACGCGCTGCGCCTCACCGCCGGAGAGTTGGCGCGGGTACTTGCCTGCGTACTCGGCGGGGTCCAGCCCCACGAGCCCGAGCAGCTCGATCGCGCGCGCGCCCATTCGCGCCCGGTCCCAGCCCAGCAGTCTTGGCACGGTCACGATGTTGTCGGCGACGGTGAGATGCGGGAACAGACCCACCGACTGGATGACGTAGCCCAGACCTCGCCGCAGCGACTCAGGAGTCTGCCGCATGACGTCGCCGTCATTGACGAAGATGCGGCCGCTCGTCGGGTCGATGAGGCGGTTGATCATCCGTAGCGTGGTCGTCTTGCCGCAGCCGGAGGGCCCGATGAGCACGCACACCTCGCCCGCCGGCACCTCCAGGCTCAGGGCGTCGACCGCCGTCGTCTCCCCGTACCGCTTCGTCACGTTCTCGAGCCGGATCATCGCTCTCTTCTCATCGGATGCCCGGCGAGGTGGCCGCCCGCGACAGGGCACGCAGACCGGCGTCCGCGGCCACGGCCAGCACGACCATCGGGACCGCGCCCAGCAGGATCAGGTCGTCGGCCTGCTCTCCCCAACCCTCGAACACCAGGACGCCCAGCGTCCCGACGCCGATGAAAGCGACGACCGCGGCGATGCCGATCACCAGCACGGCCGCCGAACGCACGCCCTCGATGACCAGAGGGAGCGCGAGCGGCGCTTCCACGCGCATCAGGAGCTGCGCGCCGCTCATGCCCATCCCCCGCCCCGCGTCGACCACCGCGGGGTCGACCTCGGACAGGCCGACGTAGGTGTTCCGCACGATGGGGAGCAGAGCGTAGAGCGTGAGGGCGATCAGGGCCGGCAGGGGGCCGATCCCCGGCAGCCCGAGGGCCGCCAACGGCACGACGAGAAGGCCGAGCAGCGCCAGGCTCGGCACGGTCTGGATCACGCCGACCACACCGAGCGTGGCCGACCGCAGCCAGCCGACCCGCAGGGAGAGGACACCGAGGGGCACGCCAATCGCGACGGCCAGAAGGAGCGATCCACCGGACAGTGCGAGATGCGTTCCGACCGAGGACCAGAACGAGGCGGCTCGCACGCCGTACTCGGTCACGATCGAAAGATGCCCGAGACCACCGAAGGCGGCCGCCGCGAGCGCTCCGGCCCCCGACAGCGCGACCGCCAACCGGCGGACGATGCCGGCATCCCGGTACCCGCGCGAGGCGAACCAGAGCACCGCGCAGCCGGCCGCAACGAGCCATGCTCCGGCACCGATCGAGACCCGCGAGATGTCAGGCTGTCCCGCACGCAGCGCGATCGCTCCGCCGCCGAGCGCCCACGAGAGCGCGGCCGTCAACGCGGCCGCCGCTGCCGGGACCGCCCGGCCTCGCCACGCGCGCCTCGGAAGGACCGCGGCCGCCAGCGCGACCACGCACGCGACGAGCAGAGCCCAGCCGGCCGGCCCGACCGACAGCGCGCTGCGAGGAGCCCCGGCCACGATGCGGTTCGCGCGGAAGACCAGGAGCGGCAGCAGCGCGCAGGCCGCGAGTGCGACCGAGGCGCCGAACGCCGCGACGCGGTCCACGCGTCGCATGTCGGGAGTCGCCGTCACGCTGTCACCGCGGGAGGACCGCACGCTAGTTCAAGAACCCTTCCGCCTGCAGCCACTGAGCGGCCACCGTCTTCGGGTCCTTGCCGTCCACGGCGATCTGGCCGTTCAGCTTCTGCAGGGTCTCCAGCGTCAGCTTGGCGAACACAGGGTCGAGGATCGTCGCGATCTCGGGGTACTTCGCCATGATGGCCTTGGTCGCGGTCGGCGCCGGCTGGTAGATGGGCTGCGCCCCGAGCGGATCGGACAGCACGGCCAGATCGAGCGCCGCGATCGTTCCGTCGGTGCCGTACGCCATCGCCGCGTTCGCGCCGCTCGTCCCCTGGGCGGCCGCTTTCTCGGTCACTGCGGTATCGCCCGTGGCGAGCGCCACCATCTGGCTCTTCGACAACTTGAACCCGTAGGCCTTCTCAAAGGCGGGCATGGCCGCGGCGCTGGTGAAGAACTCCTGCGAGCCGACGACCTTCACGGTCTTGCCGGCGTTGATGTAGGCGGCCCAGTCGGTCATCGACACCAGGTTGTTGGCCGTGGCGAAGGCCTTCGGAAGGGCGATCGCCCAGGTGTTGTTCGCTGGAGCCGGCTGCATCCACACCACTCCGTTTGCCTCCAGATCCAGCTTCTTGACAGTGTCGTAGGTGCTCGACGCCACCTTCAGGACCGCAGGGTCGATCTTCTGGTCCTTCAGGAAGACGAGCACGCCGTTGGCCGTGTACTCGGGGTAGATGTCGATCTGGCCGGAGAGCAGGGCCTTGCGCACGACGTCGGTCGCGCCGGTCCTCGTCTTGTCCTCGACCGTGTAGCCGTTCTTCTCAAGCATGGCGATGATCATCTGCCCGAGCAGCGAACCCTCGATATCGATCTTGCTGCCGACGCGGATGGGCCCCTTGGCTTCGGACGACCCAGGCGTCGCGGGCGTCGCAGGCGCGGAGCACGCGACCAGCGAGGCGACGACGGCGAGCACGACGAGTCCCGTCGCGATGTCTTTCAGGTGCGTTCTCATGTGCTTCCTCCAACGTCGTGGGGCCGCCCCGTTCGCGGCGGTCGCTGCCGGTTCCCTACGGTGTATCCCCACCGGCGTCGCTCGCGGGACACGGAGGGTCTAGACGGAAGCGCCCCCGTCGTCGACCCGCTGCCGCTTCGCGACGCGATGCCACCGCAGCGGCGTGACCGGCTCCCGGACGATCCGGCCCTTCGCCTCGAGATCCAGCTGCACCGTCTTGGTCCACCACCCGGCCTTCGCACCGCCGGGGAAGAGGGCGTCCGAAAGCCCCGGGACGATGGCCCGCGTCCACTCGTCGTAGGTGAGCCCGGGCGGCTCCGCGGGCAGAGCTGCCAAGAGAGCATCGCGGACGGCCGAGTACCGCGCCGCGTCGACCTCCCTCGTGCGTCCCGGATGGATCGGGCTCTCGACGCTGACGCGGTCCGATCCGCCCTCCGGAGTACGGTGTCCCATGGCGCTACCTCTCCGCCGGGTGGTCGGCCTCGTCACCGTGGGGGTCTGCAGCCTCTCCCATGGCCGGAGTCTCCCGTGCCGCCGCACGTCCGCTGGCGCGGTAGAGCGGTGCGACCCCGAGCATGAACAGTGCGCTGATGACCCAGGTCGGCGCGATACCGAAGGCCTGTCCCGCGTAGCCGAGCGCAGGCTGGCCCGCCACGCCCCCTGCGTCCCCGAACAGGGAGCTGAGCGAGAGGACCGTCGCCCGCTGGGCTGAAGGGATATGCGCGTTGATGTAGGCGGAACCCACGGGACCCGCCACGCCCATGATGAAGCCGACTCCCACCCACAGGGCGGCGACGATCAGGAAGGGCCCGGGACCCGGAGCCGTACGGGCCGCCACCACCCCTGCGACGCCCGCGGCGCCGACCATCGCCGCGGTGGCGAGACCCAACAGAGCCAGGAGCCGGGACGGGTCGCAGTCCGGGCGGTCGCCACGGGCCTTCAGGCCTCTGGTGACCACCATGTTGCCCGCTATCGACGCGAGCGAGAACACGGAGAACACGGCCCCGGTCAGCCACACGTAGTCCTCGCCAAGGAGCTCGAGCAGCCACGGCGAGAGCGAGTAGAAGCCGTACATCATGAACAGTCCCTGCAGCGCGGAGATCCACAGCAGCGGCCTGACGGTGTGGTTGCGCCACCCGGCCCGGGTACCGGCCGCAGCGATCGCGCGAGTCTCGGCCAAGAAGGTCCCGAAGCTGAGCGCGCGGCGGGTGAACCCGACCTCGCGCACCATCAGCGCGACGGCGACGAACGCACCCACGAGCGCGGCGGCCCGGAGGTAGTACGGGAGCAGCAGGCTGATCCCACCCAAGACCCCACCCAGCAGCGGTCCGACCACCAGGACGGCCCCCGAGACTTCGGCGTTCAACGCGAAAACGCGCTCCTTGGGGCCCTCGTAGCCGGTCGCGTCGAGCGCGTCCACCATCCATGCGTCGACCGCGCCGGTCTGGAAGGTGAACCCGAGCCCCAGCATCACGCTCCCGAGCATGAAGCCCCAGATGCCCCAGTGCAGCTGTGCGCTCAGAACGTAGACCACCGTGGACACCGCGATGATGCCGATCGAGAGCAGGAACGAGAGCTTGCGCCCGAGCGTGTCGGCGATGACTCCGGTCGGCACCTCGCAGAGCATCTGGCTCGCCGTATACCCGGCGTTGATGACGAACACCGACGCCAGCGACATGCCGCCGGCCCGGATCAGGAACAGCGTGTTGATCGCCCAGATCAGTGAGGCGGATAGTGTGAACAGGCCGTTCGTCACGACGTAGGCCGTGATGACCCTCTGCGGGCCGTACTGCGCGGGCACGGGGCTCGCGGCCATGCAGCCTCCTCGTCGCGGGCGGGCACCACGCACCTGCGGAGTGCCCTGGCTGGGTAGATACCCGATGTGGCGGCGCTACCCGATGGGGAGTCGGGCCGCGCCGTGAATCACGACTGCGACCGAGAGTGAGGGACCATGGGCCTGTTCGACGGCTTCAAGGGCGAGGTGCAACAACAGTTCATCGCCCGTCCGGACTCCAGCAAGGACCTCGTCGTCTACAAGTGGCCGGAGACCAACATCCGGCTGCTGTCGGTTCTCACCGTCCAGCCGGACGAGTGGGCGTACTTCGTCAAGCAAGGGCAGGTCGTCGGGTACCTGCAGGGTGGCCAGCACAAGCTCGACGGCGCGCAGATCCCCTTCCTGGGCGGGCTCATCGACTCGTTCACCGGTGGGAACGTGCTCATGGCCGAGCTCTACTTCGTCTCGTCGCGCGAGTTCCCGAACAACAAGTTCGGCGGCAGCATGGGCGAGGTCGAGGACCCGGACACCGGCGAGGCGATCCGCTGCGGGGTGTTCGGCGAGTTCGTCTACCGGTGTGTGGACCCGGCCCGACTCATCCTGAACCTGATCGGCACGCAGACGACCTTCAGCAACGACCTGATCATCGACACCATCAAGGACCAGCTGACGAAGATCCTGCGCGCCACGGTGTTCGGCAAGATGAAGAGCGAGAAGTGGTCGCTGCTGGACGTGACCGACGGTACCTACACCCTCGAGTTCGAGAAGACGATCGTTGCGGGCGCGGTGCCGTACCTGGAGAACTTCGGGCTCGCGATCACCCGCATCGAGGACTTCCTCGTCAACATGGACGAGGCGGACCGCGCACGCCTGCTCGACATCAAGGACCGCATGGCGAAGATGCGTCTCGCGGGCGACCCGCGCTATATGGCCGCCGCGCAGACCGAGGCGATGTTCGGAGCGGCCGAGGGCATGAAGCAGGGCGGTGATGGCACGGCCATGGCCGGGCTGTTCGTCGGCGCCGGGATCGGGCAAGCGGTCGCAGGCGGCATCCAGTCGGGTCAGGTGCAACAGGCGGCGCAGCAGGCCGCACAGGCCGACGTGGCCGCCGGCGCTGCGGCCCCAGCTACACTCCCGTGCCCCAAGTGCGGAGCGCAGGCCAAGGTCGACGCCAAGTTCTGCCCCGAGTGCGGCGAGTCCCTCAAGAAGAAGTGCGCCGCATGTGGCGCGGTACTCGCGCCCGGGGCGAAGTTCTGCCCCGAGTGCGGCGTGAAGGTCGAGTAGACGCCATGACACGTAGCAGCGCTCGGCTGCGGACCCTGGTCGCGAGCGGAGCGTGCGCCGCGACCATGGCTTGGCTCGTGCCCGCGATCGCCCTCGCGCGCGCCGGTGGAGGCCAGGTCGGCGGGTTTGGCGGCGGCTCCCTCGGGGGCGGCTCGCTCGGTGGAGGCGGGTTCGGCGGCGGCTTCCTCGGCGGCCTGATCGGCGGCTCGGTGGGATCGGGGTCCGGCGACGTGCCCTGG
>Ga0209748_1001962_pt1 | contig 10072 bp, 9 predicted proteins | sample BarGraIncu00421A_FD_185490 | JGI IMG/M metagenome (GOLD analysis project Ga0209748, IMG submission 185490) | Arctic peat soil microbial communities from Barrow, Alaska - Barrow Graham LP Incubations 004-21A (SPAdes) (version 2) | ecosystem: Environmental > Terrestrial > Soil > Wetlands > Peat... | reverse complement strand
ACCTCTCCGAGTCCGACTTCATGGAGGCGTTCGACGCCGACCCGGCGACCCGTGTCATCGCGGGCTATCTCGAGTCCATCGTCGACGGCCCGCGTTTCGTCAAGGTGGCGGGCGCGGTCGCACGCAACACGCCCGTGGTGCTGCTCAAGGCGGGCTCGTCGGAGGCCGGCGCGCGCGCCGTCTCATCTCACACGGGCAGCCTTGCGGGGTCCGACGCGGCGTACGAGGCGGCGTTCGCTGCAGCCGGAGTGCTGCGTGCTCGCGACACCGAGGAACTCTTCGGCATGGCCGAGGCGTTCGCGCGTCAGCCCGTCCCCGTGGCGCCCGGCCTCGCGATAGTCACCAACGCGGGCGGACCGGCCGTCATGGCGACCGACGCCTGCTCGAGGGCCGGCATTCCCCTCGCGGCGCTCATGCCCGAGACCGTCGATGCCCTGCGCGGCGCGCTTCCCGCCGCCTCCGGGCTCTACAACCCCGTCGACATCCTCGGCGACGCGCCTCCCGACCTCTACGCGGACGCGCTGCGACTCGTCGCGCGCGACCCCGGCGTGAACTCGATCCTGGTCATCCTCACCCCGCAGGGCCCGACGTTGCCCGACGAGACCGCGGACGCGATCCTGGCGGCGGCCGCAACGCCCGACGCGACCATCATCGCCTGCTTCATGGGCGAGGACACCGTCGAAGGGGCCCGACGCGCGCTCGCGGCCGGCGGCATCCCGGCGTTCCGCTACCCTGAGCGCGCGATCGACGCGCTCGCGGCCATGGAGCGCTACCGGGTCCTCGCGGCCCGCCCTGCGATCGAGCCGCCCACGATCGATGTCGATCGGGCAGCCGTCAAGCTGATCCTGGACCAGGCCCGCACGGCGCGGCGCGCGTTCGTCCTCGAAGAGCACGCCTCCGAGATCGCCCGCGCCTACGGCATCCCCACTCCCGCCGGCGTCGTGGCCCGCGACCGCGGCGCGGCACTGGCCGCCGCTCATGAGATCGGCTATCCGGTCGTGCTGAAGATCGCCAGCCCCGATATCCTGCACAAGTCCGACATCGGCGGGATCGTCATCGGCATCGCCGACGACGACGCACTGCTCAAGGCGTGGGACCTCGTCCTGGACCGCGCACACCGGCGGATGCCCGACGCCGACATCTGGGGCGCCCTGGTGCAGCAGATGGTGCTGCCCGGCCGTGAGGTCATCATCGGGGTCGTTCGCGACCCGACGTTCGGGCCGCTCCTGATGTTCGGACTGGGCGGCATCTACGTCGAGCTGCTGAAGGATGTGACCTTCCGTCTCGCGCCCCTGGACCACCCTGAGGCGCTTCGGATGGTCGAGTCGATCCGCTCTGCTGGCTTGCTGCGCGGCATGCGCGGAGCGAAGCCCGCCGACGTCGACGCCGTGGCGGACGTGCTCGTGCGCGTCTCGGCGCTCGTCACCGACTTCCCTGACATCGTGGAGCTCGACATCAATCCACTGGTGGTGGCGGACCGCGGAGGCGGCGCCGTCGCTGCCGACATCCGCATCGGTATCGGAGGTTCATAGGCCATGCAGACCATCATTGTGGCATCCACGCGGCGTTACAGCGGCAAGACGGGAGTGTGCGTCGCCCTTGTCGATGAACTGTCGCGTCGCGGTTTGGACGTCGGGTACTTCAAGCCCTACGGCGGGATGCCGACAGACGTCGATGGCGTGGTGACGGACCGGGACGCCGCGTTCATCAACGCATGGCTGCGCAGGCCCTCACCCGTGTCCGCGGTGTGCCCGGTGGTGCGTTCGCGCGCCTTCGTCGAGGAGCTGCTAGCGGGCCGTCCCATCCCGGGTCCCGCCGAGGTCGTGGCGGCGTTCGAGTGCGTGGCTGAGGGCCGCGACGTCGTCATCGTCGAGGCGCCCTCCGACCTGGAGCAGGGCGCCGGCGCGGGTCTGTCCGCCACCGAGATCCACGAGGCCCTCGGTGGATGCGTCCTCCTCGTCGAGAACACGACGTCCGCCGAGCCGCCCGACCGCGTGCTGCGCGCCGCCACCGTCTTCGGCGACGCGTTCGCCGGCGTGATCCACAACCGGGTGACCGACCCCGACCACGAGCTCATCGAGTCGAGGATCGTTCCCTTCCTCGCGTCGCGGGGCATCACCTCCTTCGGCCTCCTTCCGCACGACCCGCTCCTGTCGTCCGTGACCGTGCACGAGATCGTGGACGAGCTCGGGGGAGCCGTGTTGTGCGGCGAGGACCACCTCGACGACCTCGTCGAGTCGTTCATGGTCGGCGCGATGGGACAGGAGAAGGCCCTGCGCTTCTTCCGCCGCAAGGCGCGCAAGGCCGTCGTCACGGGAGGGGACCGGGCCGACGTGCAGATGGCGGCGCTCGAGACCTCCACGGCCGTGCTCGTCCTCACCGGCAGCATGTCGCCGAGCCCTGCGGTCATGGGCCGTGCCTGTGACCTGGGGGTCCCCATGGTCCTGGTCGACACCGACACGCTCTCCGCTGTCGAGCACCTGGACCTGCTCTTCGGCCACGTACGCCTCCACGGGCCGGGCAAGGCCGAACGCATGCGCCTCATGTTCACCCACGCCGTCGCAATGGACCCGCTGCTGGACGCGCTCGGCATCCCCCGCACGTCCGAGAACCGGGAGCTGTGAGATGGCATCTGTCCCCCTGGCCACCATCGCCGTCGACGCGATGGGCGGTGACTTCGCGCCCGGGGCCGTGCTCGAAGGCGTCGCCTCCGCACTCGCCGCGGACCCCTCACTGCGCGTTCTGCTGGTCGGAGGGCTCGAGATCGTCGAGGCGTTCGCGACTGCGCACGAGCGATGCGAGGCCGTCGCCACCACCCAGGTCATCGGGATGGGCGAGCACTCCGCCGCGGCCGTTCGCGGCAAGCCCGACTCGTCGATCGTCGTCGGCTGCCGCCTCGTGAAGGAGGGGAGGGCCGACGGCTTCTTCTCCGCCGGCAGCACCGGAGCAGCCATGGCCGCCGCGACCCTGATCATCGGTCGGATCAAGGGTGTTCAGCGCCCGGCCATCGCCACCGTGCTGCCCACGGCGGGCTCCCCCTGCGTGCTTGTCGACAGCGGCGCGAACGCGGACTGCAAGCCCGAGCACCTCGCCCAGTTCGCGACGATGGGCGCTGCCTACGCCCGGACCGCGCTCGGCATCCTCGAGCCGCGCGTCGGACTCCTCAACATCGGAGAGGAACCCACCAAAGGCTCCCAGCTCGCCCAGGAGGCGTACCTGCTGTTGAAGGCCGGTTCGCCGGGCTTCGTCGGCAACGTCGAGGGCCGCGACATCCCCGCAGGCACGGTGGACGTCGTCGTCACCGACGGCTTCACCGGGAACGTGATGCTCAAACTCATGGAGGGCATGAGCAAGCACCTGCTTGCGGAGTTCAAGACCGCGCTGATGTCTTCTCCGGTCAACAAGGTCGCCGCGGCGATCCTCAAGCCGTCGCTCGACGCCCTTCGGGACAGATTGGACCCGGACTCCCACGGCGCCGCACCGCTCCTCGGACTCAACGGTCTCGCGCTGATCGGCCACGGCTCCTCCGGCCCGCGCGCGATCGCCTCCGCGCTGCGCGTCGGTGCCGTGGCCGTGCGCGCGGGACTGGTGGGCAGCATCGCCGCTTCGCTGACGCCTGAGGATGCGTGACCCGCTCTCGTCGTGTACCATTCTCGAACCCCGTAAACCCACACGCGACGAGAAGTGAACGAATGCCCTCTGCAGCACTGATATCGGTGGCCTCCTGGCTGCCTGAGCGCCGCCTGACCAACGCCGACCTCGAGAAGATGGTCGATACCTCCGACGAGTGGATCCGGACCCGGACCGGCATCGCCGAGCGCCGGATCGCCGCGGAGGGCGAGGCCACTTCGGACCTGGCCGCGCGCGCCGGGGCCATCGCGCTCGAGCGCGCGGACCTCGCCCCGGCCGACGTCGACCTGCTCATCGTCGCCACCTCGACGCCGGACATGACGTTCCCGTCGACCGCATGCCTCGCGCAGGCGAAGATGGGACTCACCTGCCCGGCCTTCGACCTGAACGCGGCGTGCACCGGCTTCATCTACGCCCTGGACGTCGCGGCGTCGATGATCGAGTCCGGACGGATGCGCACGATCATGGTCATCGGCGCGGACGTGCTCTCGTCCGTCGTGGACTACACCGACCGGAGCACTTGTGTGCTGTTCGGCGACGGCGCGGGCGCCGTCATCCTCCAGGCCTCCGACGAGCCCGGCATCCTGACGGTGCATCTCGGCGCTGACGGCACCGGTGCGGACCTTCTCTACGTGCCCGCTGGCGGAAGCGCCGCCCCCATGACCCCCGAACGGCTCGCCGCGGGCGACGGCTACGTCAAGATGAACGGCGTCGAGGTGTTCAAGTTCGCCGTGCGCGCTATCCCGGAGGTGACCAGGCAGGCGCTGGCCGACTCGGGGCTGACGACCGCCGATGTCGACTGGCTCGTGCCGCATCAGGCGAACCAGCGGATCACCGACACGGTGGCGCTGCGGCTCGGCATCGCCCCGGAGCACGTCGTCTGCCGCATCGAGGACACGGGCAACACCTCGGCCGCGTCGATCCCCATCGCGCTCGACGCCCTCTACCGTGACGGGGACCTGCGCGCCGGCAACATCCTGGCGCTCGTGGGCTTCGGCGCGGGTCTGACCTACGGCGCCGCGATAGTCCGCTGGACCCGGAAGGACTGACCCATGGCCCTGTACACCCGACTGACGAAGTTGCTCGGCATAGAGCACCCGATCATCCAGGGCGGCATGGCCTGGACGGCGACCTGGGAACTGGCCGCGGCGGTCAGCAACGCTGGCGGCCTCGGGATCATCGGTGCGGGCCAGATGCCGACGGACCTTCTGCGCGAGCAGATCCGCGCGGCCAAGCTCGCCACACACAGACCCTTCGGCGTGAACCTGATGCTCCTGACACCACACATCGACGAACTCGTCCAGATGGTCCTCGACGAGGGCGTCAGCGTCGTCACCACCGGCGCCGGCAATCCCGGCAAGTACATGACCGCCCTCCAGGACAAGGGCATCAAGGTCATCCCGATCGCTCCCTCCACGGCGCTCGCGCGCCGTCTGGAGCAGGCGGGGGCGGAGGCGATCATCGGCGAAGGCATGGAGGCAGGCGGTCATATCGGCGAGCTGACCACGATGGTCCTCGTCCCGCAGCTCGTGGACGCGGTGTCGATACCGATCATCGCGGCAGGGGGTATCGCCGACGGTCGCGGGATCGCCGCTGCGTTCGCGCTGGGCGCCGAGGGCGTCCAGATGGGCACCCGGTTCATGTGCGCCGAGGAGTGCACCATCCATCCGGACGTCAAGGCGCGCGTGCTCAAGGCGCGCGATCGTGACACCGTCGTCACCGGCGTGTGCACGGGTCACCCGGTCCGCGTGCTCAAGAACAAGCTCTCGCGACAGATCGAGGAACTCGACCGCGCGAACGAGCCCGAGAAGATCGAGGCGCTCGGCGCGGGCAAACTCGCGCTGGCCATGCGTCAGGGCGACGTCGACATGGGTTCGCTCATGGCGGGCCAGTGCGCCTCGATGGTCGACGAGATCCAGCCGGCTGCCGTCATCATCGCGGAGCTCGTCCGCGAGACCGAGGACCTGCTGCGGGGCCTGAGCGCGCGGGTGACCGCGTGAGCCGTCGCGTCGCGCTCGTCTTCCCGGGCCAGGGCTCCCAGCACATCGGGATGCTCTCCGATCTCGCGCTGCTCGAAGGCGCCGACCGCCTGATCGACGCAGCCGAGGGCCTCAGCGGACTGCCCCTCCGCCACATCGCAGAGGCAGCCAAGCCCGAGCAGCTCGCCGACACGCGCGCGGCTCAGCCGCTGCTCTATCTCGCCGGATGGGGCGCCGCCACCCGCGCGCTCTCGGCCGGGATCGCCCCCTCCGCACTTGCGGGTCACAGCCTCGGAGAGCTCGCCGCGCTCGCCGTCGCAGGTGTCTACTCGGTAGAGGCCGGTCTCGAGCTGGTGGTCGAGCGCGCGCGCCTGATGGCCGCGACGGCCGCCCAGACACCGGGCGGCATGGCGGCCGTCCTCGGACTCGAGCCGGACGTGATCCGCGCGGCGCTCGATGGCGTGGACGGCATCTGGGTCGCCAACGACAACTCACCCGGGCAGACGGTCATCTCGGGCACTCCCGAGGGACTCGAGGCGGCAACCGCGGCGCTCTCCGAGGCGGGAGCGCGCCGCATCGTTCCGCTCGCCGTGGCCGGGCCGTTCCACTCGCCGCTCATGCGACCGGCCGCGGACCGGTTCGCGGATCTCCTCGCCGCGGCCACGTTCAGCGATGCGGCCATCCCCGTGCTGCAGAATACGGATCCGACGCCTGCAACCGACGCGCAGGCCATCAGGCGGCGCCTGGCCTCGCAGATCGTCTCACCCGTCCGATGGGTCGAGACGATGGAGTCCCTGAGGGCGTCGGGCATCTCGCTGCTGCTCGAGTGTGGTCCGGGAGCTGTGCTGACCGGACTCGCAAGACGGGTCGATGGGCTCGAGGCGTTCGCCATCGAGCAGACGGACATCCGGGCGTTCCGTGCGGAGGTGGATGCGTGATGCTGCGACTCGAAGGTAAGACGGCCCTGGTCACCGGTGCGTCACGAGGGATCGGCGCCGCCATCGCGCTGCGGCTCGCCAGCGAGGGCGCCGCGGTCGTGGTGAACTACTCCGGCTCGCGTGAGGCCGCCCTCGGCGTCGTCGCCGCCATCGTCGACGCCGGCGGCCGGGCGAGCGCCGTGCAGGCCGACGTGAGCGACCCTGCGGCGTGCACCGCACTCGTGGAGGCCGTCGTCGCCGAGTACGGGGCGATCGACGTGCTCGTCAACAACGCGGGCATCACGCGGGACGGACTGCTCGTGCGCATGAGCGACGAAGACTGGGCGTCGGTCATCTCCACCAACCTGACGGGCGTCTTCTCGGTAACACGCGCGGCCGCCAAGCACATGATGAAGGCGCGCTCAGGGTCGATCATCAACGTCGCGTCGGTCGTCGGGATCTCCGGGAATGCGGGTCAGGCGAACTACGCCGCCGCGAAGGCCGGGGTCATCGGACTCACCAAGAGCGTCGCCCGTGAACTGGCGAGCCGCACGGTGCGATGCAACGCCGTCGCGCCGGGCTTCATCGAGACCGACATGACCGCCGCGCTCACCGAGGCGCAGCGCGATGGGGTGGCGGGCACCATCGCCATGGGGCGGTTCGGGACCGGCAGCGACGTGGCCGCCGCCGTCGCGTTCCTCGCGAGCGACGACTCGGCATACATCACCGGCCAGACACTGGCCGTCGACGGAGGCATGACGTTCGCCTAGACTGCGTAGGCAACCGGGCTAGGGGCCCGGCCCCGAAAGGAGTGTCAGACCACATGGAACGTGACGAACTGCTCGACAAGGTAAAGGCCGTCGTCGTTGACCAGCTCGGCGTCGACGAGGACGAGGTCACCGAGGACTCGGCGTTCGTCGACGACCTCGGCGCGGACTCGCTCGACATCGTCGAGCTCGTCATGGCGCTCGAGGAGGAGTTCGGCGTCTCGATCCCCGATGAGCAGGCCGAGAAGATCAAGACGGTCGGCGACGCGGTCGATTTCATCACCGAGAACGTCTAGCTCGCACCCGCACGGCTCTCCCGCTCGCGCACGTGGCGGGTGCGGGGGAGACACCCCAGGTGCAGCTGCAGGTCCGCGCCCGTCGCCGCCGTCACGCGCCGCGGCGGGCGCGTGTCTCGTTCACATGGACTCAACACCGGCACAGAAGGGTCTATTCGAGTGGAGATGCCCTCTCTCACCATAGGCGGAGTCACCTCACGGCTGCCGATCATCCAAGGCGGGATGGCGGTGCGCATATCGATGGCGCCGCTCGCCGCCGCTGTCGCCGAGGCGGGTGGGATCGGCGTCATCGCCGGTACGGGCCTGACCCCGGACGAGCTGCGCGCGGAGATCCGCGCCGCGCGAGAGCGGACCGCGGGCGTCATCGGCGTCAATATCATGGTCGCCGTCCGCAACTTCGCCGAGCTGGTCAAGGCCGCGCTCGACGAGAGGATCGACCTCGTGATCTCGGGCGCCGGGTTCTCGCGCGACGTCTTCGACTGGACCCGCGAGGCCGGCATCCCCATGGTCCCGATCGTCGGCTCCGCGCGCGTCGCCATCCTCTCCGAGAAGTTCGGTGCGGCCGCGGTCGTCGTCGAGGGCGCGGACGCCGGTGGGCACCTCGGCACCGACGTACCCGTGCGCGAGCTGCTCCCGAGCATCCTCGAGGCGGTCTCGGTACCGGTCATCGCGGCCGGGAATATCGTGACGGGCGCCGACATCCGCGAACTCATGGAGGCGGGCGCCGCAGGGGTCCAGATGGGCGCGCGCTTCGCCGCGACCGTCGAGTCCTCCGCCCCCGACGCGTTCAAGCAGATGTACGTCGACGCGACCGACGAGGACATCGTCATCGTGAGGAGCCCCGTCGGCCTTCCCGGACGTGCGCTGCGTAACCCTCTCACCGAACGCCTCGAAGCGGGCACGGAGCCGCGCATAGAGCGCTGCGTCGTCTGCCTGAAGAAGTGCGGGAAGCAGTTCTGCATCATGGACAAGCTGCTGAGGGCGCAGTCCGGCGACGTCGAGGACGGTCTGGTCTTCACGGGCGGCGGCGTCGCCCGGATCCACGACATCCCGACCGTCAGGACGCTCATGGACCGTCTCGTCGCCGAGTATCGTGCATCCGGAGAGATGGGGACCGCATGAGAAGAGTCGCCGTCACGGGACTGGGCATCGTGTGCCCCGTCGGAGTGGGAGTGGACGCCGCGTGGGACGCCCTGTCGTCGGGACGCTCCGGCGTGGGGCCCATCACGACATTCGACACCGCCGAGTACGCGGTACATTTCGCCGCCTGCGTGGACGACTTCGACCCCAGTGCGACGCTCGGCGCCAAGGAGGCGCGGCGCCTGTCGCGCTTCCAGCAGTTCGCCCTCGTCGCCGCCGATGAGGCGCTCGCCGACGCGGGCATCTCGGAGGTCGACCCCGACGAGGCCGAGCGCATCGGCGTCATCGTGGGGTCGGGCATCGGCGGCCTCGGGCTCATGGAGGAGCAGACGCGCGTGCTCATCGAGCGCGGACCCTCCCGCGTGAGCCCGTTCCTCGTCCCCGGCATGATCATCGACGTCGCCGCGGGCCTGATCTCCATCCGCCACGGCTTCAAGGGCATCAACTACGCGCCCGTCTCCGCCTGCGCGACCGGCAACCACGCCATCGGTGAGGCCTTCGAGGCGATCCGGCGCGGTTCCGCCGACGTCATCGTCGCCGGCGGGTTCGACGCCGGCGTCACCCGCCTGGGTCTTGCGGGCTTCGCCGCCGCGCGCGCCCTGTCGACGCGCAACGACGACCCCGCGGGCGCTTCGCGTCCCTTCGACGCGGGTCGCGACGGCTTCGTCATCGGCGAGGGCGGCGCCGTCCTCGTGCTCGAGGACTGGGACCACGCGGTCGCGCGCGGCGCGAAGATCCGTGCCGAGTTGCTCGGCTACGGTGCGACGGCCGACGCCTACCACGTCACCGCCCCCGCGCCCGACGGCAACGGTGCCCGCCGCGCCATGCGGCTCGCTGTCGACCAGGCAGGCATCGACCCGTCCGAGGTCGGCTACATCAACGCGCACGGCACCTCGACCCAGCTCGGTGACGCGGCCGAGACGGGCGCGATTCGCGAGGTCTTCGGCGCCGACGCCCCTCCGGTCTCGTCGACGAAGTCGATGACGGGCCACCTGCTCGGTGGCGCGGCGGCGATCGAGGCGGTCGCGTGCGTGCGCGCGCTGGAGACCGGCATCCTTCCCCCGACGATCAACTACGTCGACCCGGATCCGGCCTGCGATCTCGACTACGTCCCGAATGTCGCGCGACTCACCAACCCGCGCGTCGCCCTGAGCAACTCCTTCGGCTTCGGCGGACACAACGCATCGATCCTGCTGGGGCGCGCCGACCGATGACCGAGGCCGCCTTCGACGCGCTCCTGAAGCGCCTCGACGTGCCGATCAGCGACCGCGAGCTCTACCGCCGCGCCCTGACCCACCCGTCCTGGGCGCTCGAGCACGGCGGGGAGCATAACGAACGACTCG
>Ga0209748_1001961_pt1 | contig 10081 bp, 11 predicted proteins | sample BarGraIncu00421A_FD_185490 | JGI IMG/M metagenome (GOLD analysis project Ga0209748, IMG submission 185490) | Arctic peat soil microbial communities from Barrow, Alaska - Barrow Graham LP Incubations 004-21A (SPAdes) (version 2) | ecosystem: Environmental > Terrestrial > Soil > Wetlands > Peat... | reverse complement strand
CGAGGTCGCCTGATCCCTGATCCCTGATCAAACTCACCGCGCCGCCAAGCGCTTGCCCCAGGGCACTGGTGAGTGAAGCCGACAAACGTGCACCCGCCAGCCCTAGACCCCGAGGTTGGCGTAGACCTTGAGTGTGGCCAGCGAGCGGTTCATCGTGTAGAAGTGCAGGCCCGGCGCGCCCTCTGCCAACAACCGCTGGGCCAGCTCGGTGGCGATCTGTACACCCACCTCGCGGATCGCGTCCGGGTCATCGGCCACCGCCTCGAATCGCGAAACCACAACGGCCGGCAGCGGCGTCCCTGACATCTCGGCCATCCGGCGCACCTGCGCGAAGCTCGTCACCGGCATCAGCCCGGGGATGATCGGCAGGTCGCGTCCGCGGGCGGCCACCCGGTCACGCAGCCGCACATAGCTGTCGGCGTCGAAGACGAACTGGGTGACTGCGAACTCGGCCCCGGCATCGGCCTTGCGCACCAGGACGTCCGCGTCCTGGTCCAGCCCTGAGGACTCAGGGTGCCCGTCGGGGAACGCGGCCACGCCAACTGTGAAGTTGCCCAGCGAACGAATCAACGCGACCAGCTCGTCCGCATGGTTAAGGCCCTCGGGGTGAGGCGTCCACGGAGTTCCGGGGCCACCGGGCGGGTCCCCGCGCAGAGCCAGCACGTTGCGGATCCCAGCACCGGCATACTCCCCCACAACCTGACGCAGCTCGGCCACCGATGACCCGACACAGGTCAGGTGAGCCATCGGCATCAGCGTCGTCTCGCGGGCGATCCGGTCCGTCACCCGCACCGTGCGTTCACGGGTCGAACCGCCAGCCCCATAGGTCACCGAGACGAACGTCGGACGGATCCGCTCAAGGTGCCGAATCGCCTCCCAGAGCGTCTGCTCACCCGCGTCATCCTTGGGCGGGAAGAACTCGAAGCTGTATGACGTTCCCTCCTGCTCAAGCATCCGCGGAATCGAACGGGTCAGGTGCTCGGCCTGCGGCATCGTCGATGAGGTTCCGTGCGCCATACCGGCCAGAGTATGCGACCGGGACCGGCGAGCGTAGGCAACCGGGACCGGCGGGACGATGCGATCGTGCTGCACGTAGGCTCAAACAACTCACCATCCGGGAGGACTGCTTGTCGAATCCACTGGAGACCAGTGACCTGCCCGCGCGCGTGCAGAGCGCTGTCGACGCCGAAATCTCCTTCCAGTCTCAGGTGCTGTCCGAGATCGGCGACGAGCTGACCCCGCTGGTGGGGGCGGTCGGTGCCCTCCTTCAGGGTGGAAAGCGACTCCGGGCGGCCTTCTTCTACTGGGGCTATCGCGCCGGCGGGGGGCCGGACACCGGCGCCGTCATCCGCGCCGCCACCGCGATGGAGTTCTTCCAGGCCGCGGCCCTGCTGCATGACGACGTCATGGACGACAGCGACACCCGGCGTGGGATGCCCGCGGCACACCGGCGCCTGGCCGATGAGCATGCGGCAGCCGGCTGGGCCGGAAGCGGTGACCGCTTCGGGGTCGCCGGGGCCATCCTGGGCGGGGACCTGTGCCTGATCTGGAGCGACGAGCTTCTTGCGACTTCCGGGCTGCCGGTGGCCGAGCTGGCTCGCGCCCGCCCGATCTTCGACCGGATGCGCACGCAGCTGATGGGCGGGCAGTTCCTCGACGTCCTGGAGTCCGCCCGCGGCTGGGACGAGCTGACCACTGACCAGCGAGTCGCTCGCGCCCGAACGGTGATTCGGTACAAGAGCGCCAAGTACACCATCGAGCACCCCCTGCTCATCGGGGCCGCGGCAGCCGGCGTCGGCGCATCCGACCTGGACGCGCTCTCGGCGTACGGGCTCGACCTGGGCGAGGCCTTCCAGCTTCGCGACGACCTTCTGGGCGTCTTCGGGGACCCCGCGCACACAGGCAAACCGGCCGGCGACGACCTGCGTGAAGGCAAACGCACGGTCCTGGTCGCTCTGGCACTGGACCAGGCCAGCCCGTCAAACGTGGCACTGTTCGACAAGCTGCTCGGTTCGCCGGACCTGGAAGGGGCCGGCGTGGACGACCTTCGTGAGGCGATCAGCGCCAGCGGTGCCCCCGACCGCGTCGAAAAGATGATCCTGGACCTGACCACGTCAGCCCGCACAGCCCTTCACAAGACCACCGGGCTGACCGACGAAGGCCGGAAGGCGCTGGACGCCCTCATCGACGTCTCGACCGCCCGCTCCACGTGAGCGGTCCACCAACAGCACGGTCCACGCACGCCACGCCAGCCGACCATGTCGTGGTTATCGGCGCCGGCCTCGCCGGCCTGTCCACAGCCATGCATCTTGCCGGTGCCGGCCGCCGGGTGACCGTCCTGGAGGCCGCGAGCGCTCCCGGAGGGAGTGCGGCACGGGTGTCCCTGCCCGCATCGACTGGAGGGACGTACCAGCTCGACACCGGGCCGACCGTGCTGACGATGCCCGACCTCCTCGCCGACTGCTTCGCTGCCCTGGGTGAGTCATTGTCGGACTGGCTCACCCTGCGGCCGCTCGATCCTGCCTATCGGGCCCGGTTTGCTGACGGCACCGCCCTGTCGGTCACCAGCGACACCGACGCGATGGCCGAACGCATTCGTGCCTTCTCCGGCCCGGCAGACGCCGACGGGTACCGGCGATACGTCGACTTCGTGACCCGGCTGTATCGCCTGCAGATGCGCCACTTCATCGACCGCAACTTCGACTCCCCGCTCGAACTGGTCGACTCGTCGCTGGCCAGGCTCGTTGGCCTGGGTGCCTTTTCGCGACTCGCTCCCACGGTCGCCCGCTATTTCCACGATGAACGGTTGCAGCGGATCTTCAGCTTTCAGTCCATGTATGCCGGTGTCTCACCTGCCCGGGCTCTCGCCATCTATGCGGTCATCTCCTATATGGACCTGGTCGAGGGCGTGTCCTATCCCGTCGGCGGGATGAACGCCCTGCCTACCGCGATGGAGGCAGCAGCGCGCAAGGCCGGCGTCGAGTTCGTCTACGACACGCAGGTCACGACGACGACCTGGAGCGGCGACCGGGTCGTCGAGCTGCAGAGCCTCGACGGGCGTACCTGGGTTCCCGATGCCGTGGTGATGACCCTTGACCGGCCCGCGGCGCTGGAGGTACTCGGCCGGTCGCCAGGGCGCTCCATGACAGGCCGCCCCGCCAGGACGCAATACTCACCATCGTGCGTCGTCCTTGCTGCGGGGGTGAAGGCACAGTGGCTGCCCGATGCGGCTCACCACACGATGCACTTCGGCCGGGCCTGGTCCCAGGTATTCGAGGACCTCGATGCCGGACGGCTGATGCGCGACCCGTCCTTCCTGGTCTCGTTGCCGTCGGTCACCGATCCCGGGCTGGCCCCGGCTGGCAACAGCGCGGCATACGTCCTGTTTCCTGTTCCGAACCTCGACCATGTACAGCCACTTGACTGGGCTCGGCTGCGGGCTCCCTATCGCCAGCACATGCTCAACGCCGTGGAGAACGCCGGCTACCAGGGATTCGGCGAGGCCATTGAAGCCGAGCTGCTGATCACCCCTGCGGACTGGGCCCACCGCGGCCTCGGCGCCGGCACACCGTTCGCGGCTGCCCACACGTTCGGACAGACGGGGCCCTTCCGCTCCCCGAACACGCTGGGTGACAACGTGGTCTTCGCCGGCGCAAGCACCACGCCCGGTGTGGGAGTGCCCATGGTGCTGATCAGCGGACGCCTTGCCTCCGAACGACTGACCGGCCCCGATCCCGCGTATCGCTCCCTGGCGTGGCGTTGAGCAGCCACGCACTCAACAGCGGGGCGGTGAGCGACGTGACGCCGGATCTCGCCGCGGCGTACGAGCACTGCCGGCGGATACACGCGGCCCACGGTCGTACCTTCTACCTCGCCACCCTCCTGCTGCCGCGCGATCGACGACCCGACGTATGGGCCCTGTACGCCTTCGCCCGGGTGGCCGACGAGCTCGTGGACGCCCCCACCAGTCCTGACCCTGCGACATTGCTCACCTGGCGTGACCAGGCAATGGCAACAATGAGATCGCCTACCCGGCCTGACCCCGGGCAACCCTTGCTGACCGCGACGTGGCACACGATGCGCGCTGTGGGGCTCGAACCCGAGCTGCTACAGGAGTTCCTGGACTCGATGGTCATGGATCTGACGATCTCCCGATACGCCACCTGGGAAGACCTGCGCGGCTATATGCGGGGCAGCGCCGCCGTCATCGGAGAGCTGATGGCGCCACTGCTGGGCGCCGAGGGGCCCGACGCCCTGGGCCGTGCGGCAGCCCTCGGCGAGGCCTTCCAGCTGACCAACTTCATCCGCGACATCAGTGAGGACCACGCCCGGGGCCGGGTGTACCTGCCGCAGGCCGACCTGGCACGTTTCGGGGTCACCGAGGCCCTGCTCGCCCGGGCCGTTCACACCGGAGCGCCTTCACCACAGGTGCGCTCCCTGGTCGCCTTCGAGGTGCGGCGAGCAGTCAGCCTCTATGTCGTCGCCAAACCGGGACTGAAGATGGTCGACTCCCGCAGCCGGCCGTGCCTGGAGATGGCGTTCACGCTCTACCGGCGGATCCTGCATCGGGTGATCGACAACGACTTCAACGTGTTCGAGCGCCGTCTGGTCGTGCCGCCCTGGCAGCGACTGGCCACGGCCGGGCACGTGGCAGCCCGCACGGCCGGCGCCAGGGTCACCGAGTCGCTCGGATCTTCGCACCGGTCCACACCCACGCGGCACAGCTGATGAGCACCAGCGCGAACCCGAATGCCAGGTCCTCGACCGGCGCATAGGCAATACGGCCATCGCCGAGGAAGAGGATGCGCTCCGAGCCCAGGATGGCGTGGTCGCTGTATCGGACGATGCCGCGCCCTGTCAGCCAGCCATTGGTGATCAGCTGGAAGACCACGATGATGCCGTATGCCGTCCACCAGGTCCGTGAGCGCACCAGGGCAGTCCTCAGGATGAGAAGGTCCGTAAGGATCGCCGCCAGCACGGCGATGGTGGCGGCAACTGTGTAGGAAGTCATGCGGTGTGGGAGGTCATCCGGCACAGACGGTCATGGCCTGCGTCGCCTGGAACGTGCGACAGTCACTGCTTCGAATGTCAGGATCCCGGCCAGAGGGATCACCACGAAGAAGGCGTACTCCTCCAGCGGCAGTCCCCAGAACCGAGCGGCGAACGTCTGGGCGGGGTCGAAACGCCACTGTCCAGCCGCGGTTGCCGACAGATCCCAGGCGACGAACAGCACGGCGGCCGGGACGATCGCCCCGAGCAGGCGCAAGGGCTGCCGAAAGACGCCGAGGCGGAAGTACCTGTGCAGGGGCAGGGTCCCGATCAGAACGAAAGCCAGCATCGCGGCATACGAGGCATGCTTCAAGCCGGCCTCACGATCAGTTGGACGCCATGGTCAGTAGGCCGCTTCCATGGCTCGGCGGCGCACCTCGGTCTTGAAACCAGCCAGTAGCGCATCCATGGGAGCACCCTGCACCGGAAGAGTGTCATCAGGGGTGAACAGCCATCTCAGAATCTGCGCGTCGGTCATCCGGCTGTCACCGAGCACGGTGAACGTGCCGGGGAGCTCGGGCAACGGCCCTTCATCGTTGAAGAACTTGGACGGCACCGACACCACGTTGCGGGGGCCGATCCGCACCGCGAGAACCTGCCGGTCCTCGATCATCTGGCGGACGTCGCTGAGTCGAAGCCCCATCCGTTCCCCGATATCCGGGACGGTGAGCCACTCACCCACGAGGGCTTCAAGATCGTCGTTGTCGAGTCCGTCATCGGCGGGTGCATCCGGAATGCTGTCATTAGCCACAGGTCAAGACTCTCACTGTCTGGACATGGGGCAAATCACATCGACGGACGTGCTGCGGCAGCGGGCGCTCGAATGACCTGTTGGATGCTTTTGAGGTTGCCCTGCGCAAGATATCCTTCTGAGTTCCGTAGACTCGGCATGTGTCTTCCCCGGTTGCCTTCTCGCTCATCGATCATGTCCTCGATGGGCGCTATCGCGTGCTCGCGCATCTGGCGGACGGCGGGATGGCATCGGTTTACATCGCTCTGGACCAACGCCTCGATCGTAAGGTCGCGCTCAAGGTCATGCGATCCGACCTTGCCAAGGATGAGTCCTTCGTCGAGAGGTTCCGCCGCGAGGCCCGTTCCGCGGCAAAGCTGAGCCACCCCAATGTCGTTGCGGTCTTCGACCAGGGCGAGGACAACGGCCATGTGTTCCTGGCCATGGAGCTGGTCAACGGCCTGACCCTTCGACAGGTGATGCATTCCGAGGGACCACTGACCCCGCGCGCCGCCCTGGACATCATCGATCCGGTTCTGCAGGCTCTCGGGGCAGCACACAGCGCCGGTCTGATCCATCGCGACGTCAAGCCCGAGAACGTCATCCTGCGCGATGACGGCACCGTCAAGGTCGCCGACTTCGGCCTGGCGCGGGCGATCGCGACAACCACCTCCACCGCCCAGACCGGTGTCCTTCTCGGCACCGTCGCCTACCTTTCACCCGAACAGGTCGAGCGGGGGATCGCCGATGCCCGCAGTGACGTCTATGCTGCCGGGCTACTGCTCTTCGAGATGCTCACCGGGTCGAAGGCCTACGTCGGTGACTCACCGATCCACGTGGCCTACCAACACGTTCACAGCGAGGTGCCGCTGCCCTCGAGCAGGGTCAGCACGGTCCCTGCCGGACTCGATCGGCTGGTCGCGCGGGCCAGCGCCCGCGACCCCGAAAAACGCCCCCGGGACGCCAACGAGATGCTCGATGAGATGCGACGGGCACGTCAGGCACTTTCACCCGCGGAGCTCGACCGGCAGCCTGCGGTCGCCTTCGGCGCCGCCGCGAACCCGACGCTCAGGCTTTCCCGCACCGCGGTGGTCCCTTCGGCCATGTCATCCGACGGCGCTGGGTCGGTCCCCCCCGGTCGTCGCTGGCATCTCCCCCACATCGCCCGGTTGCGTGGACGCAACTGGCCCGTTGTGGTGCTCGCACTTGTCCTGGTCGCAGTTGCGGCGGGCCTGCTTTTCTTCGCCGCAGGGCCGGGCGCCAAAACTGCTGTGCCCAAGGTCGTCGGCTCGACCAGCCTCGTCGCCCAGAAGGCATTGGCCCTGGCCCACCTCGACACCAAGGTGGTCAGGTCTTTCGACGAGACCGTCAAAGCTGGAGTGGTCCTCGCCGGCGACCCACCAGCCGGGCGCGAGGTTCGTAGGGGAACCACAGTCATCCTGACCGTCTCAAAAGGGCCAGAACGATATGGCGTTCCCCAACTGGTCGGACGCACGCAGGCCGACGCGGAGGGACAGCTGACCAGTTCCCGTCTCACTGTCGGTGCGGTCACCCAGGCGTTCAGCGAGACCGTGCCGCAAGGCCAGGTCATCTCGTCGTCGCCCGCCGCGAACACCTCGGTCAGGCCGGCCGCGCCGGTGGCGCTGGTGATCAGCCAGGGCCGTCAACCGATCCAGCTCGCGGACTGGACCGGCCAACCCGTCGACCAGGCCGTCAAGGCACTGACCGAGGCCAAGCTCACGGTCGACGCCACCAAACAGGGCTGGAGCAACACCGTGCCCAAGGGATCGGTGATCAGCCAGTCCCCGGCGACCGGCACCCTGTTCGAAGGGGGTCTGGTCACCCTGGTCGTCTCCAAGGGTCCTCAGCTTGTGCCGGTCCCCGACGTCATCGGCAAGCAGGAAGCGGAGGCAAGGTCGATCCTCGAGGGCCTGGGCTTCACCGTGAAGGTCGACCGGGCGTTCGGTGGATACTTCGGAACGGTCAGGCTCCAGTCGATCGATGGAGGAACCACAGCGCCACAAGGCTCGACCATCACGCTGACCGTGGTCTGAGGTCCATCACCCATGACGGCATCACCGGTGACTCAATCACCGGTGACTACGACTCGTTCCCGCAACATGGCAACGCTCTTGCTGGTCGCTATCACGGCGATCTGGGGTTCGACCTTCTTCCTGATCCGCGACGTGGTCCAGGAGATGCCCCCGGCTGACTTCCTCGCTGTCCGTTTCACGATCGCCGCGGTAGCCATGATGGCAGTGTTCTGGCGTCCGATGCTGGCCCTGAACAAACGCGAGATTCAGATCGGGGTTGGCCTGGGGATTGTGTATGGCGTTGCGCAGATCGCGCAGACCGTCGGCCTGGCGCACACGTCGGCCTCACGCTCGGGCTTCATCACCGGCACCTACGTCGTGCTGACCCCCATCCTCACCGCTGTCCTGCTGCGCGAACGCATCCCGCGATCGACCTGGTTTGCCGTGCTCATGGCCACGGCTGGGCTCGCCACGTTGTCCCTGAATGGCTTCGGGTTCGGTTTCGGTGAGAGCGTGACCCTGATCGCAGCCGCCCTCTACGCGTTGCACATCATCGGATTGGGGAGGTACTCCTCACCGGCGAGCGCAGCCGGCCTCTCGACTGTCCAGATGGTCGTGATCGCAGTGGTCTCTCTGGTGGCCGCGGCGCCTGGGGGCGTCGAGCTCCCCAAGGGCGCAGGCGGGTGGGCGTCGGTGCTCTATATGGCCCTGATGGCCGGTGCCGTGGCCATCTGGGCGCAGACGTGGGCCCAGTCCCATCTGCCGGCCACTCGCGCCGCGATCGTGATGACCCTCGAACCGGTTTATATGGCCCGATCTTCGGCTCTTCTGACGCATCCGTGGGTGGGTTTTTGGACCTCTGATGAGTAACACGCCGTTCCCGCTTAGGTTTTGGGCTGTCTAAAGGTCCAGAACCAGTGAGCGGAGAACGGCGTGCGTGATGTAAGCCTATGGCGAGCCCTGTTGGGCGTCGAGAAGATGGTCATCGAGCTGGTCGAGTTCGACGAGGACGCGGAGCAGTTGGTGGCTCATGTGCGGCCGACGAGTAGGGCACGCAGCCGTTGCGGGATCTGTGGCCGTCGTAGCCCTGGGTATGACACCGGCGAGGGCCGGCGTCGGTGGCGCAGCCTGGACCTGGGCACGATGCGTGCGGTGCTCGAGGCCGACGCGCCGCGGGTGAGGTGCCCGCAGCACGGGGTGGTCGTGGCTTCGGTGCCGTGGGCTCGTCACGACGCGGGCCACACCTACGCCTTTGACGAGACGGTCGCGTGGTTGACCACGCAGTCCTCGAAGTCGACGGTGACCGAGCTGATGCGGATCGCGTGGCGCACCGTCGGGTCGATCATCACTCGGGTCTGGGACGACGTCGACGCGCACTGTGACCGGCTGGCGGGGTTGCGCAGGATCGGGATCGACGAGATCAGCTACAAGAAGGGCCACAAGTACCTGATGGTCGTGGTCGACCATGACACCCGCCGGCTGGTGTGGGCCGCCCCGGGACGTAGCAGTGCCACGGTGCGGGAGTTCTTCGATCTGCTCGGCCCCGAGCGGTGTGCCCAGATCACCCATGTCAGCGCCGATGGCGCTGACTTCATCGACTCCATCGTCGCCGCGACCTGCCCAGACGCGGTCCGGGTGGCTGATCCGTTCCACGTCGTGAAATGGGCGACCGAGGCTCTCGACGAGGTCCGTCGTGGAGCGTGGAACGACGCCCGGGCACTGGCCCGAGCCGAGCCGAAACGCGGCCGCGGCAGGCCCCCGGCAGACGCGCCGCCGCGACCAGGCGGCGAACGCGCGAGGGCGTTGAAAGGCGCCCGCTACTCGCTGTGGAAGAACCCGGAGAACCTCAGCGAGAACCAGCGGATCAAGCTCGCTTGGATCGCCGCGACCGACCCCAGGCTGTACCGGGCCTACCTCCTCAAAGAGGGCCTGCGGCTGATCTTCACGATGCCCTACGCCGCCGCCGTCGAGGCCCTCGAGCGGTGGATCAGTTGGGCCCGACGCTGCCGGATCCCATCGTTCGTGAAGCTGCAGAAGAGCATCGTCAAGCACCGGGCGAGGATCCTCGCGGCGATCGAGCACAACCTGTCCAACGCCCTGATCGAGTCGACCAACACCAAGATCCGGCTGATCACCAGGATGGCTTTCGGCTTCAAGTCCCCCGAGGCCCTGATTGCCCTCGCCCTGCTCAGCCTCGGCGGTCACCGACCCGCCCTCCCGGGACGAAATTGACCCACGGATCGGTCAGGAGAGCCATTTTTTGGACTCT
>Ga0209748_1001956_pt1 | contig 10094 bp, 7 predicted proteins | sample BarGraIncu00421A_FD_185490 | JGI IMG/M metagenome (GOLD analysis project Ga0209748, IMG submission 185490) | Arctic peat soil microbial communities from Barrow, Alaska - Barrow Graham LP Incubations 004-21A (SPAdes) (version 2) | ecosystem: Environmental > Terrestrial > Soil > Wetlands > Peat... | reverse complement strand
GTGCGGCGAAACCACGTTGTTGAAGGAGCGGATCTGCTCGCTCAGGAACGATTTATCCTCGTCATCAGGGACATCCGTCAGGGTGATGGTGTAATCTCCGACCTGCCACATTATCTTTCTCAAGCGAATTCTCCTCGGTTACCAGGCAGCGTGGCCTCAGGACGCGAACCGGCCACGGGTGCGAGATCGTCCCGTGGCCGGCATCACCGCAGCAACCGAGGGCAACTCCCGCGGGCATAGGCGGTTAAATAGAACGGCCACGGGCTGAAGTGCGCCTGTGGCCGCCGCAAGATCGAAGCAAGGCTACGCGCGATAAAACCCCAAGGACAGGGGCTCGCGCTCGCAATGCAGTCCTTCGGCTAAGCTTCAGACAGCAGGCGCAGTCTCCGGCAGAAACAACTGAGTTTGTTTTAGGGTAGATACTGACATCTATGCGCCTCCAAGAAAGATAAGTAGTCATAAGCTACCACGAACACTCGTCATGGTCAAGAAAGAAGCTTGATGTCCGGACATGAGTTCGGACATCGGCGCCGGCTGGGAATGTACGAGCCTCCAGTTTCTGGTAAAGTGCTGCGTGACGAAAACCGAGCACGCCAGAAACAAGGAGGCTCTATGAACAAGTTTAGCAAAGCTGCGGCATTTCTCAAGCATCTGTTTGATCAGGACAGCTTGGCCGAGAAGGCAGCCGTCATCGTCGAAGCCATTCTGGCGGCTTGTTCGCCCCGCATATCGGAGATTGCCCAACACATGCCAGGTACTGAGGCCGCCAACTACAAGATGATGATCCAGCGTTTCTTGGGCAGCCACCCACCGACCTTCTACGACGCTACGGAGCGCAAGATCACATTGACCGTCAGCCTGGGCGAACAGACCATCTACCGGGCTCTGCGCTACACGCACAACTTGTCCAGCCATTGCCTGTCCGAACTTAAGTCCGAAGTTCAGAGAAGCCTACCTCTTTACCGAACAGGGCAGGTTTCGAGAACCGCCGTCCATCGTCAGGCGCGGAACGGGGCGCCGCGCCCACCCAGGCTGGGATGCGCCAGCAGCCACTGCTGGCTGCAGACCGCTGGCTCGTCTTCGCCGGGCTGGCGGCGGACGTAAGTACCGTCGCTGGTCAACTCACGCGCCCGCTGATTGTTGTGCAACTCGACTTCGACTACGCTGTTCCGGATATAAGAACGGATGCGAGCATCTTTGATGGGGAACAGGGTTTCAACCCGGCGATCCAGGTTACGAGGCATGAGATCGGCGCTGCCCAAATAGATCTCTGCGTTGCCTCCGTTCTCAAAGTAGTAGATGCGGCTGTGCTCCAGGAAGCGCCCGACAACGCTGGTAACGCGGATCGATTCGCTGACCCCGGGCACACCCGGGCGCAAGCAGCAGATGCCGCGCACCAGCAGATCAATCTCGACTCCGACCTGCGAGGCCTGATAGAGCGAGCGGATCAAACGCTCGTCTACCAGGGCATTCATCTTGAAGAGCAGCCGGCTGGGCCGTCCGGCGAGCTTATGCGCGATCTCACGCTCGATCAGGGCCTCGAGACGGTCGCGCATCGTGACCGGCGCGACCAACAGGCTGCGGTAGTAAGTCTGGGTCGAGTAGCCGGTCAGAGTGTTGAACAGATCCGTTGCGTCGGCGCCCAGTTCCTCGTCGCAGGTGAGCAAGCCAATGTCCGTATAGATTCCGGCCGTCACGGCATTGTAGTTGCCGGTGGAAAGGTGCAGGTAACGGCGCAGGCCGCCGCCCTCCTTGCGCACTACAAGTGTGACCTTGGCATGCGTCTTCAATCCAACCAGCCCGTAGACAACGTGCACCCCTTCCGCTTCCAACGCGCGGGCCCAGTTGATGTTGCTTTCCTCGTCGAAACGCGCTTTCAACTCGACCAGGACGGCCACTTGCTTTTCATTGCGTTGCGCGTCCAGCAAGGCTCGCACTACAGGCGCATTGGACCCAACCCGGTAGAGGGTCTGCTTAATAGCCAGGACGTCGGGATCGATCGCAGCCGCGCGGATGAAGTCAAGTACCGGGCCGAACGAATCGTATGGGTGGTGGAGCAGGATATCCTGGCGGCGGATGGCAGCAAAGATATCACCAGCGGTCTTCAGGTCGCGCAACTGCGGGGGAACGGCCGGCACAAAAGGCGTATCCTTGAGATCGGGGCGGTTGATCTCCATGAGGGCCATCAGGCTGCTCATGCCTAGCGGGCGCTGCAATGGGTAAACGTCCTCTGCAGCCACCTCAAGGTTCTCGACTAGCGGCCGGATCAGGTGCTCGGGCATGCCCGCGTCCACCTCGAGGCGGACTGCCGGCCCGAAGTGACGCTGGCGCAGGCTCTGCTCGATCGTCTCCAGCAGGTCTGACGCCTCATCCTCCTGGATTTCCATGTCGGTATCGCGCGTGATGCGAAAAGCATACGCCTCGATCACGTCGAAGCCCGGGAAAAGCGTGCCCAGGTTTCCGGCGATCACATCCTCCAGCCAGACGAAGCGGCGCCCTGCCTCTAGCGGCACCAGTCGCGGCAAGGAGGTGGGTACTTTGACACGGGCGAAGCGCTTCTCGCCACGTGGGCTGCGCACTGTGACTGCCAGGTTCAGGCTCAGGTTCGAGATGTGCGGGAAAGGCCGGCCCGGGTCAACGGCAAGCGGCGTCAGCACCGGGAAGATCTCATTCTTGAAGTACTCGTGCAGCACGTCGCAGTCACCGGCCTGAAGCTGGGAATAGTCCAGAATGTGGATATCGGCGGCGCGCAGCGCGGGCACGATCTCCTCGTGCCAATAGCGCCTCTGCTCGAGAATCAGGGGCAACACCCGGGCGCGGATTTGCTCGAGTTGTTGGACCGGCGACATACCATCAGGCGGCGTGTTGGTCACCCCGGCTGCAATCTGGTCTTTCAGGCCTGAAACGCGGATCATGAAGAACTCGTCGAGATTGGAATCGAAGATCGCGAGGAACTTAACACGTTCGAGCAAAGGATGACGATCGTCCTTTGACTCCTCCAATACCCGCCGGTTAAACTCAATCCAGCTCAACTCGCGGTTTATGTAGAGAGCCGGATCCTCCAGGTCCACCGGAGCCGAGGACAGGCTCCGAGCAGCCGGCACATCCGGCGCAACCACGGCTACGCTTGAGGATTCTGCGTTGTCCAAACCTGCCTCCCCATCATTGGCAGTGCGCTGGTATGATCGTGGGGTCATTGTAGCGCACTTGGAGTTCGCTGACAAGGGGGTAACATAACGATAAGCCGGCCGCCGCAAGCAAAATGCAAGGGAGCTTGACCCATCTTAGGGCCGGCATTACAATGACGAGCACTTGAATGAGGCTTCTGCTGAATGCTGATCATTAGCCATTGCTGATCGCGCAATGGTCTACGACGGGGCTGGGCGGAGACCGCCTGGCAGCCTGGTCCATGGAGGATCTGATGGAACGTACCGTACCGGAGACCGTCGGCGAGGGTATAGAGCTTTACATCCGCACGTACTATTCGCTGTTGCGCAGCTCTGGAGACGTCCGCATACGCTCACTCGAGGAGACGCACGAGGGGATGCTGTCCAGCCTGCACCTGGGAGCCGAATCGCCCGAGTTCGATGCCTCTGCGTTCCTTTACGCGGCCCTGCGCCTGCCGGAGGTCCTCTGCTGCACACGACGTATCGTGCTGGGCCAATCGGAGAAAGTCTTTATCCAGGGTGGGCTGACCGACATCAACGACTGGCAGCGGGTGGATGCCCCCGCCCGCCGGCGGCGGATGCTCTATAACGGGAAAGATACAATTGCGGCCTTCGTCTCCAGCGTATCGGACATCGATGACCTGATCCCCGCCTTGACCGCCTTTCAGATCGAGTGGAACAAGCTACACCAACGACTGGCGGGTAGCCGGCTCGCCCAGGATCTGGCGGAGGACAAGGTGAAGGCCCACCAGGTGACCGATGAGTTGCGCAAAGTGCTGCGGTTGAGCGACGAAGACTTCGACAAATTGCGCCGCGTCTGGGCCAAACGCTGGGAGCACCAGATGCACGAAATGGCGGCGCATGGCATGGACCTGCGGGTTAGCTCGTTGGCCAGTGGCTTCAACGACTATCGCAAGGCGGTGCAGGGCTGGTGGGACGACCTGCTAAAAGCGTGCGATGGAATACAACTGGAGCAGCGCCCAATATATTTCGTGTCGAGCAATCCCCATAGCATCCCCAACCTGATCTCGGGGCACGCCCTCCAACAGCGTGAGGAGTTGGTCGAGTTCGTCACATCGGAAAACCCGGAAGGGTTGCGCGATGAGTGGCAGCGGCTGACGCGCGAGGGCACCGAGAGCTCACGGGCGAACTACCTGTACTATGTGCAGCGCGCACATCACAAGAAAGATGAGGCGCGCCTGCAGTCCTGGCGGGAGGCTAACCGGGTCGCCGGCATCTACCGCTTCGACGACCCGCGCTCGCACGACATCAGCACCCAGGTGATCGATTTTCGCCAGATCGACCCGACCAACATGGACCCGCGGGTGCGGATTGAAGGGTTAGAGGCGCTGAAGGCCAGCAACGCGCTGATTGTCAACGTTGATTATCCTTTGGGTTTTGCTGCCTATCACCTGCTGTCGCAGGTCGCTTCGGGCGTCTCCGACCTGCTCGGGCTATATATTATGGGCAAAGCCGCTTCGCTCAACGGGCGAGTGGGCGATGTCATGATCCCCAACGTGGTCTTCGATGAACACTCGCGCAACACGTTCCTGTTCAAAAACTGCTTCCTGGCGCAAAATCTGTCGCCCTACCTGGTGTACGGGGACGTGTTCGATAACCAAAAAGCGGTAACAGTACGCGGCACGTTCCTACAGAACCGGGAGTTCATGGGGGTGTTCTACCGGGAGGGCTACACCGACATCGAGATGGAAGCCGGGCCCTACATGAGCGCGATCTACGAGGATATTTACCCGCGGCGTTACCCCATGAACGAGATCGTCAACCTGTTCATCAACGCGCCCTACGATATTGGCGTGCTGCACTACGCGTCAGATACACCCTATAGCCGGCGGCAGAGCTTGCTGAGCAAGAGCCTGAGCTATTTCGGCGTCGACGCGACCTATGCCTGCAGCACAGCCATTGTGCGCAGGATCTTCGAAGTCGAGCTGGCCCGCTTGCGGCGTGGCTAACAGAGCAGTTGCTTTACTTCTGGAGCGCGACGCGCATCGCGGCGATGTGCTCCGGCGTGCTGCCGCAGCAGGCGCCGATGTATTTGACGCCCAGGGCCTGCATTTGCTCGGCGTAGGCGGCCATCACCTCTGGCGTACCATCGTAGGTGATCTGCTTCTGCGCCCACTTCGGCAGCCCGGCGTTCGACTGAGCGATCAGGTAAACGTCGTCCGGCTTGGCGGCAGCCATCTGAGCGATGACCGTTTGCGTCTCCGCGGGTCCGTTGCCGCAATTAGCCCCCAGCACGTGCACTCCCATCCCGTAGAGGGTCTTCAGCGCCTGCACGGGGCTGACACCCATCATGGTGTGCAGGCGCGTATCGAAAGTCATGGTGACGGCAACCGGGCGATCCGAGGCAGAGCGAATGCCCTCCACCGCCGCCTGCACCTCTTCCAGCGCGCTCATCGTTTCAACCAGGAAGAAATCGACCCCGCCTTCGTGCAGCCCGGCAGCCTGCTCGGCGAAAGCCTCACGTGCTTCTTCGACTGTACGCAGACCAAGTGGGAAAAGGATCTCGCCCGTCGGGCCCACCGACCCGGCGACCAATACCTCGCGACCGGCGGCATCGGCCACCTCGCGCGCCAGCGCGGCCGCGGCGCGGTTGAACTCGCAGACGCGGTCCTGGTAGTTGTGCAAGACCAGCCGGAAACGATTGCCGCCAAAGGAGTTGGTGGTGATCACTTGCGAACCGGCGTCCACGTAGCCCTCGTATATGGCCCGTAGCGCCTCGGGATGGCTGATGTTCCATTCTTCCGGAGAGCCGCCGGTCGTCAGGCCGGCCTTCTGAAGCATCGTTCCCATGGCGCCATCGCCCAGCACTACCGGATAGCGAGCGAGGAAATCGACGAGCTTGTCCATACGATCCTTCCTTTTACCTGCTCAGCGCCACGAAGGCACGGGCTGCCGTCACTGCTTCGGCGGCATCTTTACAGTACGCGTCGGCGCCGATATCTTCGGCAAAGGCCTCGTTGAGAGGCGCCCCGCCGACGAGCACCTTTACCTTCTCGCGCAGCCCTTCCGCCCGCAAGCGTTCCATCACCGTTCCCATGTAGGGCATGGTGGTGGTGAGCAAAGCCCACATACCCAGCAGACTGGCTCTGTGCTCGCGCAGAGCATTGATGAATTTGTCAGCGTCGACGTTGGTGCCCAGGTTGATCACCTCAAACCCCGCGCCCTCCCACATCATGGCTACCAGGTTCTTGCCGATGTCGTGGATGTCGCCTTTGACTGTGCCGATCACCGCGGTACCGATGCGTGGCACTCCGGTCTCGACCAATAACGGACGCAGTACCTCCATCGTGGCCTTCATCGCGTTGGCGGCGCGCAGCACCTCCGGCACGAACAGGACGCCGGCCCCGAAATCCTTGCCCACGACGTCCATACCGGCGACAAGGCCGTAAGCCAGGATGTTAGCGGGCGGCTGGCCCCGCTCCAACGCTTGACGGGTCGCCCTGACCACGGGCTGGCCCAGGCCGTCATAGAGATCATCCTGCATGTTCTCGTAATGGCGCTGCAGTTCGGGAGAGAGGGTGTCCCACGGATCTGCCATTCAGGCTTCCTTTCGTTGAGCCCGTCTTCGCTCACGGGCGCTCACATAATCCGGGATGCCATGCGCGCGCCGGTGCTCCGCCGCAGCAGCTAACGTACCGGCGAGGTGCGGGAAGGCGTCGACCCCGTGCGGCAACGGGATCGCTTCTACGAAGGCGTCCTGGAAGCGCGGCTCCAGGGCAATGCCGATGTAAGTGGTCCAGCGCGCCAGGCGGCGGGCCTCTTCGCGCATGGGCGCATTGAGCAGGGCGATGCGGGCGCCATCACCGGCGGAGTTGCCCACCGCTACCACCTTGGCCAGCTCGCAATCCGGGATCATGCCCAGCACCATGGCGTGGAGCGGATCGATGTAGCTGCCAAATGCGCCGGCCAGAAGCACGCAGTCCACGTGATCCACACCCTTGCGCTCCATGAGCAGGCGGGCCCCGGAATACAGGGCGGCTTTGGCCAGTTGGATCGCCCGTACGTCGTCGCTGGTTACCACAATCGGGCGGCCGGTGCTGGTCTGGTCCGGCTGCGCGATCACGAACTCCGCCTTGCTGCCCTGCCACGTCAGGCGCGCTGACTGAACTTCGGGCGCAAAGCGCCCGTCGGGTGTCAGCACGCCGGCCATGAGCAATTCGGACACGGCCTCGATGATGCCCGAGCCGCAAATACCGGCGGCGAGGACGGGTGCAACAGGCCGCTTGCGGCGGCGCCAAGAGGTTGGCACGGGCGAGAGAGTTGCCACAAGCTCCTGCGGCGCAGGAGCGAGGGAAACTGTATCCGCTTCCCCGTTCTCCAATTCTACGGGTCCCCCGCTTCCCCACTCATTGCTCCAACCGTCACGCCCGATGACCATGAACCGGACGTCGAGGGTTGCGGGGTCCACCCGGATGCGCTCGATGGCGCCCGGCGCCGCACGCATGCCGTGACGGATCTGCGCGCCCTCAAAAGCCGGGCCGGTGGGGCTGGAGGCCGAGAAGAGCTGCTCCCGATTGCCAAGCAGAATCTCGCCATTCGTGCCGACGTCGATTATCAACCAAATCTCGTCCGCCGGCGCTTTGTGCGGTTCCTCGGCCAGGATGACGCCGACGTTGTCGGCCCCAACGTGACCGGCCTCAACCGGCAGGACGTGCACGTACCCGGCGGGGGCGATCTTCAGCCCCAGATCGCGGGCTTTGATGTCGACCGCGTCGGTGATCGCCGGGGCGAAAGGCGATTGGCCCAACTCTCGCGGTGGAATGTTCAAGAGGATGTGGTGCATCACGGTATTGCCAACCAGCACGCTATCCGTGATGCCGTCCACCGGAATGCCTGCCTCGTCGGCGGCTTCGACGGCCAGGCGGTTCAGCGCGTCGATCACCGCGTTATGTAGCGTCGCCAGTCCATCATCGCGCGTGTCACAGTAGCTGACACGGCTCATCAGGTCCTCGCCGTAAGCTACCTGCGGGTTCATCTGGCTGGCGGTCGCCAGGACCGCGCCCGTGCGGAGGTCGCAGAGGTGGAGGGCGATGGTAGTGGTGCCTATGTCAACTGCCAGGCCGTAGGCCTCTTCCTGATAGCCCGGCCGCACGCGCACGACCTCACGTCCCTGCCAGACGCTTACCGTCACCTTGCGCTCGCTTTCTGCGAGAACGCTTTGCAGGCTGCCGAGCAAGATCGGATCCAGGCGGAGATCCGCCAGTCCGAAGCGGGCATGCAACTCGCGCGCGATGCGGTCCCAGTCACCCAACGGATCGTCGAGGCTGGCCTGTTCGATCTCGACATAGTACAGGCAGATGGCAGGATCAACCTCGATCGCCCGCTCGGTGACTGCCTTGCGCACGACCTGCTTGCGCGCCTGGCTCTCGATGGGCACGTTGATCATCAGGTCACCCTGGATCGTGCAAACGCAGGCCAAGCGGCGACCCGGCAAGTGTGGATGTCGTTGCCAGTAGCGCTCCTCGCGCGCGTCCGGCGGGCTCAGGTGCTCGCTGCCTGACGAGACGCGGTGCTTGGCGAAAAAGCCCTCTTCGACGTTCACCTGGCACTTGCCGCAGGTTTGGCGACCGGAGCAGATCGCTTCTATCTCCACGCCCATTGAGCGGGCAGCATCAAGCAGGACCGTGCCGGCGGGCACATCGGCCTGACGACCGGATGGCTGGAAAACGACGCGATGCGTGCCTGGTGCAGCCTCATCGCCGGTAGGGTTGGCAGGGTTGTTGGCAGCAGTCATAGAAAGCGATTGTACGATACGTGAGGCTGTTTCGCCAAACGCTGCGCTTTAACAAGTGAACTTGCGTCGCCTCCCCCTCCTGGTCTATAATCGTGTTTTGACACCGGAAGTCATTCCCAATGCCAGGAGAAATCGTCATGCATACGGTCCTTCGTTCTAAAAACGGCAAAGAAATGGTCATCGGATCCGATTTGCCCTTTGTGGTAATCGGCGAGCGCATCAACCCGACGGGGCGCAAAGCGTTGGCAGCCGAGATGCTGGCCGGTGATTTTAGCCGGGTCAAGGCGGATGCATTGGCCCAGGTGCAGGCCGGCGCGGGCGTGCTGGACGTGAACGCTGGGCTCGGCGTGGCCAACGCGCATGAGCTGGAGCCGAAGGTAATGGTCGCAGCGATCGAGGCCGTGCAATCAGTGGTCGACATCCCGCTCAGCGTCGACTCATCGGTCGTCGGGGCGCTGCGCGAAGGACTGAAGGCCGCGGGTGGCAAGCCGCTTGTCAACTCGGTGACCGGCGAAGAAGAACGCATGGCGACGGTTTTTCCGCTGGTGGCCGAATATCACGCGGCCGTGATCATCATCTCGAACGACGAGAGCGGCATCAGCCAGGACCCCAAGGTGCGGTTCGAAGTGGCCAAGCGGATCGTGGCACGCGCCGAGTCCTACGGCATTCCACGTGAGGATATCCTCATCGACCCCCTGGTGATGCCGGCGGGCGCAGTGGCCGGCGCAGGGGCGCAGGTGCTGCAGATCGTGCGCTGGGTGAACGAAGAACTGGGCTGCAACACCGTCTGCGGAGCCAGCAACGTATCGTTTGGGCTGCCGGACCGTGAGGCCGTCAATGCTAACTTCCTGGCCATGTTGATTGCCGCCGGCATGACCTGTGCCATCACCAACCCATTGAAACCGGACTTGAAGAAGTCGATTATGGCCGCCGATATGCTGATGGGCCACGACGAAGACTGCATGCGCTGGCTGCGCTACCAGCGCCAGCTGGCGAAGGCCGCGGCAGCCGCGGCTGCCGCGGCTACGGGCGCGGCGACGCCGGATGCGACGCCGGATGCGACGCCGGGCGACGACCGAGCAGCACGCCGAGACGTACGCCGCGAACAGCGCGAGGGATAACAGGAGTCATAATGAATCCAGTCCTTATTAAAATCGGGGGGTTGGAGGTTC